>BBPF01002987.1_pt2 | contig 12845 bp, 20 predicted proteins | sample 1343921 | NCBI WGS metagenome assembly BBPF01 (sample SAMD00019090, study PRJDB2971) | groundwater metagenome | isolation source: The Cedars highly-alkaline
TCTTCAACATTATTAATTCTAATATCTCTCAATACCCTAAACCTATTTACAGCACCCCTCATTTTCCTGATTAGCATATGGTGTATGTTTGTTGGGGTATCAGCTGATCTTGTTAATACAGGTGGAACAGTATCACTCATTTGATCGATATTTAAGGTCAATTCTTCTTCTATATCATGAGCATCCCACACCTTTATGCTTCCCTCATACTTCCACACAATATCAATAATTTCTTCTATGGGAGCACTTAAGGGAGTTATTGATTTAGTTTCCAGGTCACTGGTTATGCTATATTCCTGAGCATAAGTAATGTTTGGAGTTTCATACATATAACTTACATAAACTCTTGCTCCTGATATTGGTGCAGCTGATAATGTAATTACCCTGGTAGCCCTAGCAACACTTGTAACAGCAACTGGAACAGCAACCCCCCTATTTGCCCCTACAAACACAGAAACATCCAAGCCAGACATAGTACCATCCAAATTCCTATCAGCAATAGGCCCCCTATCTACTGTAAATGTTGTTAGTGTACCTGTTCCAGTGCCAACAAATTCCATTGTTCTCCCCACAAAAAATTGCACAAATTCATTTTTACCCTGTACTAAAACCATATATAATCACCTCATATCTACAAATACTTGAACCCTTATTTGGCCAGCAAGGACACTATAATTTTCTGCAATATCCATATCTGGCCTAAAGTCACCAAATTCCAACTCATTAATACTTAATCCGTTATCCCTCATTTGAATAAGGAACCTATTCAATACTAGCCTCCTAAATAATAAATATAAAGAACTCATACTTCTTGATACTGCTTCATCATATCCAGCATCTATTATCTGAACAGGAATTATTACATCAATATATTCCAAATTATTTAATAATACTGGCTCATCAATCATAAACATATTGAGATTTATAGAAGGTATCCTTTCTGGAACACCTTCACCATATTTACAAAAAACACCTAAATCAGTACTTATCAAATTAAATAATGTTGAATATATAACATTTATAGTATTTTGCATTATCACCTTAACCACTTTCCCAATTTTTTACTAACAATACCTGATATAGAATTAGATAAAGCAATTAAGCAATTTTCAACATATCTAAGTGGTTCCACAGGACCACTTCTTAAGGCAAATATTTTGTGAATATTCCAGTCTTCTTGGGGGGGAATTTTCCACCACCTTAACCTTTTAGCTTTCTTAATCTCTGAAGCTTTCCTACCATAATTTGCATAATAATAATAATCCTTTGCATTACTAATATAGCCCCTACAAACCTTTTTAAATTGAACTATCCAAAAAAAATAATTCAAGATAAGACTACCACTAAAAACAGGTGTTTCATTAATTAACAAATTTTTGCCAATAAAACATGCATTATATACAATACTTCTGTTTACAGTTGGGGCAGTGGCAATTTTTTTATCTACTTTTGCCTTTAATTCAGTTGCTCCCCTTATTGATGAGCCACCCAGCATCATTTTGGATTCACCAATCTACAAAATCTAGTTCTCTTCCTCAACATAAAACTACTACTCCACATACTGGTAACCATTTCAACAACTTTTTTATCCAATGCAGTATAAGCTTCACTTGCTTGAGGAAAATGTAACTGCAATGTCATACTAACAGAAGCAAGTTTCCATACATTATAAGCACTGGCCAGCCTTCTCCAATCAGGATTCAAACCATCCAAATATGCCCTAGCATCATCAATAGCTGTATTAATTTGGGGGTCTGTTAATCCTTTGTATGCTGGGATTGAATTCCTTATGTCAACAGTGGTTGGTCTTATTACCATCATTCAGCCAATTTCTGTTCTACCATTAACTTAACTTCATCTTCAGGCAAATAAAGTTCTTCCCCTATTTCCTTTATCCCATCAGAAGTGAACACTCTTACTTTTGCTTTATAAACCTTTTTTTCCTTTATATCAATTTTTTCAGTTTTTGGTATATCCATTTTTATATTTTTTTCTTTTTTCTTCATAAAAAAGCACCTTTTTAAGCAGTTATCCTTGCAACAGTACCCTTATTAAAGACAAAGCCAGCATGGGCATTAACAAATATCCTAACACTGTTTTTGCTAACATTATCCTCAGCCTTAAACTCAGGGGAACCAAATACAACAGGGTAGCCAAATGTTACAGGGTTCAAGATATATGTAAGCCCCTTATTTTGAGTTGTTGGTTGGAACATAGTCAATGGAGTGCCCTCATGGTCAGTGTAACCACCAGCTTGTTCCAAAAAGTCCATTCCAAATAATCTGCCTAGAGAACCAGTCACTAAAGCATCTTTACCTGTGTGCATTTGTCCAGATATTTCCTGTCTTTTCAAAAGTTCAGCCATAGCAAATTCATTATTTATAGCAGTAGTTGGCCTACTCCTTGTTGCTGATATATAATTTCTCCTGGCATTCACAATATCATTGTATATATGTGATGCAGTTGTTGCTGTAAGTGTCCAGTCAGTTGTTCCTGGTACTGTAGCTGCCCTACTATCCATAGCCCTGAAACAAGTAAATTCTATAGTATTATCATACCCCTCTCTCAAACCACTCATATAAAATTCCCTCAAAACATTAATAAGTCCCTTCATATTCCCAGCACCCTTATACTGGTTGATCAACTTATTACTTATGTCAACATATCCCCTATAGTCTTGGAGGACATAGTTGACTATACTTTGTTCCCTGAACATACTTTTAGCATCCTCAAGGTCCTCAACTGGAGGAAGTATTGCAAAAGGATCACTAAAAGTACCCACACTAAATTGATATAGCCCCATATTAGTGGGTGATCTAAATAAATCCTTATATAATCTAGTTGGAGGCTCTACTTGGTTAAATAGAACCTTAATAAATTCTGGTCTAAATATATCTAAGTCCGCTAAACTTGCCATTCTCAATCACCCCTGATGAATCAATCTCATTTTTATAACAGCTGCAACTCCAGCTGCAGTTGTTCTACTTTCCAGTGCTATACCTGTTACTCTTTGATTGTAATTAATTGCAGCCAGGGCTTCACTTTGTACATAAGTAGCACTTGGAACAGGTGGTACAATCCTTCCAACATGCCCATTTGTAGTTATAGTCCCTATGGTAATAGAAGTTGCCTGTAACCTATCTCCCACAGCAACACTTTGACCTCCAGTCAACATCACCCTGACATCACATGAAGGGACAACATAGGTAACTCTTCCACCAACAGGACTATTATATAATGCAACACCAACGACCCTTGTAGAGTCTAATGATGCTGGCCTCACATCAGTCCCTGTTACAGCTTCAAGTAACATACCCCTACTTACAGGAGCACCTATAACAGTTCCACTTACAGTTTCATAAACCTGACTTCCCACAATAATGTTTTGCCTTACAGTAGTTAGTGCCATAATTAATCACCTTTAACATCACTTATATCATAACCATATTTAGCTGCAATTTCCTTAGCAATATCTTTTTTACTAACTGTCTTTCCAACTAAACCTTCTGGCTCAATTTTAAACCTTTCAGTCAATATTTCAAGGTTCTCTATTTCCATTTTTTCAAGCTCTTTTTCTGAAAACTTGGACTTAGCAGCAATATTTCTTATAATATCCATTTTGCCTTTATTAGCTCCTTTTTCTAATTTTTCAATTATTTTTTCAATTCTCTCAATTTTCTTGCTCATTTGATTGATATGGGACCCTATATCCTCCTTTTTTGAACCTTTTTTGACTTCTAGTATATTATCAATAAATGCCATTTTTTTATTCAATTTATCCACATTAGACTTCAAATCTCCATTATCCAATTTTTTAATTTTCTTTTCTATATCACTAACAATAGCCAACCTTTCTTTAAACATTTCTTCAATTTCCTCTTTTTTCATATCAACACCACCATCCCAATTAAGGGTTCTTTTTAAGATGTTATGTATTTTTGTAGTTATTGCCCCAGAATCATTTGGTATATTTGTTATAGCAATTTTATCAATCATACCAACCTCACCTTGGGGATAATCATCAGATATTTTCATTGGGTAGTATTCAGGACTATATGTTAGTAATTTTTCTGGGAATTTAGTTTTTCTCAAAATTTTTTCAAGTCCATCATCAGTTACATCCCAATCAAATATCACTTTTCCATCCTCAATCTTTATGTTTTGTACAACCCCAACAACCTTTCCCAGTTCCAAAATATCTCCCATTGGACTTCCTGTTGTATGTTGGTCCAATACAAGAATATCCATATCCTCTGGTAAAAGAAAGTCCTTGGGAGCCATTCTCCCATCATTAAGTTTCTTGTCCAGGTTGAATGCTATCCCTTCCACTCTCATCCTCTATCACCATCTCCCTATTTCCCATATTAAGAAATGTCCTGACTTCATCCACAGTTAATATATCCCTGTCCTTGCTATCCATTATGAAGTCAAATAATGCTTCTGGTTCTGGGAGGTTTATATTACCCCATGTAAATTCATAATCAAAATCAACAAATCCATTATAAATGAGAACATTATCATACATTTCAACAAGAGATTCTTCAATGAGGCCCCTAATATGATTAACCATGCTTGAAATGAGATATCTTTGCTCTTTTGCTGTTGCCCTATTAGCACTTAAACTACTCAAAAAGGTATCTGGCACAAATGTACACTTCCTTATTTCCTCATCAAGCAAATCAACAATAGTCTTAACACTTTCAATAACCCTTGCTTCCCCACTCCCCCTAACTCCATCTACCCTAGTTTCTTTGGGAAGGACCCAGAAACTATTTGGCAAACTATTGTTAACCAATGTCTCAATATCACTAAGATACTCATCTACATCACTTTCTCCAATATCCCCAGGTAGGTCGACTCCTATTATTGTCAACAAACCCAACCTTTTTACCAAATCAGGCAAATTCTCTATAAGCTCATTTTTCACATTAACATATCGATATGCAGGTAAAATAAGGCTTTCCCCATGGCCTTTTCCAATGCCTGGTATTAGGATAAGTGATTTATTTTTTATAAATTTTTCAAATTGTTTCTCTATTTTTATTCCTCTCTTGAGCTCTTCAGGATCATAATAATCAATCTTCTGGTATATCCCCTGAAACTCATCAATCCTTGGATCATAAACAATGTCAAAGGTTGATGAATCATATACCATAATCTTTGGTATGGCTACATCATAAAAAATGACAGAATTACCATAACACAATTGATTTATAACTATTGAATCCATTTTATTAAACATTTTAACTTTTGTATTGAACTTTTCAAAAGTTTTGTCAATTTCTGGATTTTGGCTAATAACCTTCATGTCATTATTTGTAAGGGAGGATAATATTAGTATGCAAGTTTTTGCAATATTATCCTTAAACACCTCTTCAATTTTTATCTTATCATCTATATGAGGTAAATGAGTTTCTCCAATACCAATTGACCCCAATCCCCTTACAAATTTCAATGACCCTTTACTCATTTTTTTATATCACCTTCTCTACTAGAACAACCACAAAAAGTAAGTAATGGTCATCCATACATCCCATCATTATCCTCCTTGTCACTGGGTGAATTCTGAAGATATATATAATTATTTAAATTTGCTTCTGCAATTAACAATTTGTCTCCTGTAACTATATAAAGTAACCAGTGAGCTACAAAAGAAAAATGAACTTTTTCTCTATAATTACTGGTGTGGTGAAGGGTATCAGAAAAGCCCATTAGCCTTCCCAAAATCACTTCATTCTTCTCCAAATCTAATTTATCAAATTTTTCATTAAGAAAATTAATTTTAGATTCAATGCCCATAAAATAATACCTTCCCATATTTTCAATCTTGAAAAACAATAAGAGAGCATCAAGCCAGCATTGTACCTCACCAACATTAAGGTAATCTAAAGTTCCAAGGAAATATAATCTAGCCTCCCTTAGTCTACCAATAAAAGCACTTCTCCCATGGACAAGCTCTTTCTCAATCAGACCTTTCAACAATTTATCAAAACCGACTTTATCTATTTTTTCCTTTTCCTTGTTTTTACTATTGGACATCTTCCTTCCTCCTTATATCTACACCAGTTACATTCACTAGCTCTCTGTGGCTCAGGGGCTTCTTTATTTCTCAGGGCCTTCCTCAAACTTTTAGCTTTTTTTACAAAATCTGGCATATGTGCATCTGCATTTTGCCTTCCACCAACAAATTCGAATGTTTTGTGGCCATCCATACTAACATAAACCAATTTAAGGACTGCATTGGGGTCATAATTACACAAATAAAATAGTGCTTGTTGGGTATGGTGTTGGTAAGGTTTTCTGACAAACTTAATGGAGACTACTGTTTTGAATTCATATATAACATTTTCATCATAATCCACAGCATCAATCTTACCTCTAATTATTATATCTGTATTAGGAACCCTCATTTGCACCCTTAATTCATTTTCATCGAATAAGGGTGTTATTGCCCTGTCAAAAACAATTCCCCTATAAATATTCCACAAGCCACTCTTATTGAATTCTTTTCCCTCAATCCTATCATAAAATATCTTATACATACAGGTATAACTTAATTCACTTACATGGAACACATTATCTCTGTATACATACTTATCACTAATTTCAGTTGCATCTATCAATTTTTTTGGTGTTTTTCCCAGTTTCCACATTTTTTCACTTCCATTTTTAATCAGTTAATATTCTTGCAAATAATACTCCATACCAAATCATCACTACTAATACTCCAAGTAGTATAAAAGGGCTTACCATATTTATCATATTTCCAATAAAAATGAATACTCCAAAAAGATACATTATGAGCAAGATCCAACCTACATCAAAAAACCGCCCTTCTTTCATAATCAAACTACCCCCAAAATTTTTTTTTATTTCCAACCTTCATCAATTATTATATTATCTATATCACTCCAAATGATATATAATAATATTAATATTATAATTGTTAATAATACAAATGGTATGCTTAACCAATATATATTCATTTTTAATCCAATTATACTAATAAAAAATGATATAAAATATATGATTATTAATATGATGAAAGTATGATAATGCCATTTTTCTATTATATTCATTTTAATCACTTGCACCTACTTTCATATACATAGTATTTAAAGGTTTTCCTAAAACAATTCTTGATCAGTATGCATTCTATATATAATGATTTCCAACATTGTTGCTTTATTTTCCCTAACTTTCTTTTTCAACCTTTTAACTTTTTTTCTTTCACTTTCCATCCACCCAACATAATCAATCACAGGTTTATCTGGAAACACTCTTTTTTTCCTAGTTGTTCTTTTTTTCTCCAATTCATCAATTATTTCTTCATATTTATCTATATAATAATCCTGTACATATCCACCCCCTACCCTTCTCTTATAATCCTTCCAGTACAATAATTCCCTTTTGGCTTCATGCAAATTTGTATTCTCACTTGATAAATACATTTAATATGCCCACAATATCCAGAGTATGAAAAGTGGTATTCCAATGACTAAACACACTCCAAACAATAAGATAGAAATTGCAGCCAACTCCATGGAGAATATTGCTCCCAGTATCATTAAAAATACCAAGACACACATTCCATTCAAAATCATCTCATATCCAGACATACATTAAACCTCCTTACCATTTTATATGTACTCCATAGTATATAAAGGTTTGTTAAAAATCATCAAGAACCAACCCAAACTTTTCCTCAATAATCCTTTTTTCCCCCTCAATATCTGATTTATATGCAAACCCCTTTACAAACTCCTCACCATTTTCTCTCTTAATCACATCCCTCTTACTAAGGCCACTCCAGGCCATAAGCAACCTATTGCACTTATTTATCCAATCTCTATTAATTTCAATATAGCCTGGCCTATAAGCATTCACCATAACCCTAATCTTTGTTAACAATTCAGACCTCTTAATCCTCCCATTTGCTTGATATTCAATTAAACTGCCCATAGCAGCACTTAAGGGATCACTTCCCCACTCATAACCTATTTGCACCTCTTTTGGTGCCTTATCATATCTCCATCTTCCACCAATTATCATCTTAACAAATTCATTAATAGCACTTGCTATCAACCATTCAATACCATCTTTATCATCATCAATTTTCATATTCAAATCCAAATCTGCATCTTCCCCATAAAATTGATTTTCTAGTTCCAAATGAATAAACCTCCTGAAATATGCCTCCCCTCCTGTTGTGACTCTTGGTACAAAGTTTCCAAATGCAATTATTTTAGTTCTTATTCTTGCATCATAATGTTCTTTTCCTTTTTCTTCAATTGAAATAATATCATTACTTATAATAGACTTCAAAACAGCAGTATTAACATAACCCTCACTATCTATTTCACCAATTATATTCAACATTTTGCCCACCATCCCACTTAAGCCAAACTGACTACTCATTTGTTGCAAACTCCTATGAATAATATTATTCTCCCCTAATAAGACTTTGAGTATATGAGCTAAAACACTTTTTCCATTTGCACCAACCCCAGTCACAAGGAGCATTTTTTGTAAATTATCAGAACCTATTAAAACATAACCCAAAAACTGCAAAAAAGTTATATATTTATCATCCCCACCTTTATCAATAAGAATTGATCTCAATGTTCTTTCTATTAATGTTTCTATGTTATTTAAGGCATTTGTATTATACTTGTGTGGAATATGTATAGTTGTAAATACATCAGGACCAAGTTTTTTGATAATATCACCTTTCCCAATCATATTAGTATTTATAACACAATTATTAAATGATACTATACAACTATCATCATCTTCAACCACTTTGTTAAAGAAAGAAAGTATCCCTTTCAATTGCCCCAAATCAAACATTTCTGACTTTCCATCTGCATTCATCTTACAAACACTTTGCACCATCCTTAAAAATACATTTTTTTTTTCAATACTTTTATATAGCATTGTATTGGGATCATATACATATATAATTCCATTTGGAACCTTTTTTGTTATATATTTTTTTGCAATTGCCCTAGCATAATCTCTATATTGACTCTTTATATTAGAATCAGTAATAGGATTAAGCAATCCTGGCAAGTCAAAGTTCTCATCCTTATGAAAAACACTTATTTTGTTCTCATCCCATCCCAAAACTTCAGACATAAAATTCATGGGAGTGAAATATTTCCCCTCACTAAAACAAATAGCATTATTCTTATACACAGCAAAAGATGGGTTTTTATCATTATGATCTTTTAATGGACAATGATATAGAAGATAGTGCCCCCCATTGAGAACTGGTTCCCCCAGGTGCTTTTTTGCAAAAGAAAGCATATCAAGCTTGTTTTCCTCATGATTTTTAGTATAATCAGTTTCACCAAAAAAGCAATTTTTGACATATTCCTGAACATCATCCAATTCCAATATATCATTATTATACAATATCTCATACTTAACCCCATCAATTTCACTAGGAGGTATTAATACATATCCATCTGTAATGAGATCAACTGGAAAGTCACAAAACCTCACCTTTCTCCCAAGCAATTTTCTTTTGCTATTAATATAAATATGAATGCCTTTAATTGTTTTTATAGTTAATGTTTTTTTTGCAAGATCATCAAATAATGGAATTAAGTGGTCTGCATCAATATCAATTACTACAACATTTTTATGCTTAACCAAAACAAGGCCAAAATTTCCTTCCCATTCACCAAGGTCCTTTTCATTATTCCTTGCCTGAGTAACACTTCTATTTTTCCATTTCCCAACTGGCTCCTTTTTATTCTTTTTTATCTTAATGATCCTCCCAATCTTACTGAATAAACTTATATCATTTTTATCCATACCACACCCCTCCAATTCAAAAACAGCATTTTCAATAAAAGATTTTTTTAAAAAAAAAATAGAGTTACAAGTCATTCTTCAGACAATGTAACTCTCAAGAATCTCACATTAGGGGATTTAGCATTTTCATGTTTCGATTTAATGGCCTCTACTTCTACTTTAGTAACAACTCTATTCACAGTTTCCCTGAACTGTTCAAAATAATAGCTTCTATAAGGTTTCTTATTAACATCTTCTTTCATAACTATTGACATAAAGGTATCAAGGAAAATGTATAACCTACCACCTTTTTTACCATAAATCTTTGGATCATTTCCATCCTCATTATAGTATAATGTAGGATAAAAGGTTATAGCCCATTTTAACTCCTTCTTATAGTTCGTAATTAATACAGTAAAGTATTCCTCACCAGACTCCTTACTAATGCGGAAATCAGTGATATAAATTTCCCCAATGATTTTATCACCAGGCACCAATTCATTTAGTGAGTAAGATTCAAAATCCTTTGTATCTACATAACTATCTCTTGCTTCCCCAAAATCTAACTTTTTCATTTTATAACAACTCCATTTTTTATTTAATTATATACATATATACCCACATTACCTTATAAACCCATCTATTTTTTTGCCTCCCCCCAATCAACCCCCTCCTTTTTTACATAACTTTTAGTCCTGCTATTTATATATTCCCTAATTTTAGATAATGGAAACAATTTCCCTGAATCAACAAGGAAATAATATTCTCCATTCATTTTTCTCCTAAGTTCACCCTTAATCATGTCTTTGTAATCAAACAAAGCAACTCTATTCATCTCATTATTAAAATATACAAACAAAAACTTATCCCAATCCTTTTCCCAAACATCATCCCCCAAGCAACCATCCCTTATTTTCCCAAGCAACACTTCAGGTTTCTCACCTTTCAACTTATTCTGATATCCTATTTTTATGTTATAAAACAATTTTCTATAATAAACAACAACATCTTTCTTAAGAAACCTACTCCTCCCTATCTCTATAAATAAGTCACGATATTCAAAATCAGCCCCCCTACCCCTTTTCCTAGAGCCCACTATTAATCCTTTGAATATCGTTTCTGTTCTCATCCCATAAAAAAGTCTACTAATGTTTACCATTTTTTAAACTTTTTTATTTATATGTATACTATTAGCATGTGTTATAGCCTTAATTGCCTTTTCCACTTTTTCATCAGGTATTAGTTTTCTGGATGCTTCAACCCAATAAGGATCATTAATAACACTATGTTCCTTGTAGCCTCCAGTTAAGACTACATAATGGCCAATAGTTGTACTAGTATAGCCAAGATGCTTAGGCCTTAAATGGAGGATTATGGGCACATTATTTTTCCTAATAAACCTTTTTAGTCCCTTTATTCCCCCCATTTCACTCAGTCTTGGGTTTGAATACTCAATATTTATACCAAAATTTCTGATACAATGTTCTGAGAACCTTTTCATATTATTTGGATGGGTGCCAAAACATTTGTCCCCATGGGTACTTGTGTCACTAGTATGTAGGATTTTTGCTAATTCTGACTCATTTAGAGGTATGCCTAGATAATTTGCTACCATATACACTGAAGATGGGCCACACCTACATTTATCATCCTGCCTATCCCTAATAACATTTAAAATGCGTTTTTCTCTATCATCAATCATGGGGTTTTTTTTAATATATTCAAATTCAACTGTTTCAGGGAAACAGTTATTTTTTACCAAAAAACTATTAATCCTATCATGGGCACTTATATATCCAAAAAGACCACCAGATCGAATTCTGAAATCTTTTCCCTCAGATTTTAATGTAATGTATTTAGGGAGCCTTTTATGTTGCCCTTGAAAATGCTCTATATCAAGAATCTTTTTATAAAACTGCTCTATATCTACCCTTATTTTCATTTTATCACCATCTGCAATAGTGAATACACTTTCCATCAACAAGCATTTCTTCTATATCATCCATATAGTTACATTCCCCTTGGATATCATCATAATATCTTCTAAAGTATATGCAACTAAAACACTCATTTATCACTTCCATCATCTCCATCTCTTAGTTTCAAATATATTTGCTTTGAATAATGGTAATAAGCAAATATTCCATATAGAAGATTCCCTAACCCAAATGTCAGCCCTACTGTTAATATAAATACTACAATATGACCAAGAGCACCTCCATAACTATTTTTCTGTACCATACAAAATCTATTCCCCCTTTCCTTGATTTCATAGCCCAAAATGGAATACTCATCTATAATGTTTTCCATTTCTCTCTTATTTACTACAGTTCTAACTCTTCTTTTCATTTTTTTCAACTCCTTTTTTACATCTATTTTTCTAGTATTTAAACCCTTTCATTCTAAAATTCTTTTTTGATTCCCTATTTTACCTATGTGATATGCACCACAATGATCACACAAATAATGTATCATTATAGTATTATATTTCAACCCCTCTTTTTTGGCTTGCATTTTAGCTACTTCTCTATCATAATATTTAATTTTCATACCAGTTTTTTTACTAAAGCACTCATTCATATTATAAAACCTTCCCATTTTTCATTTCAATATTTTTTTAATATTTTCCGCTATTTTACTTGCCATTAATGGTGGAACAGCATTGCCAATTTGTACATATTGTGCTGTTCTTGGTCCTTCAAATTTAAAATTATCAGGAAATGATTGAATCCGTGCAGCTTCTCTCACTGTAAGCGATCTGGCCTGTTTTAAATCAGGATGAATATAATAATGTCCATCTTTGGAAATATGGGCTACTATTGTATGAGATGCCTTTAGATCGGCTGCGACGACTTTAAATCTATCATTGAATGATTTTTTATTTTTGTGATTTTGAAGGTTTTCAGGCAAATCTTTATATTTGATTCTTCTCTTTTTTTCATCCCATAATGTTATAGCACGTCTATAAATTTCTCTATCTGTTTCATTATGCATCCTAGCTTTATGTTGTATTAAAATATCCTTTTTCTGTCGGATATGTGTTT
>BBPF01003822.1_pt2 | contig 12794 bp, 11 predicted proteins | sample 1343921 | NCBI WGS metagenome assembly BBPF01 (sample SAMD00019090, study PRJDB2971) | groundwater metagenome | isolation source: The Cedars highly-alkaline
GCTATTGGCTTGCTCAGTTATCTGGTTTATAGTTTACTGGACGCCCAACTTGATAAGGAAACTAAAGAAAGCAGGTTAAATGAGAACCACCCGGAAGAAGTCTTTAAAATGGGAGATGTTTTGAAAATTTTCTCAAACAGATCATTCCTTTACATTGCTTTCCTATGTGTTTTGTTCTATTCAGGTATTTTCCCGTTTATGAAATACGCTGTTCATATGATGGAGAGCGAGTTGGGCATTGCTCCCAAAATTGCAGGAAATATTTCCGCACTGCTACCCATAGGAACAATATTAATAACTCCAATAATTGGGATTTACCTCGACACAAAGGGTAAAGGCGCCCTTCTGATGATTGTAGGTTCAATTTTATTAACCCTTGTACACCTTACATTTGCACTTGCTCCATTAACTGTTAATTTATCAATTTTTGCAATTATTGTATTAGGTATTTCTTTCTCGTTGATACCGGCTGCAATGTGGCCTTCTGTTCCTAAAATTATTGAAGAAAGATACCTTGGTTCTGCTTTCGCAATAATTTTCTGGATACAGAACATTGGCCTTACGCTTATTCCTATGTTAATAGGGTATGTACTGCAAAAGACGAACCCCGGGATTCACGAAAGATTTATTGCTGGAGATCCAACAGCTATTTTTGATTATACAATACCAATGCTAATATTTGCTTTCCTGGGATTGCTTGCCATAGTTTTCGCTTTCCTGCTTAAAAAAGATGATAAAAAAATGAATTATGGATTGGATCGACCGAACAGAGTATGATATTATTTACAAATCCCTGATTATATTTCAGAAAAAAACAGAAATTCAGCTTTTGTGATTGATGTTATTTAAAAAATCCAGCCCGCTTTATAGCAGGCTGGATTTTTTAAATAGTAAACCTAATAAATGAAAATATTACTGCAAGGGATTAAACCAATTGTTTAACAAGATCGGCGGCTTCCTGCAGCGTTATTGCAGAATAAACCGTCAAGCCCGAATCGTCAATCAATTTTTTACCCTCTTCGGCATTGGTACCCTGCAAACGAACAATTACGGGAATATTTATAGTGCCAATTGACCTGTAGGCATCTACTACACCTTGCGCAACCCTGTCGCATCGCACAATACCCCCAAAGATATTAATCAGAATAGCTTTAACATTGGAGTCTTTCAATATTATTCTAAAACCCGCTTCAACAGTTTTTGCGTTTGCTGTACCTCCAACGTCAAGAAAATTAGCCGGCTCACCTCCCGATAGTTTTATAATATCCATTGTAGCCATTGCCAGGCCGGCTCCATTTACCATGCATCCGACATTGCCGTCAAGTTTTACAAAGTTTAGATCAAATTTGCCAGCCTCAACTTCACTAGGGTCTTCTTCAGTAATATCTCTCATCTCGAAATAATCGGAATGGCGGTAAAGCGCATTATCGTCCAAAGAAACTTTGGCGTCTGCCGCCAAAATTCGATCATCGGTAGTTTTAAAAACCGGGTTAATTTCAAAAAGCGAGGCATCACATCCTTCATAAGCTTTATACAAAGCTATTGTGAAACTTACCATCTCCTTAAATGCTTTACCGGAAAGGTTAAGATTAAATGCTATTCGCCTGGCCTGAAACTGCTGCAAACCAATTTTTGGATCTATTTCTTCGGTAAAAATCAAGTAAGGAGTTTTTTCGGACACAGTTTCAATATCCATTCCACCCTGTGGTGAATACATTATAATATTTCGGCTGGTTTGCCTGTTCAACAAAATACTCATATAAAACTCCCTGATTTCGCTTTCTCCGGGATAAAAAATACTTTGTTCTATAAGAACTTTGTTAACTAACTTACCTTTTGACCCTGTTTGCGGAGTTATCAGGTTCATACCAAGTATTTGTGATGCGTATGTTTTAACCTCCTCTATCGATTTGGCAATTTTCACACCACCCCCCTTGCCTCTCCCTCCGGCATGAATCTGCGCCTTAACAGCCCAACCGCTTGTTCCGGTTTCCGATTGAATACTTTTAGCTGCTTCAACTGCATTTTCGGGGCGGTCAACAACAATTCCGAGCGGTACCGGCACTCCAAACTGCTTTAAAATATGTTTTCCCTGATATTCGTGGATATTCATGTATAATGATTTAAATTTGCATGTTATTTATGATGCCATAAAAATATTGTTTTTTTTTATTTTGGCACTCATAAAAAGTATTATTCTGAAATTGGACAAGTGAATAAAAAACTTAAAACGGAAGAGTTAGAAAGAAAATCGCTAAGTGAATTCAAATCTTCAAAAAAACAACCAATAATTGTAGTACTCGACAATGTTCGAAGTATGAATAATATTGGTTCAATATTTCGTACCTGCGATGCTTTTCTTGTTGAATCAATTTTTTTGTGCGGTATTACCGCCATACCTCCTCATAAAGAAATACATAAAACTGCTCTTGGAGCTGAACATTCAGTTGAATGGAAATATTTTACAGATACCGCAAAGGCTGTTAAATCACTAAAGGAAAATAAATATCAAATAATTTCTGTGGAACAGGCTGAAGGAAGCTTTCAACTTTCCGACTATGAATTCAAAACTCCATTCCGGTATGCCTTTGTTTTTGGAAATGAAATCAAAGGCGTGGCACAGGAAATAATAAATTCCAGCGATGCATGTATAGAAATTCCACAATTTGGAACCAAACACTCTTTTAATATAGTTATTAGCGCAGGTATTGTATTATGGGAGGTGAGTTTGCAATTGCGTAAAACAAAAAGGGCGGTAAAATAACCGCCCCCTTTTAAAGTCACTTTATTTTTACTGAACTATTGATTGGAAAGTTGCATCCTGGAAATATTTAGCAAATTCCATATCTTTTTTGGCATAAGCTTTAAGAGTGGCATCTTTTCCAACAGCGCTTCTCAAATTATCAAACAATATTGTATTGTCTTGTTTACGTGCGCCAACAATGGCTTTAAGATAGTATGCCATTGCACCCGGTTCTTCAATGCAACTTAATAGACGGTAAGCATCGTCAACCTTGTTATTAAGTAAACGAGCTAACCCGCTGTTCACGTGGCAGGCATTTCCAAAGAAGTTGCTGGCTTTAACATAATCGCCTTTCATTAAGTTGATAATACCAAGGTTAAAATTGGTTTCATCGGATGCTTTTGAAACTGATGTAAATAACTCCTCTGCTTTTACAATGTTACCCTCTAATAATGCAACTGCGCCAAGGTTGTTTTTAACAACATCGTTATCGCATATTTTCTGAGCAGTTTCAAAAGCTTTCTTTGCTTCGGCCGGTTTGTTCATTTTTAAATAAACATACCCTACATTATTACGTGCCCTGAAGCAATTCGGGTACAATTCAGCAGCTTTCAGATACATGGCAAGTTTTTGCTCCTTATCTTTAGCAAGTGTTGCTCCGTAAAGCAATTCTTCGAGGTTTAATTTACCGGGTTCAGTATTCCAAATTGAAAGAATTTCCTCATCGGAATATCCAATTTTTTCAAAGTTAATTGTTAGAACCGATCTTCTCAGTTGTGGTAAAATTGTTTCAGCGATTTCGGTAAAAGCGGCGGCAATGTTTCTAATCTCTCTTTCACGAACAACCGGGTCGGAGTACATTGATAGTACACGGAGAATTAATTCCCTGTCTTTTATATCTGAGGCCTCCATTAATTTTTTGAAACCATCCCAGTCTTCACCTAATGCATGTGTATTAAAAAAATTTGGAACAGTAGCTTCAGCAACATTTGCACGCCTCATTTCACGGGCAAGAACAGCGTTGGCAGATCCCTTCCTGTTTATTGCCAATTTTTCATTAAAATCTATCGGGCCATCTGGTGAAGCAAATGCATTAATACCGGCCTCTTTTAACACAATTCTTTCGTCTTTTGCAGCTTCGACAATAAAATTCCTAAGATCTACAATTTCAGCTTTTCTAAGTTCCGCAGGGCGAACTTCAGCTCTGTTGATTTGATAAAGAATTTGAGCCTCCTGTGTTTTTGGAATTACCCTTTGAAATCTATCACCAACCATTACCGGTTTTGGCTTGTTAACAGTAAGTGTAGAAGTGGCAATAATACCATCGGCAAGTTTAACGGGGTCAAACTGAACGGACCTATTACCGCGGGTAGCCTTAACCCTTACATAAAGTTCGGAAACCCTCATTGCTTCGTTAAAGGTAAACTTGTCGGTATAATTGAAAGTACCCCCGGCAAGGTTAATAACAGTATGGTTTGCTTTAACATTTTCGCCCTGTAATGTTATAGGTTTCAAGGCGAGTTCGCCGCCTTCATATTTAATTACAGGAGAAATTTCAAGAATAGCTGCCCTATTAAAAAATCTATCGGGAAAAGTTCCTTTTACGGCAACATTTACCTCGCCGGCATGTGTTTCAAGAACCTTCGGGGTAACTTCATATTTTACAGTTGGGGCATTTTTTTTCATTTTATTTAAGCCGCTACAGCTGCTTAAAACTAAAATGGTTAAAAAAATGACAAGAAAATTTACATTTGCTTTCTTCATAACATAAGATTTTAAGAGTTTTAAAAAAATTATTTTACCGGTAATTCATTATCCAAATTTAATATAATTCCGCATTTAATTCACAAAGGTCAAATTTATTAAATTTATTTATCATACGATTGGTTTTGCAAATAAATATTCAATTATTATGTTTTTATAATATAAGGCGGGTTATTCCAGGCTCGTATTCTTTGTCAAATATCATGCCAGCAATTAGCTTGTAATCCTCCTTGTTTTCAACAAAATCAAGCCTGTTTACATCAATTAAAAGAAAACGATAATTGGGGTGCTGTTTAAAAAATTCAAAATATCCGTTCTGAATTTTTTCAAGATAGCCTGCCGTAATTTCTTTTTCATACAAACGGCCGCGTTTATTAATATTAGTCAATAATTTGTCAACAGAAACGTGTAAATAAACAAACAAATCGGGTTTTGGCAAAGAATTATAGATTATATAAAAAAGTTGTCTGTAAAGGCGAAATTCATCTTCGGGCAAAGTTGCCCTTGAGAATATGAGTGATTTCATAAAATAATAATCAGAAACTGTACAATTCCTGAAAAGATCAAAATTTCCAAGATCTTCTTTTAATTGTTTATACCTGTCGGCTAAAAACGAAAGTTCCAGAGGGAAGGAATACCTGTCGGGGTTCTTGTAAAACTTTGGCAAAAACGGATTATTGGCAAATCGCTCTAAAATAAGGTTTGCATTATAATCTTTCGCGATTTTTTTTGCAAGGGAAGTTTTGCCGGCACCAATATTGCCTTCTATAACCAGGTAGTTGATATCCATTAAATTAAAAGAGAGTAATTAATAATAACTCAAATTTCAAATTAACAAAAATTGAATGTGAGCGCCAAAAGTAAGTTAGTCAAATTTTAAACTTTTACATGCAACACTCTAATAGAACTTTCCTGTTAAAGTAATTTTGGATTTAAACAACCAGTAACTTAAATTGTGGAATTAAATTTTTTTTCCTGCTCTCCGGATTTGATTATCTTTTCTTCTGCCGAAAACCTGTCCGAAAATAATTCCGGCTAAAGCAGTAATAAGAATCAACTGAATTTCAAATATGCCTCTGAAAATAATAAATGTAAAGGTCCCTGCGGCCAAACCGGCCATAAGTCCTTTAAATGTATAATGGTAGGTAAAATGAAATGAGGGATATAAACCATGTGTATTTTTCATGTGCTTAAATGCGTTATCAAAAATTTCCTCATAATGTACCTTTTCCTTAATGTTCCCATGAACATACCTGCTAAAGTTTTCTGATAGTTCAAGAATCCGGGGTTTAAAAACTAAGCATCCCTCACACTCTTTGTGGTTAGTTTCTATATGCCTGGATATTTTCATTAACCTTTCTAGTTGGAAAAACCTTAAATCTCTTTCTGATAATTTTTCCCTTTCTCGGCTAATATTCTGGTTAAACTCTAACAACCATTGATTATTATTCATCGCAATTAAACCCAATTTTAATATTTGCATTAACACACATATTTGTTAAACCTTAATGTGTTTGAGACTCTCATTATCTGCGGGTTTCAAACATTATTTGTTTACAAATTATCAAAACTAAAATATAAAAATAAAAAAAGGCCTGATTAATGGCCTTTTATGTGATTAAGATGTGGGTTGCTCCCTAACGTGTTCTTTTGGTGGTCGTGGAAGCAATACTTTTCTGGAAAGTTTAAGCTTACCTGTTTTTTTGTCATAATCGATCAATTTAACTTCAACTTCTTCACCCAATTTAATAGCATCATCCACATTGGCCAACCTCTCCCATGTAATTTCAGAAATATGTAAAAGTCCTTCCTTGCCGGGAAGAATTTCAATAAAAGCTCCGAAGGCAACTATCGATTTTACCTTTCCTTTATAAATTTCACCAATTTCAGGAATTGCAATAATGCCTTTAATAATTTTTAAGGCAGCATCAATTGAATCTTTATTTTCGGCAAACACATCAACCACACCTGTATTACCAACCTCTTCAATTACAATTGTTGTACCTGTTTTTGTCTGAATATCCTGAATAATTTTACCTCCGGGGCCAATAATAGCTCCAATCATGTCTTTAGGTATAATTATCTGTTCAATTCTAGGGGCATGCGGTTTCAAATCAGACTTTGGCTGAGAAATTGTCTCCATCATTTTTCCAAGTATGTGAATTCTGCCTTCTCTGGCTTGTTCCAAGGCTTTTGCCATAATTTCGTAAGATAAACCTTCCACCTTTATATCCATTTGTGTGGCCGTTATCCCGTTAAGCGTTCCTGTAACTTTAAAGTCCATATCGCCCAAGTGGTCTTCATCCCCTAAAATGTCGGATAAAATTGCAAATTTTCCTGATTTTATATCGGTTATAAGGCCCATTGCGATTCCTGAGACTGGTTTTTTAATTTTTATTCCAGCATCCATTAATGCAAGTGTGGCGGCACACACTGTGGCCATGGATGATGAGCCATTTGATTCAAGAATATCGGATACGACTCTAACAGCATATGGATTGTCTGGACCATTTGGAACCATGTTCTTTAAAGCTCTGTGTGCAAGATTTCCATGACCAACCTCTCTTTTTGACAATCCTCGTGACTGGCGTGCATCGCCGGTTGAATATGGAGGAAAATTGTAATGCAAAACAAATTTCTCTTTGCCCTTTCTCAAAACCTCGTCGATTTGCTTTTCGTCGAGTTTGGTTCCCAGCGTCACAGTAGTAAGCGATTGCGTTTCTCCCCTGGTAAAAAGGGCAGAGCCATGTGCAGTGGGTAAGTAATCAATTTCGCTGACTATTTGCCTTATTTCATATGTTTTTCGGCCATCCAGCCTTACAGATTCATTGAGAATTAGGTTTCTGACTGCTTCCTTTTCCACTTCGTAGAAATACCTTGAAACAAGTCCTTCGTCTATCGTGTCTTCATCACTAAAGTACGATGCAATAAAATCCGCTTTAACTTTTTCAAATGCTTCAGAACGTTCATGCTTACTAATTTTGCTTTTAGCAACCTCATAGCATTTGTTATAGGTTTGTTCCTTAATTTTGGTTCTAAGCACCTCGTCGTTTACCTCATGCTTGTATTCCCGTTTCTGTGTTTTTCCAACCTGTGCCATGAATTCGAGTTGAGCATTGCAATGCACTTTAATTTCTTCGTGAGCAAATTTTATTGCCTGCAACATGTCGGACTCAGAAACTTCTTTCATTTCGCCCTCAACCATAAGTATGTTGTCGATTGTGGCAGCAACTATTATATCAATATCGGCTTTTTCGAGCTCTGAAAAACCGGGATTAATTTTCAGTTTACCCTCAATTCTTGCTACCCGAACTTCTGATATTGGTCCATTGAAAGGAATATCCGAAACACACAGTGCCGCAGATGCAGCTAAACCGGCAAATGCATCGGGCATGGTATCTTTATCTGCCGAAATCAAATCTACAGTTACGAATGTTTCAGCATGATAATCTGCCGGGAAAAGTGGTCTGAGTGCCCTATCGATAAGCCTGGAAACCAGGATCTCATTATCACCAGGGCGCGATTCTCTTTTGAGAAATCCACCGGGAATCCTGCCTATTGAAGAAAATTTTTCTTTATATTCCACTGAAAGAGGCATAAAATCAACGTTTTCCTTTGCTGTTTTTGCAGCAACCACCGTTGCAAGTAACATGGTGCGGCCTATTTTAAGAACAACAGCACCATCGGCTTGTTTGGCAAGTTTTCCGGTTTCTATAATTATTTCCCGGCCATCTCCAAGAATAATTTTCTTTTCAGATATATTAAACATAATCAGCTTTTAACTAATATTTTACAATAACGAATAAAACACCTAAGTGTTTTATAATAATCAAAAAAGGCAATCGCAATAATTGCCTTTTGAATTTTATTTCCTCAGTTTGAGTGATTTAACAATTGAACGGTATCTTTCAATATCGTTCTCTTTAAGATAGTCAAGCAGTTTTCTTCTTTTACCAACAAGTTTTAATAAAGCACGCTGGGTGCTAAAATCCTTACGGTTAATTTTTAAGTGTTCGGTAAGATGATTGATTCTATAAGAAAATAATGCTATTTGACCCTCGGATGAGCCTGTGTTAGTTTCCGTTTTGCCAAATTTTTTAAAAATTTCCTCTTTTTTCTCTACAGTCAGATACATAATTCTTTCTTAAATAATTACAAATAAAAAACTTTTTAATTCATTTTAAGACCTGCAAAGGTATTATATTTTTTTTATTTATCAACCAACCGGTTAAAAAAAGGAACAATTCTTAATGAAAAATATTCTTATTCCATTTTACTCTCATTTCTTGAATTGGTTAGCATTTATTTTTTACTGCAAAAAATTTAATCAAGCCAGGTTGGTTCCTGTTAATAGCCTGTTCCGGTGCATCGTGTATTTTGTCAGCCTGGTATATCTGACCATAAACGCAATCTAAAAATTTAACCGATAAACTTCAGTAAAATTTTGTTACCTATCGGACATTGCAGGCATCGTTTGTTATCGCAATAATTATTTTTTAAATGCAGAAGGGCCTGTGAATCCAGGGCATTTGTGGCAAATATTTTATTCTGCTTCCAACCGGTAATAATTGAATTCACCTCTGCGGGCAAGGCCAAAAATAGGTTAAAAGCAAAATTTTTATACTTACTGTCGGAATGTACCATGCCATAGGTAAAAATCACAGGGATTACTGTATTTATTATCAGGGAATCTATTGCCTGTTTACCTAATTTTTTCACGCGAACAACCGCTTCTTTTGAAAACATATAATGCGAATCCCAATATTCTGAAGTCCGAACATCAAAAAGGTTTCTTATGGATTGTAAAATCTGGCAATCTAATATTTTAGAAAATAAATTGCTTTGCTTAAAAATAAGTGCAGATAATTGGGCAATACGTATAACCGGAAAATTTGACGGACGTAGCCTCAGAAATTTCCACAGATGCTTCTCTAAAGGCTTCAGAGAAAATTTGGCTTTGAAAAAATCATACTCCTTTTTCAATCGAGTATAATATTCATCACCTTTATAAACATTAAGAAATCCTGCCTGCCCGAATAACATAGCTTCAATTTGAAAAAGTCTATCGGAATGCCTTAGCAAGTATTTCAATGGAAGAGATTGAGCAAGTAATTCAAACGGTGTTGAATTAAGCCTGAAACCAAAACTGCGGGCTAATAACTGGTAAAAGGTTTCTTCCCAATCATTATGGTTATTTTTCAACTTTTGCAGAATTTCCTCCGACTTATTTTCCAAACGCTCGGTGGCAAGTCTTTCAAGCCAGTTTTGAATAACTAAATTGTCCTGAATTTCGATTTTATCCTGACAAGGTATCCATCGATCTCCCGAAATAAGTTTAAGGTAATTGTCTAAAAGTCTCTTGTCATACTTTAGTTCAACTGCAGAAATTTCTTCGCCATTGGCTCTATTTACAATCAAATCATTTTTTTCTACAACATGGAGAATAACATTTTCATAAGCCTTATCGGTTTGATGATTGTGCCTGAACCAATCGGATGATTTTAGATGTATCTCCACGTTTCCGACCCAAATAGTTCCGCCGATATTAATCTTTGCATTGAAAAAATCGGGGCCAGCATCTGAATTGGGCACGCCAGGATGAATTATTTCTAATATTTCCCCCGTGGTTGTGTGAAAAGATTCTTTTGAATATAACCGGTGAACCCACAAATATTTGAGAAATTCTTCGTTCATTACTCAACTTGATTTCGTTTTGCAACACAAGTTAAGCAATTAAAAGATATTTTATATTAATCTGCGGTTTTGAAGAATTTTTTCCATTTGCACTTGTATGACTTGGGCCTGAGCGCGTGCCGCTATATAAAAATTCACTGAAGAATCGGCAAATATAACTGATCTTGAGGTATTTACTATCATTCCGCACCGGTCATTTAAGCCCAATTTGCAAATTTCATCCAAATCTCCACCTTGTTCACCTATACCGGGGACCAGTAAAAAATGATCCGGTACTATTTTTCTAATGTCTTCAAGTAATTTTGGGTGTGTAGCTCCCACAACAAACATTGTGTTATTTATGTTCCCCCAGCCTGCGCATTTTTCAAGAATTACCTCAAATAATCTTTTTTCTGAAAGGGACGTTTTTATGATTTGAAAATCTTCTGAACCCTTATTAGATGTTAATGCAAGTATAATGACCCATTTATCCTTAAAGGATAAAAATGGTTTCACAGAATCCTCGCCCATGTACGGAGAAAGTGTGATTGCATCAAACTCCAGTGACTGATAAAAAGCCCGGGCATACAATTTGGCTGTATTCCCAATATCACCTCTTTTGGCATCGGCAATTAAAAAAATATCCGGATAGTTTAATTTGATATAATCTACTGTTTTTTCAAGACTTTTAAGACCATCAGGTCCAAAGGCCTCATAAAATGCCAGGTTTGGTTTGTAGGCTATAACCAAATCATTTGTTGCATCAACAATTTTTTTATTGAACTCGAAAACCGGATCGTCAGTATCAAAAAGATTTACAGGAATTTTTTGTGGATCAGTGTCAAGGCCTACACACAGAAAACTTTTTTTCTTTTGAATTTTTTTAAAAAGTTGATCCGCATTCATCCCTTTACAATTAATTATTCTTTGCTTTCAGCCGCTCAGAATTCTCAGCCATTTGCAATTTATCAATAATCTCGTCAAGTTCGCCATCCAAAATAACAGATATATTATACAAAGTGAGATTTATCCGGTGGTCGGTTACTCTGCCTTGCGGGTAGTTAAATGTACGTATTTTGGCCGATCTGTCGCCTGTAGATACCATTGTTTTCCTTTTTGAAGCTACTTCGTCAAGATATTTTTGGTACTCAAGGTTATATAGCCTGGTTCTTAATTCCTCAAGAGCCTTTTCATAATTTTGTATTTGGGATTTCTCATCCTGGCATTGCACAACAATTCCACTTGGCGCATGTGTTAACCTAACGGCAGAATAGGTTGTATTAACCGATTGCCCACCCGGCCCTGAAGAGCAATAAGTATCTTTCCTTACATCTTCCATTTTAAGCTCAACTTCAAAGGCCTCTGCTTCAGGCAAAACAGCTACGGTTGCAGCCGAGGTATGCACCCTTCCCTGTGTTTCAGTTTGCGGAACTCTTTGAACCCTATGAACACCCGATTCGTACTTTAACACGCCGTAAACACCGTTTCCGCTAACTTTAAAGACAATTTCTTTAAAACCTCCCATGGTTCCTTCATTAAAATGAGTAACCTGAATTTTCCAGCCCTTTTTTTCGCAAAATTTTGAATACATCCTGTAAAGATCTCCGGTAAATATGCTGGCCTCGTCACCGCCGGTGCCGGCTCTTATTTCCATAATTGCATTTTTCTTGTCTTCAGGGTCGGCTGGTATTAATAAAACCCGTATTTGCTCCTCAAGAGGTTCAACCTGTGCAGTAAGTTCGTCCAATTCAGTTTTTGCCATATCCCTTAACTCCTCATCCTTAGCAGTATTTAGAATTTCGCGGGCTGATTGAATATTACTGAGAATATTTTTGTATTTTTTAAATGTTTCAACAATCGGTACAAGTGTGCTGTATTCCCGGCTTAATTGAATAAACCGCTTCATATCAGCTATTACCGAAGGGTCGGTAATTAACTGCCCAACTTCCTCAAAACGGTTATTTACCCCTTCTAGCCTTTCAAGAATACTATTTTCGCTCATAAGTTTAATAATTCAGGGTGCAAATTTAGCAAAATAGTTTTAAAATAGGAGCATGCCTGAAACAGGGAATATTCTACTTTAGTAAACCAGCTCTCCTTCAGGAGTTTTAATGATTAATTTCTTGCGCTGTGATGAATAACACCGGCCGATAACTTTTGCATCAATTTGAAATGCCTTGGAGATTGCAATAATATCTTCAGCAAATTTGGGATTTAGATATATTTCAAACCGGTGCCCCATGTTAAAAACTTTGTACATTTCTTGTAAAGTTGAATTAGACTGCTCCCTGATTGTTTTGAAAAGAGGAGGAATGTCAAACAGGTCGTCCTTCACAATTTTTAATTTATCAACAAAATTCAACACTTTTGTCTGGCCTCCGCCACTGCAATGTATCATTCCGTGTATTACTCCCCTGTATTGTTTCAAAATTTCGTTTACCACAGGAGCATAAGTCCTTGTAGGAGATAATACGAGCCGGCCGGCATCAATCCCAAGTTCACCAATTTTATCTGTCAGGCTCAATGTTCCGGAATATACCAAGTCCAAAGGAATTGCAGGATCCCAGCTTTCAGGATATAAATTTGCCAGATAACGTGCAAATACGTCATGGCG
>BBPF01000743.1_pt12 | contig 12676 bp, 13 predicted proteins | sample 1343921 | NCBI WGS metagenome assembly BBPF01 (sample SAMD00019090, study PRJDB2971) | groundwater metagenome | isolation source: The Cedars highly-alkaline
CTTTTGGAGCATACTCTTCCGCATGCCGTTTCAACACAGGTGTAGTCATGAGAGGAACCAAGAAATCGGCTGCTTCTTTTGACACTATCACTGCTTCTACCCCAACATTCATCGCGACCACTTCTTGTTGCCCGTGTAAATCACACACTGGCAAAGAATTAACCCCATGCCTCTCGATAAACAATTTTTGTAGTTCGACAGCTAACGCAGGCAAAATTGTAGTGTGCGTATTGACATGGTGGTTATCAAAAGAACGCACTAGGTTGAGATGCTTAATTTCTGCTACCCCATCCATAACCAACTCAGCCAATACACGCAGTTTACCTGAGTACAACCACAGTCTTGAGGTCTCCCACACGATATCAAACAACTCTATAGTTTTACCGGCTTCCACACTTAGCGAAACAAACGCAGCATTGAGATTGTACCCATAAAACAAAGCTGAAGAAAAACACAAAAACATACCGTTTACAAACATTTTGCCTTTATGTTGCTCATCTAGTAAAATGCTGCCTAAGTTCTTTATATTGTGCTGAGCAAAACCACTTTGTAGACTTAGACAATACCCCTCGACTTCAACTGATTCCACAGCAGTGAGTCCACCAATCTCTAACGCAAACCCAGTGCTTTGCACAGCAGCGATATTTTCTAAGACCTCTACCCCTAAGACTGCCCCTGCTACCACAGAGGCACTAGATACCAACTTTATCAACCATATCTCTTGTTTGCCATAGTTACGCACCATGACTGTTTTTCCAGCACTTAGCACCGCCAAGAAAATTAGTTTATAACGGCTGTAGTGTACTGTAGTCTTACAAATGCCACCTGCTAGTACAGGTGCACCAAACAATAGATTACTGACGTCAACCGCTTTGGTTTTGTTGGTTACACACAAAACTCCATCCACAAGAGTCGTCTGTGCATCATTTTCACAATCAGTAATGTTATTTTCAATGGTGTTTTGTAGAACCAACTTGATTGCATCCCCAACGCTAGGTATTCCCCCAGCCTCTACCCTAACAACTACCTCATACTTTGCCATTACTAAATCAACCTCTCCTTTATATTTTTACACTTTAGGAAGTTAGACATACAATAAAGTCACACTTATAGTAAGTTATATGCATTATTTAGTCAAAACTACTAACTCAAATGACACCACACATAACAAACAAAAACTACTGCTCATACTTTATTAGTTGTAGAATTCTCGCTAACACAGCTTCTGAATCAATATCTGAGGTGTCTATATGTACCAGTGTAATATCCCCATAGGCAGATAACGTGTACAAGCTTGTTACGTACATACCGAATTGATTCATACTATTAGCAACAGAAAACTCTACCCCTTTATACATCGGCTTATCCCTCAATAATCTTTCGCGAAGAACGTCTTCTCTGGCCCCAAGAAGGATAACAAATATTTGATAATCCGACGTAAGTGCATTTAGCATATCAGACAACACTTTTGTTTCCTCTCGAAAAGAATATGGTTTATACCCCAATCGACAATATACATCTTCCGAGAAATAACTGCGGTCAAATACAAAATTCATCTGCAACCCCACATTGGCACATACCATATCGAGAACACTTTTGTGATTCCGGAACGAGTGCTCACTATTAACTTCTTTTGCACCCGCTAACCTCACAAGTGTCGTGCTTGGTATCTTCTCCCTCAACCCAGTTGTCAGCGATGACTTCCCTACCCCTTGTGGTCCTTCTACGATTATGAGATACGGTTTAGACACACAATTACCCACTTCCTACTCAAATATTCAAATGCTTAATTCTTCGCCTTACTGCAGACCTACTTCTGCTCATAACGGCACAGATACTAACTATAGGTTCACCTTGACCCCGCAACTCACTCAACTGCCGGTCATCCTCTACAGACCAGAATTTACTTTGCCTAGGTATACCCAACTCGAATATTTTTGTTGATATATAACAGGCAGACTTACATAAGATTTCAGCTATTTGATAATTGCTTTTTCCTTCTGCCGCTAGAACGCGTAGCAAATCCAACTCCTGCTCTGTCCACGGAGAAACACTATTAGGTGTTAGTCCCAACTCCTTAGTTTTATTGCGCACCGCAGTCTCTGATTTTCCAACATACTCAGCAATTTCCCGCACTGTTTTACCGGCATTAGTCTGGTCTATTATTTCTTGTATATCATCAGCATACCAAAACTCACACAGATTAGTCATCCCTAACCCCTTGACCTTGCCTATTATAGCATACCGAGATCGGCCTAATTCTCGCGCTATTTGCTGATGCGTTTTACCAGACTTCAACAACTGCACCAAAGTGGCTTCTTCTGTTTTCTTCCACGATTTGCGTTTTCCGCGTAAAGGAGGACGGTTTTTATCGTTAGCAATCTTTTCCTCAAACCAGAAAGGAGAACCTTTAGATGTAACATACGTATTCTTAATCCTTTCTGGCGAACAATAAGCCCGCAGTGTTACCAAATCACAAACTCTCGTATCGTAACAATCCTGCTTTTCTTTCAAAAATAAAATTAAAGACTCCACAGAAACCACAAACCTTGTGTGCAACCCTACTTTTATGCGTCTTGAGGGTAGTATCAATTTTTGTATATAAGAATAAACCTTGTACGTCCCTATACCTAACAACCTTGATACGTCTGGCACAGATAACCTTTCCCCACTAGCTGTAATTTGACTGCCTAACCCCATCTGATAGGCTTTATTTCTTATACGCACCGCTGATATCTTGAAATACCGCGCCATCGAAGCTACAGTTCGTTTGCCCCACCAAGAGATTAACTCAGCTTCTTGCTCTTTTGTCCACCTAAAATTAGTTCTGCCTGGTTTAGACTCGTCTGTTTTCTTTAACACTGTTCGCGGCATAAAAATCTCCTTCTTCACGTGCAACACACGGAATATCAAAATATATTTTACCCTCACACACTAACCGTATTAAGACACCCCAAAACCCCTGCATATCTAACCGCAAAGGTTTTTCCGCCTTTTCAAAACCGCCTTTATCATCACAACCCCAGGTCAACATAACAACGCCACCTTTCAGAGATTACCACGCTTACTATATAATATATGCAATAAAATATCTAGGCAATAAAAAACCAAAACAAGACCGCTGTTTTGGTTTTCCTTACTACGAACTGCTACCCTTTAACCCTAACGCCAGCCTGTTTTTGCATCTTGACTAACGACTCTTGTGCTTGAAACGCGGCAGTATTTGTGGCCAAATTTTCACCTGGATACAAATGCCGTCTACTCGGTGCATCCGCTTCAATGACTGCGTCTTTCTTCATACCAATGCGCTTAGTGGCTTCAATCGCAATGTTACCATACTTGAAGATACTGCGGAATACTAACTTCTCATCGGCAGATAACTCCTCTAACCGCACTAAGACTTTGCCAGCAACATAATTATGTAGTGTTAAATGACAATTACTACACAAGGTTAGACCATTCTCTACTGTATCCGGACCACCTGCATACACAGGTATCAAATGGTGATACACCAAAATACCTAACCACTGAGCATCCCCAATACCACAGGCACGACAACGAAACTTATCCCGTATTAATGTCGCTTGTTTTACGGCAGGGTCAATTGGTTTGCGATCTTTTGTGTCTTGTACCGTATTGCCACGCAATTCTTCAGTTCTATCCATATCTTCTAAGGCTATGGCACCAACATCTTCATCCGATAACTCAAGCAATTGCTTGACCTCATCTATGCCAAGACGCTTGAGCTCCCCTGACCCCACTTCCTCAATACTCATGGAATCTTCTTTGGCTAACTTATTCTCTTTCTTACGTGCTGTACAAAGCTTTTTATACGCCCCATCTATTGTTAACACACCAGAGATAAGCCCATCCTGCAACTCTTTATAATCCATATCCGCGAGCATCACATCTTTTAACTTCATAGCTTCACCCGCAGCCATCTGCAGGAGAAACTCTATTAGACCTGGACCTATGTCATTAACATCTTCCAGGACCTTCATTTGCTCCCACATTTCCTTAGGTGAGTACCTTTGCGAACGATTTACCATGAGTGAAATAACGTTGGCCATATCCTTGCCCTCTTGTTTATCGCTGAAATCCCAAACCATTGCTAAGACTTCCTCTTTACCATTTCGCATGGCCGCGAAAACCCTTCTGAGCCCATCTAACAGTAGATAGGAATCATCAGTCTCAAGTGCGAGAACATGAACCGGAGTTACCACACCCCACTCTCCAACTACCCCTGCTAGTCCTACTATGGTGTCATCCCTACTAATCTTTTTGAACTTGGAGGTTATTATATCCTCCACATGAATCGTTTTCAACGCTATGTTTATTTTTGATTTCATATGTAACAAACGATGAACTAGTTTATCTTCACCATCGAACGCTTCTTCGTATTCCTTGCCAAGACGCTTTTGCTTTTTTTCTTCTTTCTCCGCTTTTTTATCTCTGTTGTTTAAGTCCTTCAACTCCTGCTCATCATCGTCATCATCTTCCGAGTCCAAAGGAGCAGAAGAAGAACCTTTAGAACTTGACACGCCATTAGTGTGTACACCCCTATTAAAGCTACCGCCACCGGTCACTGGATGATGCAACAGCATAGTAAACTCATTGCTAAACAAACTAAATCCCACCTTATCACACATTTGATACTACCTAAATATAAAACAATATCCAGCATATAAAAATTTATACACATAAAAAGAGAAAGTAATCAGTTTTGATTACTTTCTCTCACGAAACTATAAACAAAGCTCAAATTTACCGCCATATGCGACACTTTTGACCATATCTATTACCACTTGATTACCACTACCCCTAAAAGCGAGCCTTAAATCCTTCTTAGCCTCTTCATAGCGACCATCAATTAGTATATCACTTGCATACAAGAGATTTTTGACCGCCTCATGCTTTGTAGCTTTTTCGGTCAACTCCTCAAAAGTCCAACCTGAGTACACCACCACACTCTTGCCACGCTCTTTGACACCTTTAACTAAAGCAAGCATAGCCTTCGGCTGACAAAATGGCTCGCCACCACTTAAAGTTATACCATCAAGAAATGGATTGGCATCGAACTCATCTAAAATACTATCGACCGACATACTTAGACCACCATTGAAAGTATGCGTTTTTGGATTATGACACCCCTTACACTTATGCGGACAACCTTGCGCGAAAACCACATAACGAAGCCCCGGACCATCCACAATCGACTCCTGCAATATACCAGAGAGTTTTACGTTCATACCTCAACCCCTTCACGTAATGCATAAGCACAACTACTTGTGTTTCACCCTGTCACGCTCTTCCGCTTTTTTCGCATCGTTGAACCGCTCTACAGTGCCTACAAGATAACCTGTAATTCTACGTATCCTGTCTATGTTTTCGTCTGCTTCACGACCACAACCTGGGCAAGTGTTATCTATTATCCCAGAGTAACCACAACACCTATCTCTATCCACCGGATGATTTGCCGCGCCAAGACCAATACCTAGCTCTTTCATCATGCGAACAACTTTTTCTAACGCATCGAGGTTTTTTGCAGGATCTCCATCAAGTTCCACATACGATATATGCCCTGCATTAGCAAACGCATGATAAGGAGCTTCTAACTTCAATTTGTTGTAAATTGTTGTCTTAAAGGAAACCGGCACATGGAAGCTATTTGTATAATAGGCTTTGTCTGTTACCCCTGCTATGACACCATACTTTTTAACATCCAAAGCAGTAAACCTACCAGAAAGACCTTCAGCAGGTGTTGCTAACAAAGTGTAGTTCATTGTACGCTCCACAGACAAAGCATCTACATAATCCCGCATATGCTGTACTATTCGCAAACCTAACTCTTGCGACTCTTTGCTCTCCGCATGGTGTGCACCAACTAAAGCTGTTAAAGTCTCGGCTAACCCGATGAACCCCACACTTAACGTTCCATGCTTAATGACTTCCTCAATCGTGTCTTCCGGCCCTAGCTTTTCACTACCCCTCCACACGCCTTGACCCATAAGGAATGGGAAGTTCTTTACTTTTTTGCTGCTCTGCAACGCCAGACGCTTATCCAACTGCTTAATTACTAACGCTAACTTTTCATCCAAAAGAGCAAAAAATACCCCTAAATCTTGTTTGGCCTCTATCGCGAGCCTAGGAAGATTAATGGATGTAAAAGACAGATTTCCTCTCCCAGATACTTTTTCTGCACCCCTATCGTAGACATTGGCTATTACTCTAGTGCGACAACCCATATAAGGTACTTCTGATTCCGGGTCCCCTTGCTTGTAATACTGCAAGTTGAACGGTGCATCCAAAAAGATGAACGTAGGATTTAACCTCTTTGCAGTTACCTGCAACATAAGACGGAACAAATCATAGTTAGGGTCACTTGGATTGTAATTCACCCCTTCCTTTATTTTGAATCCTTGGTTTGGTAGGATAGGTGTCTCATAATTACCTAAACCAGACTTAGTTGCTAGTAAGACATTTTTTATGACCATACGACCTTCTGGTGAAGTATCAGTGCCATAATTTATCGAACTGAAAGGTGTCTGAGCACCAGCCCTCGAATGCATAGTGTTTAGGTTATGAATTAAAGCCTCCATCGCTTGATAGGTTGCTTTATCCGTTTCACCCAAAGCTTTCTTCAGTGCGAAAGCTAGCGCAGAAACGGCATTAAACTTAACTGGCATACCTTTATCGGCTAGGACAGTAGTAAGAATACCCCTAAGCCGCTCTAACTCACTGGTTGTAAACTCCACAGAACGAATAACCCCATAGGCGTCGAGCGTTTTCTTGACTACCTCTACTGCAGTGTCCGCAGAGATAGTCAGCTTAATTTCTAGATACTTGGTTAGATTGTCAATTACACGCTTTCTGAAGGTTTTTAGTACACCTGGTGCCAGATAGTAATCCAACGCAGGTATGCTCTGACCACCATGTTGGTCGTTCTGATTAGCTTGAATAGCAATACACGTTAATGAACTGTAACTAGCTATATCATTCGGCTCACGCAAATGACCATGCCCAGTCGAGAACCCACCTGAGAACAACTTTGATAGGTCTATCTGACAACAAGTCATCGTCAGAGCATAGAAATCTAAATCATGGATATGGATGTCACCATTTTTGTGGGCTTCCGACACATCTGGGTCTAGCAAGTACAGGTGATTGAAGTGCTTTGCACCCTCCGTACCATATTTAAGCATGGCGCCCATAGCTGAATTACCATCTATATTGGCATTTTCCCTCTTTGTGTCTGACTCACTGGAATCCATAAAGGTTATATCCTTAAACGTATGCATTAGTTCAGCATTCATATCACGCTGACGATTTCTTTCTGCTCTATAGAGAATATAGGCTTTGGCTACCTTTGCCTCCCCATGCTCTATTAACACATTCTCTACAAGATCTTGCACCTGCTCAACACTTGGTACAGTTTCCTTATACCAAACACTAATTGCTGTGACTACTTTGCTTACGTACATATCCACTGGTACACTATTCTGACAACCAACAGCACGAACCGCAGCGGTTATTGCAGTAGTTATCTTATTACTATCAAATGGTTCCTGCCTACCATCCCGTTTTAGTATTGCCGTAATCATTGATGCCGACCCCCTTAGCGCTTCTACTAAGAATATTATTTAGTGCAATAACTATATAGTATATGAGCTGCACTATGCCATATGTATACACTATAATATGCATCTTACGCTACACCACATCATATTTTATGCCCACCAAGCAACCTAAATGCAGGATACCAACCATACTTACATAATTTTACAAAACAAAAGAGCAGTAACAAAGTTACTGCTCTCCAACTTCTAGCCTACCTAGGATTTTTAATAAATATAGGATGCGGAGAAAAACCAGCGAGCGCCGCAGATTCCATATCAAAGAAAAAATCTTCCACTAAATGTATTCTATCCGCAGGCAACTGCCCCTCAAAACAATAGAACCTAACTCCACCTTCCGTGAACCCCAGAATTACGTCCCTCCGTCTTACCCTAAACCCGCCGACACTAACTGTTTGCAGCCTCTGCGTACCAGCAAAGTCAGACCCTTGAAATAGAATAATAAGTGACGGCCTTACTAACGTGTTTACCCCAAGCGCAGTTTGACCAGAAGGAAGATTGAACACGTTATCCCATCGCATAGTGGTATTCAACCTATTTCGCTCCGAAATGACAAAATTTATATCCCCAGAAATTTGATTCATTATAGACCTTTGAAGCACTTCACGCGATACCCCTGGTGGAAACGTTGTACCATCTTGAATAAGCAAGACATTAGGAGGTGATTCCGTTACAGACACCCAAGATTCATTATGCAGATTGAAACCATACAAAATATTCCCAAGCAACATTGTGTATGGTTTCTTTATACTCCAAGTTAATGCGAACTCGCCGCCTCCTGCTGTATTGCGGTGTACTTCTTGCATAGATGTTATGAAGTAACCATCATTGGTTGTTAGAACAGCAAAAGGTATAAAGTTTTCTAAATGCGCAAAGTTCTCACGACTAATAGCCATATCATATGAAATACACATCAGAGCCTTAAAAGTGTCCAGAACCATTGACGGATTGATTACCACCGAATCCATAGCCGAGTAATCAAGCCCCAAATCCTGTACCTCTAACGCAGAACGAAAAGCTGCTTCGGTTGCATAATCCACTGCGTACCTCAGCCTAACTTCTTGAAATGACCTGTCTATCATAGTATCCGCTTTGTAAAAAACTAAAAGCAAGAAAAATAAAAACAAAACAGCGAAAAATTAAATATAGGTGACCAAACCTTCATAGTACCACCTCGAATTAATTATGCTTGGTCTCTCGTAACGAAATACAAACATCAAAGAATATGTTCTCATTAGGATTGTGCATAGCTACACAAATCATAGGTGCGCCCTGTATAGAAATCACAGTGTTCTTACCATCTGTTATTATTGGCGGTGTTATGTTTGTTTTTACCCCTAGACCTTCGTATTCCGCAGATACCCCTCCAAGTGACATATTGAATAATTCACCTATTGCACTTTTGCTCAACTCATCGCAAGCTGTGAATACCATCCCCGTCATGCGATTAACAATATTGAAGAACACACTATGCTGGATGTTTACTATGACATTACCAGCTAACCCTCCTGTGACCCCAATCGAAACTGTAATCCCTTTAGATACTATGGGCGAGGTGACTACACTTGTTTTATGTACATCTAACCCTACACCAACTACCATAGTCACCACATTGTTTATGTTAGACAAAAATGGATTTAGAAACATTGCCTTCATAGAATGCCCCTCTCTTGATGCTACAGGTAAACAAAACGACTTCCCACTACACACTTACTCTGAAACATTACCCTAATACTACCCCTCTTTACCACAAGAGGTAAGCGCTCAGCAATACAGCACTCACAACCGCAACTACTAAAAAAATACCGCGTAACATCTTGTATACACCACCACTGCCTTTTGCGCCTAACTCTGCGTAAAAAACATCATCACCTAATAAATCGGCATAGTTTACTGCTGACTCTTCACGAGAGGTGTAAATTTCGCTTATATTAGGCTCGAGGCGAACCTCTCTCTCCGGCGACAACGGCTCCGAAATAGGTCTCGCCGCCACCCCTCCATCTGGAATCTCCTTTCTCTCCGGCAACAACGACCCTAAGATATCTTTCATCTCCTCCTCCCCTCCATCAGGGAGCGTCGCTGGATTTGGACACCATGCGAGTGGTAGAGTGGTCACCCCTGTTACTTCCTTAAACATTTTCCTGTCTTTATCTGTTCCAAAGGCAGAAACAACAGCTATTTTGCCAAAGTCCTCATTCAATGAATTGTGCTGCCGCACCAAATCCATCACTCGCCACGATGAGATGGACGCCACTACTACTCCACAACCGGCCCGATATAGTTCTCTCCTCCTTTCGGAGTCTAGGACGCCCATATCACGTACTACATACTCATACCCCGATAAGAGTGACATCAGTTGGTCATATAGATACCCATCAGTGTCACCCCGCACCGGCAAAGGGAAGATATCCACACCATACAGTCTAAAACCTAGCTCACTTTTGCATTTCCCAGTAGCTAGACCGGTAATTGAACTGAACACCGGACGCTGCGAATCCTCCACCAAAGCCACCGAATGACCACGCTTTGCTAAAAATGTGGCTAACATCAGAGCTGTGTGAGTGCAGCCAATTCCAGATGCCATCCCAGCCACCGAAACTGTCACCAATCCCACAGGACGGCGCTCTATCACTACATTTTCTTTTCGCGCCCGCGGAGAATCCCCCTTAGACCCCCTACTCCAAAGCATACAATCCCCCATCCCAGCGTAGGTAACTCACAAAGATACCAGCAAAAAGGCCAGTATTGCCTACCGTATAAATGAAAGCAACATACCAAGACCAATCTCGCACATTACCAACCCCCGTTCTACTACTAAACGTTTAGCACTACTTATACCATATATGAAGAAAACTATCCCGCGCCGGCTTCTGTATGCGTTTCTTTGACGCCTTGACCAAGACACAGTCACTTCTTGTAACCCCACGTACTACCAACACGTCCTATACGTCACACATGCTCTGTCTGCTTACCGGCACCATTGTTACTGTTCACTAAATATTTCTAGTAAAATTGCAGTGTTGCCTTAGTGAACAGTAGATACCCTCACCAGTCCAATGCTACAATGGTTAATTTATGCCTGCCTGACTACGGTAAGAATATCTGCACCACCAACGCTCCTAAAAAGATGGCCGGAACAAAAGGCAATGCCTCCCGCGGCTTCCTCAACACCAACGCGTAAATGATAAAAATCAAACACGCAAGTAGCAGAACAATCCATATATCTAACCCTTGACCTAGGGCCATCGCACTCAAAATCTTTACATCGGCTCCCCCGATGCCATTGAAATGCCAAAAAACGTATAACACCACAAACAAAATTGCAGTATGCGTTACGACCAAAAGAAATGGTGGCCTCTCTACAACCACTCTGACCAATGAAACCAGTAAAAGAAGCCCGGGGAACGCATTTCTCACCTGCATTCCCCGGACATCCTCCAGCGCCGCGAAAAACAACACTCCCAGCGCCAACACATCTAATAACAAACCTGCCAACCCCTTCACTCAACCTACTGAACATAACCCTGTCAACAGAGCCGGTGCGTCACACCTCATCAAGACTCGATGTCACGCACCGGACTACCACTACGGGATGGTTATTGTCCCTGCCCGCGCAGCTGAACGATTAAACGACTCCTGTTCAAGCCCGACACGCTGGCTGACCACTATTCCGTTGACGGGTATTTGCATCTCAAACTCAAACGTCTCCCCGCCAGCGAAGTGTAGAACAACAAACAGCGTGGACGTTACTTGCCCGGGATGCGGGTAGTTGAAACCAAGCTCGATTCTCCCTGGTACCGCTGTCTGTGAAACAGGCCTCACGAACAAGTGACCCATGTTCTGGTACCGATGAAGAACATGTACCGCCTGAACCCCTACCACCGTCCGGTTCAAGACATAGTTGATTGTAATGCCCATGTCGTTTTGCCTGCCAGGAGCTCTCCACCTCGACGTGAAGATGTATTCCCGGTCTCGCTCCACCGTAATGGTTCCACTAAGCGATTCCCAGTGCCCCGATGTGCTCCAAACCGTCTCTGTCGTCGTAACCGCCGGCACCGTCACTGCGGCAGAAACCACAACATCACGCCATTCGCCCTGCGCCGCTACCGCCGGAGCAGTCTCAACCCATCGCGTACGGTCTGATGCAACGGCCTCCCAGTGTCCCTGCGCGAGCTGTCCTGCCGTAGCAGCGACAACCTCTACCAAGCGGAGTTCTGTGACCGCGGGAATCCAGATGCGCTCATACCTTCCGGGGATCGTTTCCTCAACTGCAACATATACCGGAGGTATTGCTGCAGCTACTCGTACAGTTTGAGTTGTTGTTACAGGAGGAACCCATACACTTGTCCAGCGTCCAGGCGTAACCACTGTCTCAGTAATGCGGAATTGGGCCGGCGCTCCGGGGGAAATTTGCACCCTCTCCATCGCTGTCACCACTGGAATCCGTATTATTTCCGTGCGCCCTGGAGTTACAATAACCGTTCTTTCTTCATACACCGCCGCACGTTCGGCTGAAACCAAAAGCTGACCTATCACGGTAACTGCCCCTGGAGTAGTCACAAAACGCCCCTGCGCTTGGACTGCAGGAGAAATTTGCACCCTCTCCGTCGTTGTCACCGGAGGAACCCATCTGGCGGGGCTGGTCACAACCGTCGTCCAGTGCCCTTGTGCGTCCCTGGCAGCAACGGCAGGAGAGGTCACCACCCAACGTGGTTCGGTAACGGCTGGGATTGTGACTTCTATTACACTATAAATAGTCACCCACGCACCCCGCATACCCGGCATGGGCGGCGGCTGCGAAGGTGTGCCTGTGCCTGGACTCCCGGTCACCCATCTCTGTGTCGCCGTGGTCCTCGTCTCTGTCCGCGCCGGAGTCACCACCACGGTCACCCAGTGCCCCTGTGCAGCCCGCCCGGCTACGGCGGGGGAGGTTTGCACCCACTGCCTTGTGGTAACCGCAGGGACTGTGTGCCCGGCCGCCACCACAACCGTACGAGTTTCATACACCGGCGGCACTGCGGGAGTCGTTTCCACCCAGACCG
>BBPF01004884.1_pt1 | contig 12662 bp, 11 predicted proteins | sample 1343921 | NCBI WGS metagenome assembly BBPF01 (sample SAMD00019090, study PRJDB2971) | groundwater metagenome | isolation source: The Cedars highly-alkaline
TGGCGGCGTATTTCGCAAAGCGAAATACGAAAAATTGCGGCGGCGCAAAAGCGAGGGCGGGGCGAGGCAAAAATCGTCCAAAACCCCAATTTTGAAAATTGGCGGAGAGGGTGGGATTCGAACCCACGAGACCCGTGAAGGCCATAGTTCTCCAAACTATTCCGTTAAACCGCTCCGGCACCTCTCCGTTTTAAGCGAGGTAAAAATCTTACTCTTTTATCCTGTTTTATTTAGGTAGTTGAGAAATTATTTTGGCTATGTTGGGACACTTTACTAAAAGTTTGTAATTTAAGAGTTTTAGAATTATTAAAAAATCTACAACCTCTTCTTTTAAAGTTTCGGGTCCTGCAAAAATCTCCCAAAATTCTTCAGACAAAGATTTACCGTATTTGTTCAAAACTTTCCAGTTTGCTTCTCTCTTTAAATATTCAATTATTTTTTTGAACTCTCCTCTATCCAACCAAATTCCCTGACATAAATTGCAAACATCAACAATAATCCGGGAATTGCCGTAATACACCTCATAAAGGGGTAATCGACAAACAGGGCAAAGCCGAATGCCGTAAGAAATCTTAAATTCCTTTTTATTTTTCCAAAGATTAATATCCAACCACTTTAAATTTTTATCTTTTTCGTCTTTTGCCTGCCGTAATTCGTCTTCTTCAAAAAATATTCCAAGACACTGCGGGCAATAATCCACTTCCGTATTATGAAAAATGGCTGTTTGTAATGATTTTTTGCAACGAGGACATTCCATAATTTTAAATTTTAATTTTTATTATTTATCTCTAAAAGAGATGAAAACTTGTTGTTCATCTCTGAAGGAGATGAAAATTTATTCCTCTTAGGGCTTTTATTCTTTGTTCTACTGGCGGGTGGGTCATAAACAAACGGCGCAACCAAGAGGTTTTTTCTTTACCCTTAAAAGGACTGACAATATAAAGATGAGCAGTGGCGTCGTTAGCTACTCTTAAAGGCTGAGTATCCTGAGAAATTTTTTCCAAGGCCTTGGTTAAACCTTGGGGATAGCGGGTTAAAAGAGCGCCTGAAGCATCAGCCAAAAATTCTCTTTTTCTGGAAATAGCCAACTTTATTAATTGGGCAAAAATTGGCGCCAGAATTGCTAAAGCCAAAGCTACTAATATCATAATCAATCTTATTTGTCCTCCTCCGCGGCTTCTTCCTCCCGTACCACCCCAGAAAGCCACTCTGAAGAAAAAATCAGTTAATATGACAATAAAACCAACCAGTACTACCACGACTGTCTGCAATAATATGTCTTTATTCCCAATATGAGAAAGCTCATGAGCAATTACTCCTTCCAATTCTACTCTGTCTAATTTTTCAAGTAATCCCTGAGTTATAGCCACTACCGCGTGTTTAGCATCTCTACCAGTGGCAAAAGCGTTCGGCTGGACTGAATCAATAATATAAATTCTGGGTAAAGGAAGGCCAGCTGTAATACAAAGATTCTCAACCAGTCTGTATAGTTCAGGATTATCTTGCTTTTCAACCGGCTTAGCTTTACTAAGGGCCAAAACAATTTTATCGGAATACCAGTAGGCAAAAAAATTCAAAACAATGCTCAAAATTACAGCAAGGTATAAAATTGCCGGGCTTTGCAGAAAATAAGAAATAATCCAGCCAACAGCAATAATTAAAAGGAGGAAAAAAAATAAATACAGCCAAGTTTTGCGGTTATTGGATTCAGCGTGAGTGTATAAAGTCGCCATAATTCAAAATGCAAAAATCAAAATGCAAAATTTTTTATTTTTAATATTTAATTTTTGATTTTTGATTTAAAATTTTACTGATACTGGTTCTCTGACAGCTGCCTCTTCAATTTCAAAAAAATCCATTTTAACGAATTTGAAGACATTGGCTGCAATTTTTGCCGGGAAACTTTCAATCTTGATATTAATATCCCTAACATTAGTATTGTAGAACCTTCTGGCAGCCTGAATTTTATCTTCGGTATCGCGAAGCTCTCTTTGTAATTCAAGAAAGTTTTCTGCAGCCCGCAATTGGGGATAATTCTCTGACACGGCAAAAAGGGTTTTTAAGGTGCCTGAAAGAAAATTTTCAGCTTCCCCTATTCTTTTGGGATCGCCTGACTGTTCAGCAGCCATAGCAGCTGTTCTTGCTTTTGTTACATTTTCAAAAACCGTTTTCTCGTGAGCAGCATAGCCCTTGACTGTTTCCACTAAATTGGGAATTAAGTCGTATCTTCTTCTTAATTGTACATCAATATCTGCCCAGGCCTCTTGAACTCGGTTGCGAAGAGTAACCAAACGATTATAGGTCAAAATAAACCACAAAACTAAAACTCCCAAAACTACTAAAATAATAATTTGCCAAGAAATCATAATAACAATTAAAATTTTTTATTTTTTATTTTTGTCGCGACCTTTAGATTATCTTTATTATAGGAAATCCCTTCAAAATCCTCGCCGAAGCCGAGCCCCGCCTCTGGCGGGGCGAAGCAACAATCACCCAAAATCCTAATTTTGAAAAATGGCGGAGGGGGTGGGACTCGAACCCACAAGACGACTTTCGCCGTCAAAGTTTAGCAAACTTTTGGAATAACCATTATCCGACCCCTCCAAATTACTTTTATCTTACCTTTTAAAATCAATTAAGTCAATTGATTTTTGAGGAAATTCATGGTAAATTTAAAAAAGATTTGCCCCCATAGCTCAATGGATAGAGTATCTCTTTGCGGAAGAGAAGATGGTTGTTCGAATCAACCTGGGGGCACAAAAAACCACTGGCTATACCCGATGGTTTTTTATCTTCAGAATTTTTCTAAATGAATAATCTCTTTTAATTTTCTTTTGGACTGCCATCTTTTAGATAACCTGCCCAGTTAGTGCAGTTGAAAATCTTGTTCAAATTCAAACTTTTTGTTATTAATATATATTCCAATGGTTGCAAATTAGCTGCAGACGGAGCCAGTCTGGCTGCATTTAAACAATCCAAAAGAATTGCTTTGCCAATTCTTTTTTGTTTAAATCTCCTTATAGTTCTTCTTTTTAAAATTAATTTATAAGTATTTTTCATATGTATTAAAATGGCTTATCGTTTATTATTGTAGTATAATTTAGAAAATAGGCAATTTAATTTACAGGGAGCTAAAAACTTCCTAATAAACCTGTGTTAAATTTATCTACTCCAATTGAAAAAATTCCCAGAATCGGACCCATATACCAGAAAAGATTAAAAAAACTGGGGATTAAAAATGTTAGCGACCTTATTTTTCATTTTCCACATCGCTATGAAGATTTTTCTAATTTAATTCCTATTGCCCAAGCTCAAGAAGGCGGTCTCTTTTCTTTTCAAGGACAAATTTTAGATATTAAAAATATCTTTACTTTTAGAAAAAGAATGGTTTTAACTCAAGCATTTCTGGCCGATGAAACTGGAAAATTAAAAGTAATCTGGTTCAACCAGCCGTATCTCATTAATACCTTTAAAAAAGGTGGTTATGTTTGTCTATCAGGAAAAATAACAAAAAAAGGAAGCGCAAAATATCTATCCAACCCTGCTTACGAAAAAATGCCTGAGAATTTTTCAAAAGTAAATACTGGTTTAACCCATACAGGCAGGTTAATTCCGGTTTATCCTGAAACCGAAGGGTTGTCTTCTAAATGGTTAAGATTTATTATTAAACCCATTCTTTTAAAACTAAAAAATCAAGTTCCCGAACCCCTTCCAGAAAAAATAAGGCAAGAAAATAATTTTCTATCTATTGAGGAAGCTCTTTGGCAAATTCACTTCCCTGATTCTCTAAAACTGGCCAGAGAAGCAAAAAAGAGGTTTAGTTTTGAAGAATTATTCATCCTTTCTCTTTTTGTTTTAAGAGAAAGGATGAAGCTTGCCAGAGAAAAAGCGCCAACTATACCTTTAAACTTAGAATTAGTCCAAGGATTTGTTAAGACCCTACCCTTTCAATTAACCGATGCGCAAAAAAAGTCAGCCTGGCAAATTTTAAAGGACTTAGAAAAACCAATACCAATGAACCGACTTTTAGAAGGAGATGTTGGTTCTGGTAAAACCGTGGTAGCAACAATGGCAGCTTTAAATGTAGCCCAGGCCGGTTATCAGATCGCTTTTATGGCTCCGACTGAAATTTTAGCCAAACAGCATTATAAAACAATAAGTAATTTTTTGAAAAAATTTAATTTAAATATCGGCTTAATTACCGGAAAAGAAAATTATTGCAGCAGTAAAAAAATTACCAGAAAAGAACTTTTGCAAAAGATAAAAGAAGGAAAGGTTGATATTTTAATCGGTACTCATGCTCTAACTTCCCCAGGAATAAACATTGGCAGTTTGTCAGTTGGAGTCAAGTTTAAAAAATTGGCTCTGGTAATAATTGACGAACAGCACCGCTTTGGAATAGAACAACGAGCCAAGCTCTGCCAACAAAAAGATTTTGTGCCACATCTTCTTTCAATGACAGCCACTCCTATTCCCAGAACCCTTGCTTTAACCATTTACAGCGACCTGGACTTGTCAATAATTGACGAACTGCCAAAAGGCAGAAAAAAAATAATTACCAAAATCATCCAGCCAAAAGATAAAACAAAGACATATGATTTTATCAGGACAAAAGTAAAAGAAGGCCGCCAGGTTTTTGTAATTTGCCCGAGAATTGAACCCACCAAAACTTCTCTTCAATACTTAAACGGGCAAAGCAGTTTATTATATGAACGAAATTTAAGCTGGCTTGATGTAAAAGCAGTAAAAGAAGAATACGAAAAATTATCAAAAGATATTTTTCCTGATTTAAAAATTGCTCAGCTCCACGGCAAAATGAAAACGCAAGAAAAAGAAAAAACAATGAAAAATTTCAAAAACGGGAAAATTGATCTTTTAGTTTCCACCTCTGTCGTTGAAGTAGGAGTTGATATTCCCAATGCAACAATAATGTTTATTGAAGGTTCAGAAAAATTTGGGTTAGCCCAACTCCACCAATTTAGAGGTAGGGTAGGCAGAGCCGAACACCAATCTTATTGCTTTTTATTTACCGGTGCCTCGGGAATAATATTCAATAGGCGGTTAAAAGCACTTATTTCTTACGAGAATGGTTTTGAATTGGCAGAAAAGGATTTGGCAATCCGGGGACCAGGAGATTTTTCCGGCTTAAGACAGTGGGGAATTCCGGATTTAATTATGGATTCCTTGAAAGATGTTCCTTTAATTGAAAGAGTTAAAAATACAGCCAAAGAAATTCTAAAACAAGACCCTGAATTAAAAAAATATCCTTTTTTGAAAGAAAGATTGAAAAAGTTTAGAGAAAAAATCCATTTAGAATAAGATTATTTCCTAACTTTTTCGGTTGGCCAAAAACCCATATATTTTCCTAATAGCCAGCGGGTTTGAGCGTCCAAAGCAGGTATTGCTGAGAAAAAAATCATCATTATCGGAATTAAAAGCCAACCAAATGCAAAAACCAAATATTTCCATTTTCCATATTTTAAAGGTTTTAGAGGCAAACAAAGAAGTCCTAAATAAGCCGAGAAAATTAAGCCAAGCATGCCGATAGTTAAAATTCTACTGGTAATCCTCGGCAGATTGTGAGCAATGATAGTTTGAGCAAATTCCGGCCCTCCTAAAAATAAAGGAAGCCAACCTAAAAGAAAAATTAAAATGGGAGCTATTGCCCAGGAAAAATGACCCTCAATTATCTCAAATCCCAAAGAAAATTTTTTGCCCAAAGGAATTTTTTTATTTTTCAAAAAACCAAATAAAAAATAAGGTATTTCTCCTACGCCCCAGGCCCATCTTCTTTGCTGTTTGTAGATATTGACCGCGGTTTTAAAAATGTTCTTGCTAACATTAGCATCCATTGAAACCGGGTAATAAAGGGGTTGAACGCGATAATCTCCATCATATTTAAAAAAACATTGCCAGAAAATTCGTGAATCATCTGAAATAACATTGGTTTGTTTAAAACCAACATCAAAAAGCGCTTTAAAAGAAAGAGAGTGCGAGGAAAAACTAATTAATTTATCCGGTCTTTCTTGATTAATAGTATGCCAAAAAGTTGAAGTAAATGAAAAAACTTGAGAAAAAAGAGGTACCTGCCAGATATTATTAATATAAAGAGGAATGGGTTGGAAAGAAGTCCTCGTAGGTTTTTCTGATGTTAAATAATGCCAGGTTAAGCAGCTGAAATATTTTGGAAAAACAAAGGTATCAGCGTCAAAAGAAGAAACAACAATATTTTCGTAGGGAATTTTCAAAGGGTCAATGATTTTTTCTTTGGCTTGTTTAGCAGCCCAGGCATCGTTTGAACCGTGGCCAGGGATTTCTCCCGGTAAATTATCCGGATGCCAAGTAATTAATAATCTGAAAAATTTCTTATCAAATTCCTTTTCAATCTCTTTTACTATTTTTTGGCAGTGTTGAGCTGCTCTTTTTTCGCAACTCAAAACAACAATTAAATTTTGTTTTGGATAATCAGACTTTTCCAAGGCTAAAAAACTTTCTCGGATAATCTCCAGCGGCTCTCGGTACATTGGAAAAATAATTAAATGATAAATATCTTTCCATCCGCCGGCTGGTGGATTTAAACTTTTTAATTTTGCCAACCAATTAATCTTTTCATACTCTCGCATTTTTTTATATCCGGCGTGAAGATGAAAAGAAAAATAAATTATCTTAAACAACTGATAAAGAACAAAGAGGATAATGAAAACAGCTGCCCAGATAGGTTTTTTCCAGGACAAGAAAACAACCAAAAACAAAACTCCCCAAACTAAAATACCTGGCAGCATTTCAAAAAAGCGATAAATTACTCTTTCTTTTACATTTTTCATTTCCTTTGGAAATAAAGAATCTGGAAGAGATGAAAATTTATTTTCAATATTATCTGCTTTTTCTATTTGTAAGTAATTTGTATTCACTGAATTGTAATGAATTATAAAAATCCCCACCTACCACTACTTATATAGATTGGTGAGGATTGATAATCGCTCCATTAACAAAAAGCAGTTATTTTAAAACATTCCTAACCTTTTCAATAATTTCGCCCGGAGTGAAATGGGCCTTAATTAAATAATCAGCTGCTCCTAATTTAAGTCCTCTTTCAATATCCTCTTTTTGACCGAGATTAGAGAAGATAATTACTGGAATTGAAGCCAAAAATGGATCGTCTTTTATTCTAGACAAAACTTCAAAACCATCAATTCCCGGCAAGATAAGATCAAGCAAAACTAGGTCTGGCTTCTCGGCTTGAACCTTTTTTATTCCTTCTTCACCATCTATTGCTTCTGTAATATCGTAATCTTCTTTACTAAGCTTTTGAGCAATGAGTTCTCGGAGAAATTTATCGTCTTCAATAATTAAGATTTTTTTTGCCATAAAATTATAATACGAATCTACAAATTTATACCAATATACGAATTCGCCGAAATTTTAATACGAATAACGAATTTTGGATACGAATTTATTCATTCGTATATTCGTAATGATTAGTAAATTCGCAGTTACTTACCTATTTGTTCGACCACTTTATTAATTACTTCTCGGGGACTAAATTCTGTTTTAACCAGACAATCTTTAGCCCCTAAAGTTCGAGCTTTATCAAGTTCTGCTTCTTGACCAGAATTAGAAATGACAATTACTGGAATTTTCTTTAAATGTGGTTCTTTTGCCATTTCCTCCAATACTTCAAATCCATTCACTTTAGGCATAACAATATCCATTAAAATAAGGTCAGGCATAATTTCCCTCATCATTCTTAATCCTTCTTCTCCATTTCTGGCAATTGAAACCTGATAATTTTCTTTTATCAGTTTTCTTCTTAAAAGGTCGGCTAATAATTCTTCATCTTCTACAATTAAAATTTTTTTTGTAATAATTGTCATTTGAATTCTTTTAATTCTCTTTAGGTCGGTATTGTAAAATAAAAAGTTGAGCCTTTGTCTTCTTTTGATTCAAACCAGATTTTTCCGTTATGGGCTTCAATAATATTTTTTGCAATGAAAAGTCCCAAACCCGTGCCTTCGGTCTCTTTTCGCAGCACATTAGACGCCCGGAAAAACTTACTAAACACTCTGTGTTGTTGGTCTTCGGGAATTCCAATACCTGTATCTTTTATTGAAAATTGAACTTGTTTATCTTTTGATTCTAAAGAAATCAATATCTTTCCTCCAGAAGGCGTATAATGTATCGCATTTTCAAAAAGGTTCTGAATGGCTAATTTTACTTTTTCCACATCTATTGAAACTTGCGGCAAAGATTCTTCTGGCTTTTTAAACTCAACTTCAAGTTCTTTTCTTTCAGTTTGTTCTTTATAAGAATTTAACACGAATTGGACAACTATTTCAAAATTAATCAAGGTAAGTTTGTAAAGATATCTTCCTTCTTCAATTCTGGTTATATTCAAAAGATCATTGATTAAAAAAATCATTCTTTCGTTAGATTTATAAGTTTTTTCCAGCAGTTCTGCTTGTTCTTGACTTACTTTACCCACATCTCCCTCAAGGAATATTTTTAAAGACCACTTGATTGCGGATAGCGGCGTTCTTAACTGATGGGCTGCTAAAGAAACAAACTCGGTTTTCATTCTTTCAACTAATTTTTCGCGGCTGACATCGTGTAAAATTACAAGATTTCCTAACTTTTCTTCCTCTGCTATTATAGAAACCGCTATTATGGGCGTTGCGGTCACTTGTAAAATTAAATTTTCTCCAATTTGAAGTTCATTTTTAAAAACATTTTTTATCACTTTTTCTGGGGCTATACTATCAATTAAAGGCTTTAAGGCGAGCAAGATTTCTAATTCTGAAATTGTTTTATCTATAATATCTTTACCTTTAATTTTTAAAAAAAGTTCTGCCTGGGGATTAATTAGAGAAAGTTTGTTTTCTTTATCAAAAACTAATAAACCGTCGGTTAGGTTATTAATTATTACCAATGTTTTGTTTTTTTCTTCCTCTGCCTTTCTTCTTATTTCTTCAGCATCTTCTAATATAGATACTAAAATCTTTCTAATTCTTTCCAGTTCTTGCAATTCTTTTTCTTTCTCTTGACTATTTAGAGAATTTTTTATTTCATTTACTTTTTTATCAAACTTTTCCTCCATTTTTGTAATTTTTTCTTCTCTTTCTATTCTATCATAAAATATTAATCTTTGGCAAACTCAAACTTTTTTGATTTTCAACCATAATTCGCTTTTATTCTTCATCTCTTCCAGATTCTTCATTTCATTGCGAAATGAAAACTTGGATGAAGAATTTAAAAGAGATGAAAACCTATCAATTTTTACTAATTTTCCTTTTTTAAGCATTTTTTTAAATGTAAATTTTTCAGCCAAGGTTTCTTGTAAAATAAATTCTTTATTTTTTTCCAAAATTTTATTTATTTCCTGTTCTCCACAATAGTTAATTAAAATTTTATCTTTTGGCTTAAACCCCTCCTGTTTTCTCATTTCTTGAATATGACGGATAATTTCCCTAACCATTCCTTCTTCTCTTAATTCCTGGGTAATTTTCGTATCTAATTTTAGGGTCTGGCCAAAAGTAATTTTCTTTATATTAACTTCTTCTTTCAGCAACTCTAATAGTTCTTTCTCTTTTCGTAATTCGTAATTCGTAATTCGTAATTCGTTTAAAGGCTGTCTTACTTTTATACCTGCCTTAGCTCTCTTATTCAAAGCTAAAGCCGCAATTTCCCTAATTTTTTCCATGTTCTGGTTTAACTTTTCATCAATCAATTTTTTATCCGCTTTCGGCCAATTCTCCAAATGAACCGACTGTTTAAGACCCGATTTTAAACATTTCAAAAGTTGTTGATATATTTCTTCTGAAATAAAGGGAATAAAAGGGGCTGTTAATTTACTTAAGGTTAAAAGTACAAAGCCCAAGGCCTGTGAAGATTCTTTTAATTCTTTTTTTGTTTCAGGTCTTTGGAATCGGCGCCGCGACCTCCGAATATACCAGTTAGAAAGGTCATCTAAAAATTGGTTGAAAAGCCGAGCCGCTTTTGTTAGCTCATATTGGTTCATCCAATTAACCACCTCCCTGTTTAATAAATTTAATCGGGAAATTATCCACTTATCTAATAAATTAGCAGATTTAATAATTTTTTTTGCTTTGTATTTTTTGTCTTTGTAGGTCTGAAAAAAAAGAAAACTGTGCCAGAAAGTAGAAATGATTTTTCGCCAAGCTTCTTCCACTCCTTTAATAGAAAAACGATAATCTTCACCCATTGGAGTAGAAGATAAAAGAAAATATCTAAGAGAATCTGCTCCGTAACGATTAAAAATCTCTGAGGGCTCGGGATAATTTTCCAATCTTTTACTTAATTTCTTACCTTGGGAGTCTAAAATTAAACCATTAACAATAACATTTTTAAAAGCAGGTTGTTCTTTTCCCAAACCCCTGTTTTTAAGTGTTAAGATAGTAGCCAAAACATGAAGAGTATAAAACCAGCCGCGAGTTTGGTCAAGGCCTTCGGCAATGAAATCAGCTGGAAAAGTTTTTTCAACCAATTTTTTATTTTCAAAAGGATAATGCCACTGGCTATAGGGCATGGAGCCTGATTCAAACCAGCAGTCAAAAACTTCAGGAATTCGCCGCATTATTCCGTTGCATTTGTCGCACTTGAAAGTAATCTCATCAATATAAGGCCGATGAAGGTTTTTTGGTTTTTTCCCGCCCAGTCTCTCAAGCTCTTTAATTGACCCAATAACCTGGATATTGCCACAAGGTTTCAAATTTAAAGCTTTAGATTTTGAATTTGCCTGCCCTGTAGGGAATTTGTTCTCCTTCAAGGTTTTAGGTTTAGGATTTAGGATTTCGGATTTCCCAGTTTGGCAAATCCAAACTGGGATAGGCGCCCCCCAAAAACGATTTCTGGAAAAAGCCCAATCGCGCGCTTCAGCCAACCATTTGCCAAATCTACCGTGTTTTATGTGATTTGGCACCCAGTGAATTTTTTTATTATTTTTTATTAATTCTCTTTTAATTTTAGTTACAGCAATATACCAATTGCTCTGAGCGTAATAAAGCAGGGGCGTGTCGCACCTCCAGCAAAAAGGATAAGAGTGTAAAACCTCTTGTGTTTTATACAAAAGGCCTTTTTTTGCCAGATTTTCAATGATTTTTTGGTCAGTGTTTTTTACGAATTGTCCGGCAAATTCTTTAACCTCTTTTTTGAAAAAACCTTCTTGGTCAACAGTATGATGAAAAGGCAAATTGAATTTTTTCCCGAGCTGAAAATCCTCTTCTCCATACATTACAGCTATATGAACTATTCCTGTTCCATCTTTCAAAGAAACAAAGTCAGCCGGCAATACTTGAAAAGCGTTTTCAATGTTTTTAATTCCCAAACTAGAACTAGTTTGGTTCGGGACAGGTTTTTGTTTAAGTAAGGAGTCAAACAAAGGTTCGTACCTTAAACCAATTAAATCTTTGCCTAAAAACTCTTTAATAACTTGGTATTTTCCCTTTAAAACCTCTTTTCTCTTTTCAGCTAAAATGTAATTTTCTCCAGCCTGTTTTATTAAAAGATATTTGGCTTTTGAATTAATTGCTAAAGCAGTGTTGCCTGGCAAAGTCCAAGGAGTGGTTGTCCAAACTAGAAAATACGAATTAGCAATTCTCAATTTTGAGTTTTGAATTCTGAATTTAATGAATATTGAAGGGTCTTTAACATCTTTATAACCCAGATTAACTTCAAAATTAGACAAAGACGTGCCGCAACGGGGACAGTAAGTAGAAACCCGGTAATCTTTGTAAACTAGGTCTTCTTGCCAGAGCTGACGAAAAACCCACCAAACAGATTCAATATATTCTGAATCTAAAGTGGCATAAGCTGCCTTATAATCTGCCCAACGGCCAACTCTTTTTAAAGTTTCTTCAAAATCTTTAACACAGCGGAAAACTGAATTTCTGCAAGCCCGATTAAATTTTTCAATGCCTAATTTCTCAATTTCTTTTTTGTTTTTAATGCCCAATTCTTTTTCAATTAAATTTTCTACTGGTAAGCCATGGCAATCCCAACCAACTCTCCTGGGAACCTGGTAGCCTTTCATTGTCCAGTAGCGCAAAACAGTATCTTTAATAGTAGTGATTAAAATATGGCCGTAATGCGGCTTTCCCGTAGCAAAAGGCGGACCATCATAAAAACTAAAAAATGGCTTACCTAGTCGCTGCTTTATTGATCTCTCAAAAATTTTGTTCCTCTGCCAAAACTTTAAAATTTTTTCTTCTATTTTAGAAAAATCCATATTTGATAAATTATTTTTCCGTGTCGCAAAATAAAATTTGTTTTCAGCTTCATTAATCTAAAATACCATTTTTTCTTTTGTTAAACAATATCTAATCAAAAACCCGAGCCGCAAAAGCTACTCAGGTTTTTTGAGCAAGGTCAGAAGCGCGGTGGGGATTAAACCTCAACCTATTTTTTCGTCCATTTTTGGCAATTTTATTTTACTGAATCTCGGATTTCCATTACTAAGAAAAGTAGACCTGATTCCTTACACCTTTTAGATGTTAGTTAGGAAAAATAGAGTTGACCCCGTTTTCTCACATTTTTTCTGGTGCGGAAATGCCTAAAAGATTTAAACCAGTTTCTAAAATTTCTTTGCTGACACAAACAAGATTTAAACGAAATTGCCTTTTATTCTTCATCTCTGAAAGAGATGAAAA
>BBPF01000270.1_pt3 | contig 12626 bp, 8 predicted proteins | sample 1343921 | NCBI WGS metagenome assembly BBPF01 (sample SAMD00019090, study PRJDB2971) | groundwater metagenome | isolation source: The Cedars highly-alkaline
TACTTCGGGCAGGTCTAATCCTTCACGGAGCAAATTAACACCTACCAGAACATCGAAACTACCAGCTCTCAGTCCGTCTAAAATTTCTACCCTCTCCAGGGTATCAATATCTGAGTGTATATAACGGCATTTGATCTTGATTTTCTCAAGATATTTAGACAGTTCCTCAGCCATTCGCTTGGTTAATGTTGTAATAAGCACCCTTTCATTACTTTTTTCACGACTGCGGATTTCTGCCACAAGGTTGTCAATCTGGTTCAGGCTGGGACGAATTTCAATAAAAGGTTCAGGCAGGCCTGTAGGTCGTATAACCTGCTCAACAATGACTCCCCCACTCTTTTCAAGTTCGTAATTGGCAGGAGTAGCACTCACAAAAATAGTTTGACCAATCAGTTGCTCAAACTCCTGAAACTTCAAGGGGCGGTTATCCATTGCAGCAGGTAACCTGAATCCATATTCAACCAAAGTTTTTTTTCTTGAAAAGTCTCCACCAAACATGGCATGTATCTGTGGAATAGTAGCATGACTTTCATCTATCACCAAAAGAAAATCTTTCGGAAAATAGTCAAGTAAACAAAAAGGCCTGGTACCGGGGGGCCTGCCGTCAAAATAGCGTGAATAATTCTCTATTCCTGAACAGTACCCAAGTTCCCGAATCATTTCCAAATCATATTCCACCCTTTGCTGCAACCTCTTAGCCTCCTGCATATTACCTTTTGCAGTAAGTTCCTTTACTTGCAGAACCATATCATCCTGTATCTCCCTTATGGCTGTTTGCAAGCGATCTTTACCGGTAATAAAAATATTAGCAGGGTAAATAGAAATTGATTTAAATTTTTCAATCAGATACCCGTCAACCGGTTGAAATGACTCAATTTCTTCTACTGCATCGCCAAAAAAAATTATTCTATAAGCTATATCGCCGTAGGCCGGAAAAACATCCACCGTATCGCCTTTAACTCTGAAAACTCCCCTTCTGAATTCTGTCTCATTTCTTGAATACATAGCATCTACAAGTTTCCTTAAAAACCTGTTGTGTGTAGTAGTCTGACCAACTTCCAGATTAATGGTATTGCTGTGAAAATCGTCGGGGTTGCCAATGCCATAAAGGCAAGATACTGAAGAAACAACAATTACATCGCGCCGCCCCGAAAGCAATGAAGAAGTTGAACTAAGCCGGAGTTTTTCAATCTCCTGATTGATACTTAAGTCCTTTTCAATATAAATATCTGTAATTGGTAAATATGCTTCAGGTTGGTAATAATCGTAATAAGAAACAAAATATTCCACGGCATTTTCAGGAAAAAATTGCTTGAATTCCACATACAATTGTGCCGCGAGCGTTTTGTTGTGGCTAAGCACAAGAGCAGGCATCTGTACACTTTCGATTACATTTGCAATTGTAAAAGTTTTACCCGATCCGGTTACACCCAATAAGGTTTGAAATTGAGTACCTTCAAGCAATCCTTCTGTTAATTGCCGTATGGCATCAGGTTGATCGCCGGTAGGAACAAAGTCGGAAACAAGCTTGAATTGCATTTTACTGTTTAGGGTTGGTTTCTTGTCATTATAACGTAAACAGGCAGGTGGTCCCTTACTCCTCCTAAATAGTTCTGTCCGGCAAAAGTTCTGAAAGGCGGTTGAATACCATCTCTGTTGGCTTTTTCAAGCATCCAGGGTGCCCTGAAACTCTTACCTGAATCAAAATTAAGGGAAAATCCAAAGTCTTTGTCAAAAAATGCCCGTGAAACGATTATATGATCCAGCATATTCCAGTTTCCCCTGAAAAGCAGTGTTCCATCATCCTCAAAGTTATGAAGGTCAAACATCATATTATATAACTCGTTATAATTATAATTCCGGCGTTTGTTATTTGCATTCAGGAATGAAAAAACACTTGCATTGGTAGGCTCATCATTAAAATCTCCCATGGCTAATATTTTGGCAACAGGATTAATCCGAAAAATGGAATCTACTGCATTTCTCAACGTCATGGCTGCAAAAATCCGCCTGGGCTCCGTTTCTGCCTGACCTCCTAAGCGCGATGGCCAGTGATTTACAAACAGGTGCATGGTATCATTGTCTGCAGCCAGCCCCTTTACATAGAAAATATCGCGGGTTTTTGACTCTGGTGCGAATGGAAATGAAACAGGTATAGCCCTGTGTGATAAATACGTAAATTCATCCATTCTGAATATCAGGGCTACATTAATCCCCCTTAAATCGGGCCCAGTTTCAAATACAATTTCATAATTCCCCCTTTTGAGATAATTTGAATTAATCAGGTCTTTCAGCACCATTTTATTTTCAATTTCACTTAGGCCTATAACTTCAGGCAATTCTCCCGGATTTACCGTAGAAAGTACCCTGGAAAGATCTTCTATTTTTTTCCTGTAACGTTTTGTATCCCACCTGTAGCTTCCTTCAGGAGTAAACTCTTCGTCCCTGATACCCGGACTGTCAATGGTATCAAATAAATTTTCAACATTATAATAAACAACGGTGAAATGTTTTTCAGGCTGATATGTTAGCGATTGGGAAAAAACAATCAAACTCAAAAACAGAAAAAACAGGGTGTTGGCGATTTTTTTCATTTAATAGGTTTAGTTAATCATTAAGACTAATAAAAAATAATATCTCCCAAAAATAAGCTTTTAAAAACTGTGAATAAATTGTTTTTTTTAGCCATTGATTTACCTTTATCAAAAATTGACCGCCTTTTATGAAAAACCCGGCCTTTATAAGTACGCTCGGTCCACTTGTTCATCACACATGGTTGGCCTTTCTCACGGATGAAATTCTGGAAACCCTCAATATAATTGAGAAACAATTGATGAATTCCGCTGAAGAATATACGCCTCCTGTTAGGCATGTATTGAGATTTTTGCAGACAAACCTTGACAAAGTTCAAATAAATATATTGGGGCAAGACCCCTATCCTCAGAAAGGCGTTGCCACAGGTCGTGCATTTGAGGCAGGCAACCTCACAAACTGGAATGAAAAATTTTCAAATGTTTCATTGAAAAACATTGTTCGCTCGATTTATAAAGCATATACAGGAAAATCCCTGAAATATTCAGAAATCCTTCTTCAGCCGCCTGATGTATTTAAATTGCTGCCGCCTGCGCAACTATTTAATTCATGGGAGAAACAAGGGGCTCTTCTTCTGAATACGTCCTTCACGGTTGAAACCGGGAAGCCGGGAAGCCATTCAAAGGACTGGCAAAAATTTACTTCAGCCCTGCTTAATTTTCTGGCCGAAACAAAACCTGAAATCATTTGGTTTTTATGGGGAAATCACGCACGTCAAATTTGCTCGGGAATACCCCTGCAAAAAAAACTTGTATCAAGGCACCCGATGATGTGTTTCAATGGTAACGGAAGAGCTGACGACTTCCTGTTTGGGAATTTGAATCACTTTTATGAAACAAAACACCTGATAGATTGGAGAGGTAGGATAGAAGATACTTAGGTCTATTTATGAAGTTAGGGCATCCATTATTCTATGGCGCCGATTCCACAATCGCTTTGACAAAATACATTTATGGAAACAAATCAGAAATTAATGTTGACAAATACGACGGCAGAACTAAGCTTGAATTATTTATAACTGATTGACAAACATGATTGAAACTGCCAGATTACTAAGGAATTTGAAGAATTAAATTCTTTTTTAAAAAATAATTGTTCTTTCTTTTGCAGATAGCAAAAAAAGGACTCAAATAAAACCCAATCTGAGCGAATCCCTTTCACCTTATATTAAATGTAAGGCCCTCTTAAAAAAGCAAATTTAAAACCAAACTTAACTAAATCGGTGTACAAGTTCCCCAAAATCTATATTAACGGGAAAAACAAGAGTTAAATTCGGGAATACCTCCCTGCTTCGTCAAATAAAGTATAACTTGCTGTTGGTACATTTCCCGAAGTATGGCAAACAAACAACTGGAAATAAATTCTAAGGTAAATCAATTATTTTATTCTTGCAAAAGTATATTTCTCAATAATCAAATCATATTCACACTGGATTTTCCTTGCCACTTCATGCGGGTTTCTAAATTTGATTTTCCCGATACTGGAAACCGGAAGAATTTTTGGAGAGGTTCCTGTTATAAAACAAGCTTCATACTGCTGCAGTTGATTAACGTGAACTTTTTCTTCCCTGATAATAATATTTTCCTTTATGCAGATTTCAAATACGTATTTTCTTGTAATGCCCAGAAGTACATCTTTTGAAGGAGCGGTAAAAACAATATTGTTCCGGATAGCAAAAAAGTTAGACTTGCTCCCTTCGGTGATAAACCCTTCCTTATCAACCAAAAGCGCTTCATAAGCAAAATCAGATTTTATTTTTTGCTGAATCGAATCTCTAAGTCCTGAGTTCAGCAGTTTTGCATGTGGGTTTTCTCTCTCTGCCTGATAAAGAACCAAAGAAACTCCCAATTCATAATCCCTTGCCTCAGGATAAGTATGAGGAATAAAACATGCCATGAAATAAGTTTCATTACGGTTAAACGGGTAATGAAAAACAAATAAAATGTTACCTGCCTTTATGCCATTTTTTAGTACCAAATAATATAATCTATTTTCAATTTCAGAGTAAGTCGGTAATTCTTCTAAACCAGAGAGCCTTGCAGATTGATAGAAACGCACATAATGATCCTCAAAAAAAAGCGGGACACCGTCTATTACCCGTATAACTTCATAAACAGACTTACCTGATTTAAAAACTGTTTTATCCCATTGGGAAGAAGGAATCGCATTGTTATTCCTTACAAAAAATGAATGCAGGCAATCGTACATGTTAAGAGTATTTAATTCCGCAAAATTAATATTATTATCCCATCATGAACTTTACAATAAGAAATTTGGTCGGGTAATACTGAGAATGTTTTGCTGTGCGAGTCCTGGTAAATCCTGTGTTCCTTTTATCTCCTCCCGCAACTGGGGCTTATCGGTAAACATGGAACGTACCGGAAAAAGAAGTAAAATGATTGTAAAAGTATATTCGTGGATAAATTTAGCTGTTTGGACAAAAAATATCAATAAAAGTTTCTTTTTGAGTAATTTTCTTGTAAAAAATTAAAATATTCGTATTTTGAACTTTTATTTACCGGTTGATAAAACCGGATTTTTCTTTATTAAATATCTGTTTATGGCAAATGTCAGGGAACTTAAAAAAAATATAAATAATCTCTGTTTTGATGTTATTTCGGAATGTGTAATTTTTAAGAAATACTCATCATCAAATTATGTTGAACATTTGCAGGCAATTGCATCCGATGCCATTAGTCTGCGCAACGAACTTATTTTTAAGGCAAATCACTCACCCTTTTATAAAGATAAAAAGGCTACAAAAGCTTACTATAGAAATATAGTTGAGGAATTAACGGAAAAAATAATTTCCTTGCATGAGCGGATGAATGCGCTTCCGGAAAAAATTCAGCCAACAAAACTTGAAAAAAAAGAAGCAAATATTGAGGATTAATTTTCTAATTCCACAACTGTAATCCCTGAACCGCCAAATTCAACATGCTCATCGCGGTAAGCCTTTACCAAATCATACGTTTTAAGATAATCACGAATAATCTGACGCAGTACCCCATTACCTTTACCGTGAAGAATTCTGATCCTTGCAATTCCGAGCAAAACGGCATCATCAACAAACCGTGAAACCTTATTCAGGGCTTCCTCGGCTCGCATACCCCGCACATCTATTTCATGCTTGAATTCCAATCGTTTTTTACTAATTTCTTCAACAAAACTCATGCGGCTACCAGATTGCCCCTGGTTTGTTTTTTTAAACTCCGATTCGCTTATTACAACAAGGCGCTTTCCAGGCAGACTTGTTACCATATTTCCAAAGGCTACCAGTATGTTTTTGCCTGTTATATCAATCACCTCTCCTACTGTTTCCTGTTCCAAAATTCTAACTTTGTTACCCTTTTCTATTACTGTTTTTTTAATTTCAGGAATTTTAAACCCTTCCTGCCCGGTTTTTTCTTTCAGGCGATTTCCTTTTCTTTCCAAAGTGCTTAAATCGGCCGCGAGTTTTTTATCGTCTTCCTCCATCTCCGAAGCAATTTGCATCTTCAGTCTATCTAATTCCTCTCTTGCCTTTCTGGTTTTTTCCTTTTCCGCTTCCGACTCTCTTATAACTCTAATTGTGTTTTCAATCTGCTTGTTAACATTCTGCAGTAATTCTTTTGCCTCTGCCCTGGCTTTTTCAATAATTTCTCTTTTGGTATTCTTAAGAAGTGTAAGCTCTTCGGTATATTTTGCAAGGGTTTCTTCAAGCCTTTTTTCAGCAAAACGGATGTTTGTTTTTTTAGTTTCCCAATACCTTTTGTTGCGCGAAATTTCTTTAAGGTGCTTTTCGAAAGTAATATAATTCTCCCCTACTTTACCCGATGCAGCCTGCAAAATATTTTCAGGCAGTCCTATTTTCCTGGCTATTTCAAAGGCAAAAGAACTGCCGGGTTTACCCATCTCAAGTGTGAAAAGGGGCCGTAAATTCTGAGCGTCAAACTGCATTGCACAGTTAATAATACCGGGTGTTGACTGCGCAAAATGTTTAATATTGGAATAATGTGTAGTAATTACACCAAAAGTACCACAACGGTTCAAATCATCAAGAATTGATTCTGCAATTGCTCCTCCCAGGGTAGGTTCTGTTCCGGTACCAAATTCATCTATCAACACAAGAGATTTTTTTCCTGCATTTTTTAAAAAAAATTTCATGCTCAAAAGATGAGAGCTGTATGTACTCAAATCATTGTCAATGGACTGCTCATCTCCAATATCGATAAATAAGTCGCTGAACAACCCAAACTCTGAATTTTCCTTTACGGGAACAAGCAAACCGCATTGCAGCATATATTGAATTAAGCCTGCAGTTTGCAAGCAAACAGATTTTCCTCCAGCATTCGGCCCCGAAATAATTATTATCCGGTTTTCACTTTCAAGTTTTATATTTAGAGGAACCACAGCCCTGTTCTCCTTTTTCAGTGCAAGAAATAATAAAGGATGAATAGCATCATGCCAATCCATATATGGATCTTTTTCTCTTAAAACGGGCATTACACAGTTTATTTCCATGGCAAATGCAGCTTTTGCCTTTAAAAAATCAATAAGTCCCATAAAACGGTAGGCTGTCATCATATCGTCAATATAGGGTCGAATTTTATCTGCAAATTGGGTGAGTATGCGAATTATTTCCCTGTGCTCGGCATATTCGAGTTCACGTATCTCGTTGTTGGTTTCAAAAACTTCGGCAGGTTCAACGAAAGAGGTTTTTCCGGTTGCCGATTCATCGTGTACAAAACCTTTCAATTTCCGTTTATTCGATGCAAGTACGGGAATCACAAGCCTCCCGTTTCTGATTGTAATTCCGGCATCTTCATCGGTCCATCCTGCTTTTTGAACATTCCTGAGTATTTGCATCATCCTTTTGGAAACTTCCGATTGCTTGCGGGTAATTTCATTCCTGATGTTCTGAAGCTCCGGCGAAGCATTATCCTTTATTTTCCCTTGCTTATTAAGAATGGCATTGATACTATCAAGTACAAAAGCATGGATCTTTACATCTCCGGCCTGTTTTTTAAGTAAAGGAAACCTGGTTTCTTCTGTTTTATTAAAAAAAAGCAAAATATTCCTGATTGTTTCCAATGATTGTTTTAGGCGGAAAATATTTTCAGCATCTGTCCATGTACCTTCAATGCGGAGTTTTTTAAGAACCGCTGTGCAGTCAATAAAATAATCCAAAGGAAATTCGCTGTGAAAAAGCAGCAATTGCCTGAATTCTTCGGTTATCCTTAGTGCATGCGAAACCTGGTCAAACTGGCTCGAAAAAGCAATTTCATCAACATATTGCTGACCAAGTTCACAAAGGCAATGGGCTTTTAGCATCGCTCGGATGCGCAAAAAACCAATTTTTTGCTCAAAATTATCGGGGTAAATCACTTGCGAAATGCTTTACCGGCAAAATTACAATTAATTATTTTCCTTTTCAGGCACCAAAAATCTGTCGCCGGTTTGCTCAATCAGAATTTTTTTCCACCAGTCGGGATACCCGGGATGTTCAACTATAGGATACCTTCCATACTTATTTCGCAGAAAAACTCCGTCGACCTCTTTCTTAATATTGCCATCGATAAATTTAACAAGCAAAAATCTGAACAGATTTTCCCAGCGTTCCACGGTGTAATTTCCCATTTTGACAGAAAAATCGGTCAAAAGTTTTTTTGCCAGTTCAGGGTCTTTGTTATACAATTTCAATGCGGCTGAATCTAAGGCAGGTACAAGTGCATGAAAGTGCCGTTCGAGATCCTCCTGCACTTCCCTTACGTCGGATATCATTAGATTGTATCGCAGGTAGGTAAAATTTGCAAGTTTGTTAAACACCCAAAAGGCTGAATTTTCAGAATATTCAAGAATATTTCCGTTCCCCTCTGCAAAGGTTTCGGGAACCCGTTGAATACCTGCATACATAGGAGTAAATACAGTTGTATTGGTGTCGTCGACTCCAAACCAAAGAATTCCACCTATCGGGTCGGGTAAATGACTCCGTAACTGTGCAATAAATGAAAAAGCCGTTTGCTGTGTTGCAGTTGTGCGTTCATTGAAATATGTTTTGCCTTCAAAATCCCATGTTAAAGGTCTCCATCGGTAGGGTAATCCAAAAGGTCCTGCGCCAAAATCCTTCGACATATCATATTTGGTATCCTGCAGATAGTTACGTTTAAAGCTTATCAGGCACTGAACAGTAAGTTTTCTTTCTGGTTTAATATACAATGGCATTCTTTGAGTCAGATTATAGCCCATGGCATAATCCTCATATTTTGCCATTTCTGAATTCACCGCGCTGAACATACTCCATACACGTGCCTCGCAAAAACGGGCTAATCTAAAATCCAACGGGGCATAAGTATCTGAAAAACTAAATTCACTGTCTGCACCGTTAAAATAATTCTTACGGCGGGCAAAACTAATTACATCATGTGCATAAACAACTTCAATCCCGGGATTATGGATCAGGTGGAGATTTTTACTGCTGATAGATGTTTGTAAATCCTCCAAAGGAAAATTTGTAATGCGCGCATGATTTGCATGAGCTGAAATGTAACCATCGGGGATACGAATGGCTACCCAAACGGCGCCCTTTTCGGCGTTGTAATAACTGCGGGTTCTACGATCAAAGCGCATATCGGTTCCCTTACCTATAATTTCCATAAACCATACTTCATTCGGATCGGCAATTGAAAATGATTCACCTCCGCCGTAATATCCGTATTCTTCCACGAGTTCGGCAATAACTTTAATGGCTTCGCGGGCAGTTTTCGACCTTTGTAAAGCCAGAAACATAAGGCTGCCGTAATCCACCATTCCCGTGGTATCGTTCAACTCGGGACGGCCACCAAATGTCGATTCACCTATAGCCACCTGCCTTTCGTTCATGAAGCCAATCACCGTATAGGTATGGGGCGGATGAGGAATTTTTGCGAGAGGTTTATGCGAGCCCCTGTAGTAAGCCTGAAAATACGCACCTTCGGGCTGCGGACCGCCCGGAATAAAATACAATTCACCATAACGTATGTGTGAATCAGCAGTATAGCTGATCATTGTAGAGCCATCGGCCGAGGCGCCTCTAGTAACAAGATAACTGGTACAGGCATGCAACCTGGGATATAAACATCCTACTAAAATTAATATTACGAGAAATAGCTTTTTCATTTTACTCTGTTTTAAAGTGCAACAGACAAACCTGCACAAAATTTTTGAAATTGCCAAGAAGAATCTTTATTACTAATTTGTCCCATGATTTTGTCTCATCGGAAAATTAGACTTATAAATGATTTACTAAGGTCTGTTATGAAATGTTGTGTACCGTCATTTTGAAAAAAAGCGTGTTTAAGCAAAAGATTTGATCTGAATGCGGCTAAACTTTTACACAATCTTTCGGGAAGTGTAAACTACATTAAATGTGTGCATTAAAAAATTAAACAAAAAACTAAAAAAATTCAGGGAGAAACCCAGGCTTGTTTTGCAGGCCAAATTGAATTTGCAGGCTTGAGTAAAATAGCTACTTTTGGTTTTGATTAAATTGTATTTCATGAATCCTTCCTCCATTCTGGTTTATTCAGAAGAATTAAATGAACGGGTTAAGTATGCCTTCCGACTGATATTCACTTCCATTTTGGGTATTGATGTGCGTTTCACAAACCAGATCAACGAAATTCCCGTGGCTGTAAGTCCTGTTGTCAATTATTCAATTCAAAATTTTACGGGTACATTGAGGATAATTCCAGTCGGGTTGCTCAATGAAAAGGGTATCCGTGACAAAAATCCTTCAGTTTTCGAATGGAACAACCTGCCTGTTTTTTTTGAAACAAACCCAGCCGAAACTGTTCCTTTTGATTTGTTTGCCGCAGCCTTTTTTCTTGCAAGCAGATACGAGGAATATCTTCATTTTAAACCAGACAATCATGGGCGTTTCAGAGCAGAGGACAGTTTTACCTGCAAAAACGGGTTTCTTCAACTACCTGTAATCAACCTTTGGGTAATGGAACTTAAAAAGATTATGGAAGCACAATTTCCGGAATTCCGGTTTCCTGAAACCCGTTACCAGTTTATCCCCACAATCGACATTGATATAGCCTATGCATACCGCCAACATAGTTTAAGCCGGACATTCGGAGGGTTTTTAAAATCGTTTTTTACCGGTGAATTTAAAATTTTATTTCAGCGTGCAAAGGTAATTGCAGGCTTTGAAAAAGATCCATACGATACTTACGAAGAATTTGACGGTATTCATGATAATAAACTGCATATTCCTATTTATTTTCTATCTGTGGGCGACTATGGCCCCTACAACAAAAACCATTCGCACAGGAATAAAGCATTTAAAAAACTTGTTAGCCGACTGTCGTGCAAAAACAAAACCGGGCTGCATCCCTCATACTATTCATCGGAGAACACGGAATTGATTGAAACTGAAAAAAAAAGAGTGGAATGGCTTCTGCACCGTAAAATTACGGCAAGCCGTCAACATTATCTTAAGCTCAACCTACCCAAGACTTACAGGGCATTAATTAAGGCAGGTATAAAAAAGGATTTTTCTTTGGGGTACGCTTCGAAGCCTGGTTTCAGAGCAGGTATATGCACCCCTTTTTATTGGTACGATTTATTAAGCGAACATGAAACTTCGTTAGAACTCTGGTCATTTCAGGTTATGGACGGCACACTTAATCATTACATGAAACTAAAGCCCGATGAAGCCATTAAAATCGTTGAAGATATTGTTGGCCGGGTGAAAAAAGTAAATGGGGTTTTTATATCGCTGTGGCACAACGTTTCAATTTCTGAAATAAACGAATGGGCTGGCTGGAAGAAAGTTTATAAAAAGCTTGTAGAGATTGCCGAAAAATAAAATGACAGAATACCTTAAAAATGGTGAAATCGATAAGGATAAATGGGACGCGTGCATAGCATCGTCTTCGCACCCATTGGTTTATGCCAAGTCATGGTTTCTCGATATTGTTTCGCCAGGCTGGAATGCGCTGATTATGGACGATTACAGTGCGGTTTTCCCTCTCACCCAAAACCGGAAATATGGTTTTTCTTACCTCAGGCAACCGGCTTTTTGCCAGCAACTGGGCATTTTTTCCAACAAGAGTAATTCAAATGTCGAGGAAGCGTTTTTCGGAGCTATCCCTAAAAAATACCGGCTTATCGATATTAGCCTGAATGCTTCAAACACTTATTATCCGGCAAATTACAAAATAAAAAAAAACGTGAATCTTGAGTTGCACCTTGCAAAAACTTACAGAGAATTATATCTATCATTCAGCGAAAATACACGGCGTAATATACGGAAAACGACAAACCAGGGGTTTGAGTTAAGGACATTAACAACTGTAAATAAGCTTACAGATTTGTTTCGCCAAAACAGGGGAAAACTTATTTCAAATTTTCCTACATCGGCTTACGAAATTCTTAATACTCTTACTACTAAATCATTGGCAATAGGAAGCGGAATATTAACAGGAGTTTTTCACGCGCAAACCGGCCTATGCGCAGGAGCGTTTTTTTTACGGGCAGGTAATCGTTTCATCTTTTTATTTTCAGCTAATAATCAGTCTGGAAAAAATACAGGCGCCATGTATTTTCTCATTAATGAATTTATAAGGCAATATGCCGGAACCAAATACATTCTCGATTTTGAAGGTTCTAATGATGCGGGATTAGCGAGATTTTACCGTGGCTTTGGCTCTACAGAAACTAATTATTTATCGGTTTTGAAAAACAATTTGCCCATTCCTTTCAGATTTTTTAAATAAAATCTTTTGGACAATTCAATTGCTCAAACTTTCGATCTGGCAAAATTAAGTATCACCGCAGTTAGCCCAGTACTGAAAAAAGCAATAATAATTGTCGTTGCAGCAGGTTAAATTTTAATAAAATCATGAAGTTTACAATACAATCAATGGTAATGAAACGGTTTTTATTGCAAGGAGGTTCATCCATCAAAGGAAATTCGCCGCGTCGGCATTTTTTGTTTACCGTTAGTTTTGTGATTGTATTATTTGGGCTAATAATTTAAGAGAAATCGCTTAATTTTCATAAAAAAA
>BBPF01005052.1_pt1 | contig 12573 bp, 11 predicted proteins | sample 1343921 | NCBI WGS metagenome assembly BBPF01 (sample SAMD00019090, study PRJDB2971) | groundwater metagenome | isolation source: The Cedars highly-alkaline
CAGCTTTTTACTACAGCAAAAAAAGTAAACAATCAAACAGCCCTGATTTTTTAACTCCAATTTATCGGATTGTATTAACTGAAATTCACTGAGGCGGAAGTAACCCCCGGTGCCAAAAGCCGTTTTAATAACATTTGTTTAATTGTAAACTTCAGGAATTTATTAGAACGTAACCGGACTGTAGTGTTATTAAACATTTAGTTTATTACAGGAAAATCATGTTGAAATTTAACTAGTTCAACAAATTGTTGCATCCGGTTGAAAATTTGTTTCTGGCTAAGTCCTATTAAGTTTTCGGTGCCGAATTTTTCAACACAAAACGAAGCCATGGCAGATCCCGCTATAATTGCGTTTTTCATATTTTCAAAGGTAACCTCCTTGTTTCTTGCCAAATAACCAATAAAACCCCCGGCAAATGAATCGCCTGCCCCTGTGGGATCAAAGACATCTTCAAGAGGGAGGGCGGGTGCTGAGAAAACTTTATGGTCGTCAAAAAGAAGTGCCCCATGTTCTCCTTTTTTAATTATCAAATACAGAGGCCCCATTTTTAGAATTTTTTTTGCAGCTTTAACTAGTGAATATTCTTTCGATAATTGCCGGGCTTCCGAATCATTAATAGTAAGGACATCAACCATGCTGATAGTCCTCGTTAACTCATCATAAGTTGTTTCCATCCAGTAATTCATGGTGTCCATGGCAATAAGTTTTGGCCTGTGGCGCATTTGTTCAATAACTCTCCGTTGAACAACTGGAGACAGATTACCAAGCATCAGAAAATCGGCAGACTGGTAAAATTCAGGTACAATCGGCTCAAAATTTTTCAGAACATTTAGCTCGGTAACAATTGTTTCCCGAGAGTTCATATCATTATTATACTTGCCAGACCAGAAAAAGCTTTTTTCTCCTTTTTTAATTATAAGGCCTTCAGTATTAATACCCCTGCTGTTAAGCAATTTTATATAATCTTCAGGGAAATCGTCGCCTACAACTGAGATAAGCATCGGCGTTCGGGTAAAATAAGAAGCTGCAAGGCTGATAAAACTCCCTGCTCCTCCAATTATTTTATCAGTTTTACCAAATGGGGTTTCAATAGCATCAAATGCAACACTGCCTACAATTACAAGACTCATAGAAGGAAATTATAATTTTTTTTTCAAAGATATTGTTTATTTCACTTTTTTCTGTTTATTTTGCAGCTCGAATTCAAAGCCACATGAGTTTTTTCCGGTAACGATCGGCAAGTTCAAATTCTGAAAACGTGGTAATTAAGAGGAATTAATTCCGGATAAAAAAATAATCCTCCTTAGCTCAGTTGGTTAGAGCACCTGACTGTTAATCAGGGGGTCCTAGGTTCAAGTCCTAGAGGGGGAGCAAAAGGAGGTCGAAATGCCTCCTTTTTCTTTTGCCGGCAATTTAAATTACCACTGCAATTTTTTAAAACCACGGCCTGACATTAAAATTTGAGATAATAAAATGTGACAGCCACCCTTTGTTTTGCTGGCAAATGGATTTGAAGGTAGTTTTGTGACGTGAAACCTTTGCAACTTTGCAGTAAGAATGTACATTCATTCGCAAAGCCTGACAATTCTTAAGCCATCCCAAAGGTGCAATTGCAAATTTAATAGCTCCAAACGAAATGGGGTCCCCTAAAAAACAGATAATAATTATATGTTGAACAAACAGTGGAAGGCAATTTAAGCAATTAAGCGAAACTGTATTTAAAGCTTTAAGTCACAGATATAAAAATGAAATTTTATTTGAAAAATAACAAACAGCCGTAATTAAAAATAAATGAATCTTTGAAATAGGACGAAGAGGGAGTTAGCCAGAAGGATAATATGGTGTGTAAAAAAAATCCTGCCATTACCGACAGGATTTTTTTGTTCAAACAAACATATAAACTGTAATTCAATGATTTTCAGCATTGAATAGTCGGGGTGAGAAGACTCGAACTTCCGACCCCTTGCACCCCATGCAAGTACGCTAGCCAACTGCGCCACACCCCGATTTATAATCTGCAAAATTAAGAAAGTATTGGTAAAGAGCAAATATAAATTTTCATTAAAAGCTTTTAACTTTAAACATTGGTAGATAGCAAGATACTTAGTAGCTTTGCAAATTTCCAATTGGTTTACGCCAACTAATAAAAGTATTATATCACAATGAGTTTATTCAAAAAAATTGATTTACCGACCGGTAAACCAGCAAGTACAGTTCAAGGAGAAGTCGAAAAAATTAAATGTTTAATAATTGGGTCAGGGCCTGCAGGTTATACAGCAGCGATTTATGCTTCACGTGCTAATTTAACTCCGGTTTTATATGAGGGTTTACAACCCGGCGGACAACTTACTACAACCACAGAAGTGGAAAACTACCCCGGATATCCTTCTGGTGTTACCGGCCCCGAAATGATGGAAGATTTAAAAAAGCAAGCTCAACGTTTTGGTGCCGATGTGCGCTTTGGCTTAGCCACATCAACCGATTTTTCCTCCTATCCCTTTAAAGTTGTAATTGATGAAACCAAAATTATTGAAGCAGAATCTGTAATTATTGCTACAGGTGCTACTGCAAAATATCTTGGTTTAGAAAGCGAGAAAAAATTTATGGGCTCTGGTGTTTCAGCATGTGCCACCTGCGACGGATTTTTTTACAAGGGGCAGGATGTTGTGGTTGTTGGCGGAGGCGATACTGCTGCCGAAGAGGCTTTGTATCTTTCCGGTATTTGCCGCAAAGTTTACATTGTTGTAAGGAAAAACCACCTGAGGGCTTCAAAGGTTATGCAGGAAAGGGTATTCAGGAAAGAAAATATTGAAGTACTTTTTGAGCATGTAACTAAAGAAATAATCGGCAACCAGGTTGTAACAGGTGTTTTACTAACTAATGGCAGAGGAGAGGAAGTTCGCTTAGATGTTACAGGGTATTTTGTTGCTATAGGGCACAAACCGAATTCCGAAATTTTCAAACCATGGATCAGAACCGATGAAGTAGGTTATATAATCACAATGCCTGGGAATACCCATACAAATGTAAACGGGGTTTTTGCATGTGGCGACGTTATAGACCCACATTACCGCCAGGCCATTACTGCAGCCGGAACAGGATGCATGGCAGCAATTGACTGCGAACGTTGGCTTGCAGCGAGAGATTAGGTATTAAGGTAAGCCGCAAGAGCAGGGAAAATATGATTAGGTGTTAAATTTCATAAACCTTAAAACCGGTAATTGCGATAACCTGCATTTCTGCCAAAACGCAAAATTAGTTGATAATGACGGATATTCAAAATTATTAATTAACGCAAAAATTTCTGAATACAGAAATTAGAATTAATACCGGACGAGCACATTATTGGTTTTCTTTTTTAAATATATTACATGTATGTTTTATTGATTCTTCAATAGGAATAAATGTAAAACTCAGTAATTTTTTGATTTTGTCATTAGAATAATGGTTTGTATTTCTTCCTGAGCGGGCAGTATATTTGGTCAGCACCGGTTTTGAGAACGTGAATTTTCCGGCCAGCCAGGCCAGGCGCCAGGCAATTTCAAGCAGGACTCTTGAAGCAGGCCAGTTTGGTGGGCGAACTTTAAGTTCCCCGGCCACAAGTGAAAAAAAATTCTTATATGTAACATTTTCAGAATTAATAATGAAACGTTCTCCGCTAAATTGACTTTCCATTAGAGCTATCATACATTTAACCACGTCGCGTACATCTACAAAGCCTGTTGTGCCTTTGGGATAAAAGCGCAGTCCTTTTTTTATCTTTTTAATCAATGATGGGCTGCCGTGATTCCAGTTGCCGGGCCCAATAATAACCGATGGATTCAATATTACTGCATCCATGCCTTCGGCAATGCCTTTCCAGACTTCTAGTTCCGAATAAAATTTGCTTTGTGCGTATCCAGAGGTCTTTAGGGAGGGCTGCCATTTATTGTTTTCTGTAATAGTTTGCCCTTTTTGGCTAACTCCAAGTGCAGCAACAGAACTTACATGGCTCAGTTTCTTAATTTTTTGTTCAAGACAGGCATTTACCAGATTCGCAGTACCTGTAATATTATTGCGCATTATTACCTCGTCGTCCTCAACCGAAAAAGAGACTACAGCAGCTACGTGATAAACATGTGTTACGCCATTCAAGGCATCGAAAATTGATTCGGGGTCATTCAAATCTCCTGTTACCCATTCTACAAATTGATGATAATCCTTTTCTGGAATTGCATACCATGAAAAAATTTTTTCAGTGATTTTAGTACTGCTGCCAGCCCTTTTTAATGCTTTGACCTTTTTCCCTCTTAAAGCGAGTTCAACCAGCAAATGTGCCCCAAGCATTCCAGTACCACCTGTTACTAAAATCATGTTTTTTTAATTTTTCGTGTTTGTTTTTTCAATCTTATCCTTGTCCGACCAGTCAATAAGAATTCTTGCAATGTTTGTGCAGTGACTTGTTAAAATTCTGAACATCGCCAATAATTCAAGGTGGGTATTTGAACTTTGAATTGATTTTTCTACTGAATTTTTGAGCCTTTCAAAGTGTTGTTTTTCCATATTAAAGGACATGGAACGGTATTCTTTTGATTTTGCTTTTAACTCATGTGCCTTTTCAAGGTTCACATCCCTGAATGTTACTATAGTTCGCCCTATTTGTTTTACAACCTTTTCGTGGTAAACCTTCAATTCTATTTTGCCATCATCAGAAAATTCATTGTCCGACTGAAGCCAGTATTGGGCTTTTTCTGTCAAAGATCCGGAAATAATATCCGCAATCTGTTCCAGTTCCTTTATGGTATACATCATTTGAAAGGCTTCGCTTATTCTTTCCTCGCGAACATTTTCCCTTGTAATTTTAAGCAGGTACGAATTGATAGCGTCCCTCAGAAAATCTACCTGTTTTTCTTTGTTTGCTATTTGAGCGAGGATTTCCTTTTTTTTATCCACAAAAACCGGTAAAACATCGGCTGTCATGCTTCGTACAATTAAGGCCATACGAATAACTTCCAATTTAGCCAAGTTGAGTGCCAGCGAAGGCGTTTTGATAATATTTTCGTCGAGGTAACGGGCATTGAAAGGTTTCACCTGCTTTTCCTTAAATTCAGGCATGAGTCTATTAACAATATTGGCAAGCATTCCTGTGAAAGGAAGAAAAAGTAGGGCGGTAAAAATATTATAAAAGGTGTGTGCATTTGCAATTTGCCTCGGTAGAACTTCTGCCATTTGTGCAATAGAACCGTTTACTATGGCGGATTTAGGGGACACGCTTTCAATGAACAAGCTGAAGGGGAAAATCCACCAAACAAATAAAATAACGCCTGCAAATTTGATTAATGTAATTGCCACAGCAACCTTTCTTGCTTCCTGGTTGGCTTTAATACTTGCAAGAATGGTGGTTATGGCTGTTCCTATATTGGCACCAAACATCAAAGGAATGGATGCCTCGAGTGTTAATAAACCCTGAGACCCGAGAATAATAATAATTCCCACAAATGCGCTGCTGCTCTGTATTAGCGCTGTAAACAAAGTGCCAACCAATACGCCAAGCAAGGGATTTCTAAGTTCCAATAATAACTGAATGAAAGGCTCGTATGTGCGCAATGGGTGAATGGCGTCCGACATAATATACATTCCGAAAAACAATAGGCCAAAGCCCAGAATGGTTTCTCCAATGTGCTGGAATTGCTCTTTTTTAGAAAATGTTAGCATAAAAAACCCTAAAGCCAGCAGTAAAAGGGAGTAATCGGTAAGTTTAAATGCTATTAACTGCGCTGTTATAGTTGTTCCAATTGCAGCCCCAAGCATAATAGGAATGGTTTGACGGAATTTCATGATATTTGAGTTCACAAAGCTCACCAGCATTACGTTTGTAGCGCTGCTGCTTTGAATTATCATGGTTGTGAATGCTCCCATACCAGCTGCAAACAATTTGTTTTTTGTAATACTGCCGAGAAGTTTCCGTAAGCCGGCTCCGGCAGTTCGAAGTAACCCATGGCTCATTACTTCAATTCCGTAAAGAAACATAGCAAGTCCGCCAACCAAACCAATAATAAGCATTAAAACCCAATTGGTTTTGCGACCAAATACACGGTAAACCAATAAGTTGTTCTCCGATTCAGTTTTAATTTTAGCCGTAAACTGATATTCTCCTGTGGCCGAGCCAAGTATAGCATATACCTCTGCAATACCTTGTGAGTTTGTGTAAGCAACAGATTTGGGAAGGTGAAAATTCTCCCCATTTTTAGGAGTTGACAATACATCGAAATAAACAGGAAATGAACTTATTGGTTGCCCATTACTATTTATTAAAAGAACTCTTATGGGCTTTTCAGTACGTAATCTTATATTTTGCGATTGTTGGTCGCCTGAAAAATTATAGACGGTCTCAGAAATTGGTTTCTTAAGAATTAGAGAAGTCAGATTAACCGAATCCTGTGTGGCTGAATATGCGGGGATATGGAAGTTACACAGCAAAAAAAATAATATGCCAGATTTGAAACTTTTTAGGCGCACTAAATTATTTTTTATATAATCCTTTGAAATGACAAATTGAAAATTAACCCTACAAACTTACATGCATTTTTTTAATTACTCATAACCCGGATACATCTACTGTTATTCTTTAATATCCACAAATAGATGAGTTAGCAATATCTCTGCCAAATAAATTCATACTGTTTAGTCTTTAACTTTTCATTTTAAAAGTGGGGACCAAATGTGGGTTGCTTTCATCCGATTAATGTAATTGGGGTCTTTCTGCGCATTTATTCTCAAAATTGGCGATGATGAACTATTGAAGCGCATGGATTTATTGACATGGATATTGCAATATTACTGCTTATATCCAACAATTTAAGTTTACAAGACGTACATTTTGCCTGAAGACTCTTTTTGAATCCACAGGTTTATAAATTAATTTTTAGAGCTTATTTGGACTCAGTAAGCACAGAGCAATAAAAAGTTAGGAAAAAGTTTTTTTTTTTTAGCATCTTTGTTCATAATGCAGTATTCACTAAAAATCTTTATCTATATAGTTATGAGTATGAGAAATAAATCAGTAAAGAGTATTCTGGTTTTACTGTGGTTGATTTTAGTATCTTGCAAGCCTGGAGAAAGGCTCGGTGAGCCAGGGGAAAGGTATGCTGAACCATTGCATATTATTGCTAAAAAAGAACTGGGTGACAAATTTGTGGTAGAATTTAATAAACCCGGAACCTTTGTATTATGTAAAAACGATAATTTGCCTGAAGAAAAGGAAAATTTTTATAGCCTGAAATTTTTTGTATATGATATTGCCAAAAACGAAATAATTTACATGGATTCGATTCCGCGAGGAGAGGTCTTTTGGTATTCTGATCAAACTATAAAAATAATATCCATTCCGAAAAACATTTTCCCAGGCGAACCGCTTATATCTAACACCTATCTTTTTGATATAATTTCGGGAGAAATAACTACGCTGGGTTCAAGTGAGATTTTCTAATTGTTAGGAGACTTATAAAATTGTTTGGGATTTAGTTTTAAAACAAAATATTTTTCTGTTCAATTATGTTTGAAACCAATGTTTTAATTGCTCTTGGAATAACCCTTTTTGCCGGCTTATCTACTGGAATTGGCAGCGCGCTTGCCTTCTTTACAAAATCGACTAATACTAAATTTCTTGCTGTATCGCTCGGGTTCTCTGCCGGTGTTATGATTTATGTTTCTCTGGTGGAGATTTTTTTCAAGGCCAGGAGTATTTTGATATTGGAACTGGGAGACAAACCTGGATATTGGCTGACGGTTGTATCCTTTTTTATTGGTATTTTTCTTATCGGGGTAATTGACAGGCTTGTGCCAACATTAAAAAATCCTCATGAGATAAGGAAGGTTGAAGATCTTTCTGATGAAGCATTGAAAAAAAGGAAAATGATGAGACTGGGTGTATTTTCGGCCATCGCAATCGGAATTCATAATTTTCCTGAGGGACTGGCAACTTTTATGGCCGCCCTAACTGACTTATCATTGGGTGTTCCTATTGCTATAGCTATTGCCATTCACAATATTCCGGAAGGTATTGCCGTATCGGTACCCATATACTATGCAACCGGAAGCCGTAAAAAAGCCTTCGGATACTCTTTTTTATCGGGTACTGCCGAACCGCTTGGCGCTTTAATAGGCTACCTGATTTTAATGCCGCTTATGACTAACGTATTATTCGGAATAGTTTTTGCCGCCACAGCCGGGATAATGGTTTTTATTTCACTTGATGAATTACTTCCTGCAGCACGGGAATTTGGGGAACACCACTTGTCAATTTACGGTTTAGTTGGCGGAATGGCTGTTATGGCTCTGTCTTTGCTGTTACTCGGTTAGCGGGTTTGGGATTTTGAGAACAAAATATGCTCCTAAAGATTATCCCTCTTTAAAACAGGTCGTTTTTTAATACTTCTGCATACCCTGATTTTTCTATATCATTGGAAGCTTTTTCTACCTCCTTTGCGAGGGTTTTTTTATAATTTAGGAGTTTATCGTACAATGTTGTATTTGATGTTGCGATAATTTGCACTGCAAGAATTCCTGCATTTTTAGCTCCGTTTACAGCCACGGTAGCAACCGGAACACCAGCCGGCATTTGAACAATCGATAACAGCGAGTCCCAGCCGTCAATTGAATTTGAAGATTTGACAGGAACGCCAATCACAGGGAGCGCCGTAAGACTTGCTACCATTCCGGGTAAATGAGCGGCTCCGCCGGCCCCTGCAATAATTACCCTTATACCTTTGCTGCATGCCTTTTCAGCAAACTGAAACATTTTCACAGGAGTGCGATGTGCTGATACGATTGTGATTTCAAAAGGAATTTCGAAATATTCAAGCATTTCAGCAGCCTCCTTCATAATAGACAGGTCCGATTTGGACCCCATTATTATACTTACTACCGGATTGTTCATTTCGATTGAATTTTTAAAGTTTTTTGAACAAATTGTGCTTTTGTTTTCGCACTTTCAATATCAGGGTCTATAATTGTAACGTGTCCCATTTTGCGAAATGGATGTGTTTCATTTTTTCCATATAAATGAATATTCACCCCTTCAATTTTTAAACACTCCTTTATGCCCACATAGTCGGGAGGTCCGGAATAACCTGGTTCTCCAAGTAAGTTAAGCATTACCGATGGAGAAATGAGTTTTGTGCTTCCCAGCGGCAAACCAAGAATTGCTCTGAGATGCTGTTCGAATTGTGAAGTATATGCACTTTCTATGGTTTGATGTCCGCTGTTATGAGGGCGAGGGGCAACTTCATTCACATAAATTTTGTCATTCCTGTCAATAAATAATTCTACAGCAAGCAAGCCGGTAATGTCAAAGGCATTAATTACGTCAATGGCAATATTAACAGATTTGCTGGCAGTCAGATGATCAATTTCGGCTGGACAAACTAAATATTCAACAATATTGGCAGAGTTATTAAAGCTCATTTCAACCGGGGGAAATGCCTTAACTTCGCCGAGAGTATTTCTTGCAACAATTACTGAAATTTCTTTTTTAATGTTCACCAAGTCTTCCGTCAAACTTTGACCATCAAGCATGTTTTTTGCATCTTCATGGTTTTTTACAACAAAAACCCCCCTCCCGTCATATCCTGTTTTACGTAATTTTTGTACAAAAGGAAAAGTCAACTTGCCCTGTTTAATAGCTTCCAAAATATCTTCCTTACAATTAAAAATTAAAAAGTTCGAAGAAGGAATTTTGTTTCTTAAATAAAAATCTTTCTGAAGGCCCTTGTCTTTAATTATTTCCAATTTACGGGGTTCGGGAAATACTATTTTACCACCTTTTTCCAATTGAATAAGCGCATCGGTGTTTACGTTTTCAATTTCAACGGTGAGTAAATCGACGGTTTTACCAAAGGAATATACCTGATCGTAGTCATTAAAACTTCCTTGCACAAAAGTGTTGCATGTTATCGCAGCAGGGCAGGAGGGATTTGGGTCAAGTATAAAAGTGGAAATGTTCCATCGGCTGGCTACCTGAATAAGCATTTTGCCAAGTTGTCCGCCGCCTAAAATTCCAAGTTTAATTTCAGAAATTGTTTTTTTTGAAGTAGTCATGTTTTTCAAACAGCTTAATTGAACAAATTTACAATTGTAGGCAGATATTTTGCTATGTATTAAATCGAAATAAAAAATTTACTTCTTCTAAAATATGTTACCTACTTTGAATGAAATACAAAAAATGATAGCAGTAAAATTTTGTCAGAATTGACGGAAGCCAATAATTTCTCTAACTTCACGTAATGTTTTGCTTGCACTTTCACGTGATTTTTCTGCCCCGGCCTTCATTACCTTTTTCAGGTAATTACTGTCAGAGCCAATATCCAGAATTTTTTCCCTGATTGGGGAAAGGAATTTGATAATGTCTTCGGCTAGTTGTTTTTTAAGATCGCCGTACCTTATGGTGCAATCCCCGTATTGATTTTTGAAATGTGTAAGGGTATCGGGCGCGGATACAAAACTCATAATAGTGAAAAGATTTTGCACAGGTTCACTTATTTTTTGGCCGGGTTCTGTGGGCCCACTGTCAGTAACTGCGCGCATCACCTTTTTGCGGATAGATTCTGGGTCTTCGGCCAGATAAATTCCGTTTCCTTCCGATTTACCCATTTTCCCGGAACCATCGAGTCCGGGTATTTTTACCAATTTATGGCCGAAATTGTATGGTATTGGCTCCGGAAAATATTCTATATTATAAATAGTATTGAATCTTCGTGCAATTTTTCTGGTTATTTCAAGATGTGGCTCCTGATCTTTCCCAACCGGAACCTTCCTTGCCTTATGGATAATAATATCTGCAGCCATTAAAACAGGGTAAGTAAGCAGCCCCGCGTTTACATTATCGGGTTGTTTCCTGACTTTTTCCTTAAAAGTGGTTGTTCTCTCGAGTTCCCCAATGTACGAAATCATGTTCAGAATAAGGTAAAGTTCTGATATTTCCGGGATATCACTTTGAAGGTAGATTGTTGCAATTTCGGGATCCAAGCCTGCGCCTAAATATTCTGCCAATACCTGCCTGATATTTCCGTGCAAATCGGATGGTGTAGGGTGAGTTGTTAGCGAGTGTAAATCTGCGATAAAAAAGTAACACTTATTTTCGTGTTGCATTTTGGTAAAAATCTGCAAGGCACCAAAATAATTGCCAAGATGCAGATTACCGGTAGACCGTATTCCGCTTACAACAATTTCCATAATTAGCAGTTTAGTTTATTAACATGCGGGTCAAAATTACAAAATCAATCTGATAAATTTATGTTCTTGCCCTTGCCTGTTAATTGTTCGAATTAATAACTGTGCTTATTCATTTTATGACGTACGCATTGTTTCCGCTTTGATTATCTTTGGAATTTATTATATAAGTGAGAAATAATGGAATCAACCAGGCTAAATAAAGTAAACCGACTCCTTCAGAAGGAACTTGGAGAATATTTTGTTAAAGAAAGCAAGGGTCTTTATGATGGAGCAATGATTACAGTAACCGTAGTTCGCGTAACTCCCGATCTTGGTCTGGCGAAAGTGTATCTGAGTCTTTTTCCAGCGCCGTTAAAAGAAAAGGTTTTTGGTTCTATTCAGGAGCGAACACGTAATATACGACATGAAATTGGTCAAAGGATCAGGCATCAAATCAGGGTTATCCCCGAACTTGTTTTTTACATGGACGATTCACTCGATTATATTGATAAAATTAACAACCTACTTCGTTCATAGTTAAATTATGGAATACGATCCAATAAAAAAATTCATTGGAAATTTTTTTAGCCGAAAGCCTTTTTCGGTAATTCTGTTTTACAAATTACTTGATTTATTATTATTAAGGTCATGGCATATTCATAAAGAACTTAGAAAATGGAGTAAGAATCATATTGGCGAAAAACGGGTTCTCGACGCCGGGTCTGGTTTTGGGCAATACACTTACTGGTTAGCCAAAATAGCACGAAATGTTAGAATTAATGCAATTGATGTAAATATAGACCAGATAGAAGATTGTAAGAATTTTATAAGTCAGACAAAATTTGCCTCACGCGTTGTATTTGAGCACGCCGACCTTACTGATTACCATGAAATTGAAAAATATGATTTAATTTTAACTGTCGATGTTATGGAACACATTGTTGAAGATGCATTGGTGTTTGAAAATTTTCACAAATCGCTCAAGCCCGGTGGATTGTTGCTAATTTCCACTCCCTCTGATAAGGGAGGGTCTGATGTTCTGACCGAAAATCAATCTTCATTTATTGGAGAGCATGTACGAAATGGCTATGGTATTGATGAAATAAAAAATAAACTCAGTGTTGCAGGATTTTCAAGTGTATATGCCGCATATACTTATGGTTTCCCCGGCAAAATCTCATGGAAACTATCAATGAAATTACCTGTTTTATTACTGAACTATTCGAAATTATTGATTTTAATTTTACCGGTTTATTATTTAATGGTTTACCCGATTTGTTTTCTACTTAATTTTATTGACGTTAATATTATCCATAAAACAGGAACCGGATTGATCGTAAAGGCAATCAAGTAAAGTATTAAATAATGAACTTTTCTTTTTAT
>BBPF01001271.1_pt3 | contig 12567 bp, 18 predicted proteins | sample 1343921 | NCBI WGS metagenome assembly BBPF01 (sample SAMD00019090, study PRJDB2971) | groundwater metagenome | isolation source: The Cedars highly-alkaline
AAAATCACCTCTGGCAAATGGTTAACATTATTCTGATACGACCCCTTACCAGAACCCCTTCTTTTCATATTACTATTGTGGCGTCGCCAAAGGTATAAAATCTAAATTTCTTATTTACTGCATACTGATAAGCCTTTAAGACAAAATCTCTACCGGCAAAAGCAGATACTAAAACTAAATGGGAAGAGCGGGGGAGATGAAGGTTGGTGATTAAGGTATCAACAATTTTAAACTTATAATTATTGGTGATGAAAAGAGAGGTATTGCCACAGCCGCTCTGAAGTCTTTCGTTTTTTGTTGATGCTTCCAGTGCTCTTACCACGTCCGTGCCGCAGGGGATTATTTTCTTTCCGCTTTTTTTAGCCTGATTTACTCTTTTGGCTGTTATTTCCGGGATACAATAGTATTCAGGTGGCATCTTGTGGTCTTCCACGGTTTCTTCCCTGATGGGCTGAAAGCTCCCCAATCCCATGTGGAGAGTCAGGTAGAGAATTACTATACCCTTGTCTTCTATTTGCTTCAGCAATGTTGATGTAAAATGCAGCGCTGCGGTAGGAGCGGCTACCGAACCATTTTTTTCGGCATATATTGTCTGATATCTATCCGGGTCGGAAATGGGCTTCTTTATGTATGGCGGAAGGGGAATTTGTCCGAACTCTTTCAAGGCAAGTTCTCCTGTGCCGGGGGGAAGAAATTCTATGATTCTGTGCCCATCATCTGATTCTTCTAATATTTTAACATTTATGCCTTCTCTGATGATGACTTCCGCACCTGGAGGCAATTTAGCCCCGGGCTTCACCAAAGCCTCCCATCTGGCTCCTCTTAATTTCTTCAACAGGAATATCTCTGCTTTTCCTCCGCTGACTCTGCGAGCCGGAAGCCGGGCAGGAATAACTCTGGTGTCATTCAGCACCAGAACATCGCCGGGGCTTAAATAATTTATAACATTCCTGAAGGCATCGTTTCCTATCCTTCTCTTTTTTCTCTCAAGCACTAACAACCTGGAAGAATCTCTGGGCTCAAGTGGCGTTTGGGCGATTAGCTCTTTCGGGAGTGAATAATCAAACTTTTTTGTTTCCATCTGAGGTTCGCCTGCTTGTTGCTACAGTTTCTGAATTAGATTTCTAAATAATAAAGGTGATAATTATCAGAAAGAAGATTGCCAGAGAAGCTCCGGCTATAAGACTGAATAAGACAAGTAGGTCGTTATTGGTAATTAAACCGAGACTGAGGATAAAAACTATAAGTGCTGGTATAGTATTTGTAAATGGGATAGGAATCATCATAATTAATCCCATTGCCACAACAACCAATCCAATGGGAATGTGAAGAGTTCTTTGTAGTACTAACTTCTTCCCTCTACCGAGTCGCTCTTCTACCCTTTTTAAGAAAGGCAGTCCTTTCTTCTTCAAAAAAGAAATAAACTTTACTGGAACACTCCTCAAACAAATCCAGCGTGGTAGCCAGAGAGAGTCCCTGCCGATAATCATCTGCACCCCAAATAGTATAATTAGCGGACTAAGAAGAGTGGCATGCCCAATCGCTGGAGCAGGGAATGCCACAGGCAGCGAAAAAAGAAGGAGGGCTACTTCAAATCCTCTGGAGGAAATGTGCTCAATAAACTCGCCTATGGTAATTGTTCTCTCGCCGCTTCCTATCTTCAGAGGTAGTTGCTCTAACAACTCTTCAATCTCTTCCGACAATCTCTTTTTTGCTATGGCGGTGTTACTGTCTGTGTTCTTCAAATTCTCCAATGGCTTCCTTCCTGATAGCGGTCGGGTGCAGTGCTTGCTTGCTTTTTTCATATTACATTGTAGCACGAATGCAGTGAGGGGAGTAAGTGAAAATGAGTAAGTGAAAATGTTGACAGGGGATAGTGAAACTGGTAAAATCAGCCAAAAAAGTGGGGGTAGGAATGATAGTATTGGTCTATATAATTTTAGGCTTGTTGGCAATCTTTCTGGTCAAGACTTTGCTAATTAGCGTACTTTTTAAGGTTGAGATTGATGCCTGCTTCCAGCGCGACCCGGCGGCTGTAAGTTATATGAGTATCCTACTTACTTATCCGGGGCTTCAGGCAATTGTCCTTCATCGTATTAGCCATAGGCTTCTTCTCTGGAGGGTTCCATTTTTGCCTCAATTGGTATCCCGGATTGCGCGGCAGGCGACCGGAATTGAGATTCACCCGGCAGCAAAGATAGGAAGAGGGCTCTTCATTGACCATGGGATGGGAGTTGTCATTGGCGAGACAGCTGAGATCGGAGAGAATGTGACACTGTTTCAGGGGGTAACCCTGGGAGGAACAGGAAAAAAAAGGGAAAAGCGCCACCCTACATTAGGCAATAATGTCGTCGTGGGGGCAGGGGCAAAGGTTCTCGGGAATATTATAATTAGTGATAATGTTAATATCGGTGCTAACGCCGTTATTATCAAATCTGTTCCTCAAAACTCCACAGTCGTTGGTATTCCAGGAAGGATTACCAGCCTTCCTGACCCGCTTACTGAAAGATTGGAAAAGCTCCAGCGGCACATTGATGAAGTAGAAAAGGAGCTCGCGCGGTGGAAAGAAGGAGAAAAATAGCTGGATGGATGAGAAAAGCCTTTTAATTCTTGAGGAGCGGATTCAGAAAATGCTGGATGCCTTAGCCAGGCTCAAGAAAGAGAAAGCTGCCTGGGAAGAGGAAAAGGCAAAAACCAGAGAAAAAGTTGAAGGAATCCTTAAACGGATGGATGAAATTACTGAAGAATAACTTTCGCATAGGGGGGAATGTTTTGGGCAGGAAAGAGGCTTTTCTTTATCAGACTCTTGGGGATAATATGGTGAAATGTCGCCTCTGTGCTCATCGCTGCCGCATTAAGCCCGGAGCAACCGGCATCTGCAGGGTAAGAGAAAACAAAGAGGGGGCTCTTTATACTTTAGTTTATGGCAAAGCCATCGCCAGAAATGTTGACCCTATGGAGAAGAAACCGCTCTTTCATTTTCTTCCGGGAACGCTTAGCTATTCACTGGCTACTGTAGGCTGTAATTTTCGCTGTCGCTTTTGCCAGAATTGGGAAATATCTCAGGGAGTGAAAGATAATATTCCCGGAGAGACTATCTTGCCAGAGAAAATAGTTGAAGAAGCGATTTTCTATAAGTGCCAGAGTATCTCTTACACATACACCGAGCCGACTGTTTTCTTTGAATATGCCTATGAAACGGCTGAGATTGCCCGGGAGAAAGGATTGAGAAATGTCTTTGTTACCAATGGCTACCAGACTCCGGAGACAGTAGCTATGATGAAAGGTGTGATAGATGCAGCGAACATAGACCTGAAATCTTTCTCAGATGACTTTTACAGCAGGGTCTGCCAGGCGCACCTCGAGCCAGTGCTGGAGACCATCAGAAATATGCACAATGCAGGAATAACAATTGAGGTTACTACGTTGGTAGTGCCGGGAGAGAACGACTCTCCTGATGAATTAAAAGGGATTGCTGAATTCTTAGTAAGCATCTCTGCCGATATTCCATGGCATCTCTCGGCATTTTCCCCCTGTCATCAGATGCAGGATGCCCGGTCCACGCCTGCTGAAGTGATTCATCGCGCGATTGAAGTTGGAAAAAAAACTGGACTGAATTATGTTTATTCTGGTAACCTACCACAAAATAGTTGCGAAGATTCTGTATGTCCTTATTGTGGAAAGACCATAATAGCAAGGAGCTGGTTCGGTGTAAGAAAGATTGACCTGAAGGAAAAAAGCTATTGCTATTGTGGCAAGAAGTTGCCTTTTGAGCTGTCGTAGCTTCTCCTCATTATAGAGGAGGCAGGGTATTAGGAAGGAGGAAAGACAATGGAGTTAAAGGAAAAAGTGGAGATATCTCTAAACAAAGTGCGTCCTTTGTTACAGGCAGATGGAGGGGGCATAGACCTGCTGGATGTGACCGAGGATGGTGTGGTCAAGGTAAAATTAACCGGTGCCTGTGGCAATTGTCCAATGTCCCAGATGACATTGAAAATGTCAGTAGAGCGTGCAATAAAGGCAGAGGTGCCAGAAGCGAAAGAGGTAATTACTTAAGAGGGGGTGTTTGATCTATGAAAGTAATAATTGATAATGATCTCTGCACTGGTTGTGAAATGTGCGTGGATATCTGTCCTGAGGTGTTTGAAATGAGTAATGATGTTGCTCTGGTGAAGGCAGATACAGTTCCTGAAGAAGCTGTTGATTCCTGTCGTGAGGCTACTGAGGGCTGCCCAACGGAAGCAATAAGCATAGAAGAATAGTGACTACTCAGGAGTCAGAAGTCAGAATCCAGAATCCAGAATCCAGAATAAAACAATCAACTTCTAACTACTGGATATATGAATAGTTATAAGATGAGGTATATAGATTGAAAAAGGTTGTCCTTGCCTATTCAGGTGGACTGGATACTTCTGTCTGCATCCCCTGGCTAAAGGAAAAAAAGCAGATGGAGGTGGTTACCGTATCTTTAGACCTTGGGCAGGAGTTTGACGCAGATGCGCTGAGGCAGAAAGCACTCGCCAGCGGCGCTACCTCTGTATATATTGAAAATCTCCAGCAGGAATTTTTAGAGCAGTATGTGCTCCCTGCCCTGCGCGCGAATGCTGCCTATGAGCGAAAATATCTGCTGGCAACGGCGCTTAGCCGTCCATTAATTGCCAAAAAACTTGTTGAGATTGCCGAGAAAGAGGGAGCATCGGTCGTTGCGCATGGGTGCTCTGGCAAAGGAAATGACCAGGTGCGGATTGAACTCGGGATTTTCTCACTCAACCCGGAGCTAAGGGTAATTGCTCCATTGCGTGAATGGGAGCTCAAATCTCGCCAGGAGGAGATTGCTTATGCTGCTAAGCACAACATCCCTGTTGCTGTTAGCGTGGAGAGCCCCTATAGTGTTGATATCAATGTCTGGGGGGCAAGTATAGAATGCGGCGTTCTTGAGGACCCATGGCGCGAGCCTCCTGAGGAAATATATCAGCTTACAGCATCTCCTCAGTCGGCTCCGGATAAACCAACCTATATAGAGCTCAATTTCAAGCGAGGCACTCCTGTTGGTCTTAACGGTAGAAGCTGTGGAATGATGGAAATTGTGAGAAAACTGAATGAAGAGGGCGGAAAAAATGGCGTTGGGAGGGAGGACTTGATAGAGAACCGCCTCATCGGCATCAAGTCAAGAGAGATATATGAGTCCCCAGCTGGCACAATTCTTCATCTGGCCCATCGAGAATTAGAAGCGCTGACTCTGGATAAGGAGACACTTCATTTTAAGGAGTTAATTTCTACTAAGTACGGAGAGCTCATCTACTATGGCTTATGGCACTCCTCCTTGCGGGATGCCTTTGATGCCTTTATTGAAAAGACACAGGAGGTGGTCAGCGGCACCATAAGGGTAAAGCTGCACAAAGGAAAATGCGAGATGATTGGTCGCCGGTCAGAGTATTCACTTTATAATGAGAATCTGGCTACATATGGGATAAGTGATACCTTTAACCGTACCTGGGCAGAAGGGTTTATTGAACTCTGGGGCTTGCCGCTTAAACTTGAGGCAATGAGAAAAAAATGCCTGAAGTAGCAGTATCCCGGAGGTTGGCTCAGCTTCCTACCTATCTTTTTGCTAAAATAGATGAGCTAAAAAAAGATGTTCTTGCCTCAGGAGTCGATATCATTGATTTGGGGACCGGGGATCCGGATACTCCTACTGCCCCGCGCGTTATTGAGCAACTTTATACATCTGCAAAGATTGAAGAAAACCACCGCTATCCTTCTTACAGTGGTCTTCGCATTTTAAGGGAAACAGTGGCGCGCTGGTTTGAGGGAAGATTTTCCGTCAAGCTAAACCCCGAAAACGAGATATTGCCACTGCTTGGCTCAAAAGAAGGAATTGGTCATATTCCACTTGCTTTTGTAAATGAAGGGGATGTCGCTCTTGTGCCTGATCCGGGCTATCCTGTTTACCAGGCCGGGACGATTCTTGCCGGTGGAAAGCCATCTTTTTTACCGCTTTATAAGGATAATGAGTTTCTTCCACAACTGAACTCTGTGAGTGAAGACATTGCCCGCCGGGCAAAGATAATGTTTATCAATTATCCTAATAATCCTACCACGGCAACTGCATCAAAGGAATTTTTCAAAGAAGTCGTCCGCTTTGCAAAAAAATATGAGATTGTTGTCTGTCATGATGCTGCCTATTCAGAAGTTACTTTCGGGGATTACCAGGCGCCGAGCTTTCTTGAGGTTGGAGGAGCAATGGATGTTGGTGTTGAATTTCATAGTCTTTCCAAAACATATAATATGACAGGCTGGAGGGTTGCCTGGGCATGTGGAAATCCTCAAATTATTTCCGCTTTGTTAAAGGTAAAGACCAATCTTGATTCCGGAATGTTTCAGCCGATTCAATATGCAGCCATAGAGGCTCTAAACAACTCAGATGAAGAAGTAAGCCGAGTTGCCAAAATTTATATGGAAAGGAGAGATGCCCTTATTGATGGATTAACTAAAATTGGCTGGAAAGTGCCACGTCCAAAAGCTACACTTTATGTGTGGTTGCCTCTTCCCTCCTCTTTTACTTCATCATTTGAACTAACAGAATATCTCCTGCGGGAAGCACACATTGTTACCACTCCAGGAGTTGGATTTGGCGCCTGCGGTGAGGGGTTTATTCGCATTGCCTTGACGGTTCCGCGTGAGAGAATAGAAGAGGCGGTGGGAAGAATTTCTCACCTAAAACTTACCTATCACTGAAAAGCAAAGGTGCCTTACATTGAAAGTTTACCTTGGATTGGGCTCAAACCTGAGAGGAAGGAGGAAAAGCATTAAAAGGGCAATTGCCCTTTTAATGAAAAATCCCTCCATCAGAGTAAAAAAAATCTCCTCGTTCATTGAAACTGAACCGGAAGGGATAAAGGAACAACCATTTTTCTTAAATGGAGTTGTGGAAATAGAGACCGATATTCCTCCCTCTTTATTACTTAAGCTCTTGAAATCCATAGAGAAAACATTGGGTAGAGAAGTCGCCAGGCGCTGGGGGCCGCGCATCATTGACCTTGACATATTACTCTATGGCGGGTTAATCATTGATAATGATAATCTAAAAATTCCCCATCCATTACTCACAGAGAGGAACTTTGTCCTGGCGCCTCTTAAGGAGATTGCTCCTGAGGTCATTCACCCTATTTTGGGGAAAAAGATTCAGGAAATTTCCCAAAAATGCTTGCAATAATGATTATTCCTATTGTATCATAAGCAGTAATGCATTGTTAGGCGATAAAAACCCGAGAGAGATGCAAAAGACTTTAAGAACCCTATTAAGTAAGTAAGAAAAGAATGAGACATAAACAATGAAGTTTATTGTAACAATTGGACGAGATGAAGACGGAATGTTTGTGGTAGAATGCCCATCTATCCCAGGATGTGTGAGCCAAGGCAAGACTGAACAGGAAGCAGTGGAAAATATCAAAGACGCAATAAAACAGTGTCTTGAAGTTCGAGCTGAAAGGGGTATACCACTCACTGTAAGTATGCGTGAAGTAGAAGTATTGGCCTAATGCAGAAGATTCCACTTTTAAGTGGGCATGAAGTTGTAAGAATATTTAGGCGTCTGGGATGGGAAGTTGCGAGGCAATGAGGAAGTCACATTATTCTTGTGAAGGAAGGACATATTACTACTTTGTCTGTTCCTGGTCATCGTGAGGTTGCAAGAGGGACTCTTAAGATCGCTTATTGCCCGAGCTGGTCTAACTATGGAGGAATTTTTAAATGCAAAATGAGTGGGTAGTAGATAGTAGGTGGTAGGTAGGGCTGAGGGTGAGCTTGGTGCTGGTGAGTTGATGTGGAATCTGGAGGAGCTTGCTAATGATGGAAATGCAATTGTCAAGCATCAGAATGGATGAGAAAAGGGGCGAGCAACTTATCATTCTAAAGGAAAAGGATGGAGAAAAGCGGCGCCTTCCGATAATAATCGGGCCTTATGAGGCTGAAGCAATCAGGATGAAGATGAAAGGAATAACTCCACCACGTCCTCTTACACACGACCTATTAATGAGCACAATAAAGGGACTCGGAGCAAAACTTGAAGGTATAATCGTTGACAGTCTCTCCGAAGGAATATTTTTTGCCAAGTTAATGATTGTCACACAAGAAGGGGAAGAAGTGAAAATTGATGCCCGGCCAAGCGATGCTATTGCCCTTGCCCTGCGCGCTAACGTTCCTATTTTTGTTGCTGAAGAAGTGATTGACTTAACTACTGCCAGTCCATAGTGAAACAAGCAAATGAAAAGTAAAGTTAACACTACTAATCGCTTGTTGCTTCCCGCGAGTGATGAGCTTGAAACGATAGAGATTCTCAGGATAAAGGAGTTCAGTGAAGAGGCGTTTGCTGAGGTTATTACTTTTGATGGAAGAATCATGTGGGAGAGAATCTCGTCTGATAAAGCGCAGCACTTCCAGGAAAAGCTAAAGCATTATCGGGTTGCTATCAAACGGAACCCTGAAGTTAGTTTTACTCCTCCTGTAAAATCTGTAATCAGACTGGATGGTAGTGGGATAGCCGGGTATGGCTCCAATCTCCTTTATAAAGGGATGGGAGAAGATGGCCGTCCGCAATACTGGCACATTCCTACAGGGACAATTCTCACTGAAGATGTAGGTTATGCTCAACATCAGATGATAAATACTTTTCTGCGGTTGGAGAGATGGAGGTTATTAGGAGGATTTCTCGGATCTCTGCCTGCTCTCGCGCCTTAAAAGAGAGGGGATGTGCAATTGGCTTTGTTCCGACGATGGGGTGCTTGCATGAGGGGCATCTCAGTCTTATTCGCCAGGTAAAAAAGGACTGCGATGCTGTTGTCATCAGTATTTTTGTCAATCCTACTCAGTTTGCCCCTGAAGGGGAGGACTACAAAAGATATCCACGAGATATAGATAAAGATTGCCTCCTCGCCTTCAATGCCGGGGTGGACTTTATCTTTGCTCCGCTAACTGGTGAGGTGTACCCCGATGGATATCAGACCTCTATCAATGTGGAGAAGCTGAGTTTTCCTTTGTGTGGCATCTCACGTCCGGGGCATTTTCGCGGGGTAGCGACAATTGTCGCAAAGCTGTTCAATATTATCAGCCCTGATATTGCCTACTTTGGAGCCAAGGATGCCCAGCAGGCACTGATTGTCAAGAGAATGGTTGCTGACCTTAATATGGAAGTAGAGATAAAGGTTCTCCCCACCGTGCGGACTGCTGATGGTCTTGCGGTGAGCTCAAGAAATAGCTACCTAACTAAAGAAGAGAGAAAATCGGCAGTGGTTCTTTATAAATCTCTTCTAAAAGCGCGTCATTTGATTAATTCCGGAGAAAGAAATAGTAAACAGATTCTTAAAATAATGGAGGAGATAGTCAGGAAAGAGCCGCGGGTAAAAATAGATTATATTTCCCTTGTTGATGGAGAAACACTGAGAGAGAGGAAAGAGATTTCCGGCAAGATTTTGATTGCTCTTGCTGTCTGGATTGGTAATACGCGCCTCATTGACAATATCTCCATTGAAGTGTAAATAACAAAGGCACAAAGGCTGAAGGCTGTAGGCTGTTAGACTGAAGACGGAGAGTTTAATAATGCAGAGAGTAATATGTAAGTCCAAGATTCATGGGGCAGTTGTCACTGCAGCAAATCTCAGGTATGAGGGAAGTATTACTATTGATGGGGAACTTCTAAAGGCGGCTGACATCCTCCCGATGGAAAGAGTGCAGATTGTAAATCTTAACAATGGTAGCAGGGTAGAGACATACTGCATGGAAGGAAAAAAAGGAAGTGGGGAAATTTGCTTAAATGGGCCTGCCGCTCGCTGGGGACAGGTTGGTGACCGCATTCACATTATCTCTTACTCTGCAATGGATGATGAGGAAGCAAGGAATCACAAGATGAAAAGAATTTTTGTTGATGAAAAGAATCAAATAAAAAAAGGCTTTTGATGAAAATAAGAACCTATGGCGACCCTGTATTAAGAAGAAAAGCGCAAATGGTAACTGAGATTACTGATGAGCTAAAGAAACTGATTAAAGATATGTTTGAGGTGATGCATCAGAACGATGGGATTGGGCTTGCCGCAACCCAGATTGGAGTGGAACAAAGAGTGATTGTCACTGATGCCTTTGATATGCCATTGGTTATTATTAACCCTGAGATAGTAATGAGAGGTGGCGAGGAAATTGCTGAGGAGGGCTGCCTGAGTTTCCCTGGAATAAAAGCAAGTATCAAGAGAGCGAAGGATATCATGGCTAAAGGGCTTGGTGAAAATGGAGAGGAAATAAAGTTAGAAGTTACGGGGATTCCTGCACGGGTAATCCAGCACGAAGTAGATCACTTAAATGGTATTCTGATAGTTGACAGAATGATTCCTGCTGAGCGGGATACAGTTAAAACACTTCTTTGACAACGCTTTTTTCTTGTGGTAAATCGAGATATCTGAAGGAGGAGTATTATGGCGCTTGATGTCGTTATTAAGGACAGAGAAAGTGTTCAGGAGATTACTACTGCCATCCTAAAAAAGGGTGATGGAGACCTTATGTGTGGTGTACTTAAGGATCTCAGCCTGGATGGCCGCCCCATATCAACAACTTATGACCTTATCTGTCAGAGCGTCGATCTTTTCCCCGAGCGGATCGCTCTTGAATACATTCGGTTGAAAAAATTAAGAAAAATCTTCTGCGTAATCATATCATTGCAGAAGTATTTAAAGATGAGTTAGAGGCCGTCAAGGATAAAGTCGGCGATTGCCGGATTGAGGTCAAGGATGATAAAAAGTTAGGCACTTTGGCTACTATAACTATTACTTCTCCCACTGAGGTCAATAAAGATGAAATAAGGAAATTGGTAGATAAGCATCTTTCTCCCTACACATTGGTAAGATACCAGGTTGAGTTTTAAAGCAAATTAAAAAAAGTGGAGTGGACAAAATATGATGATAAGCTCTGTTCTTGTTGCAAACCGTGGAGAAATAGCAAGAAGGGTAATAAGAACTATAAAGAGATTAAAAATAAAAACGATTGCTGTCTACTCTGATATTGATGAAAATACATTGTTTGCAAATGATGCAGATGAAAAAGTAAGTTTGGGCGGCAAAACGCCACTTGAGAGCTACTTAAACATAGAAAAAATCATTAAAGTTGCAGTTGATAAAAAATGCGAGGCTATTCATCCAGGATATGGCTTCTTATCTGAAAATTCTGATTTTATCAGAGCATGTGAAAATGAAAACATAATCTTTATTGGGCCAAAAGCAAGCTCTGTTGCAGTTATGGGAGATAAGCAGAGGGCACGGGAAACCGCAAAGAAATTGGGCGTCCCGATAATTTCCGGAAGCGGAATCCTGAAGAATCTGAAAGAGGCAGAAGAGGTGTGCAAAGAATTATCGTTCCCGGTGATTTTAAAAGCATCGGCTGGCGGTGGCGGAATTGGGATGAAGAAGGTTGAAACTGAAGGTGAATTGCGGCAAGCTTATGAGCAAACATCAAATCGCGCCAGAGCCGCCTTTGGCGATGGCAGGGTCTACATTGAGAAATATTTAGAGGAGCCACATCACATTGAGATTCAGGTGTTGAGAGATAAATTTGGAAATGTTCTTACATTTTATGAGCGGGAATGCTCTGTTCAAAGAAGGCATCAAAAGATAATAGAAGAATCCCCATCTACTTTTGTCCCGGAGGAGCTAAGGCATAATTTAAGAGAAGCAGCGAAAAAACTGGTTAATGGAATTGACTATTTAAATGCAGCGACAATTGAATTTATGGTGGATAAGTACAGAAATTTTTATTTCTTAGAGGCAAACACGCGGCTTCAGGTTGAGCATCCTATAACTGAGGAGATAAGCGGAGTTGACCTGGTTGAGTTTCAGCTTGAGATAGCATCTGGTAAGCCTATTCCGCTTTTGGAGGAGAACTTAAAGGTTTCTGGTTGGGCAATTGAGTCAAGAATTTATGCTGAAGACCCAGAAAAATTTTATCCCTCCCCCGGCACAATAGCCGAGTATAGTGAACCGCAAGGTGAAGGGATAAGAGTTGACAGCGGCACTCGTGGGGGAGATGTCATATCTTCTTTTTATGACCCTTTAATTGCAAAATTGGTAACTTTTGGCGAAGACAGAACGATAGCAATAGAGAGAATGCTGTTTGCTCTTGAAAATTATTCCATCACCGGCATTAAAACGAATATCCCTTTTTTAACCAAAGCTTACTCTTCAAAGCTGTTTTCAAACGGCGGGTATGACACCCATTTTATAGAAAAACTGAACCAAATAGAGGAGGAGATAAGATGAGTGAACAAAAGCATCAGGATATTAAGCGACTTCAGGAACTGCGCGATATAGCAAAAAAAGGGGGCGGTGAGAGCAAGATACAAAGACAGCGCCAGAGAGGTAAATTAACAGTCAGGGAAAGGCTGGACATGCTTTTTGATAAAGACACCTTCCTTGAAACAGGCATCCTGGCAACCGATGAAGATAAGAATAAGCCGGACGCAGATGGAATAGTTACCGGATATGGGAAGGTAGATGGAAGGTATGTTGGAATAATCGCCTATGACTATAC
>BBPF01001617.1_pt1 | contig 12560 bp, 10 predicted proteins | sample 1343921 | NCBI WGS metagenome assembly BBPF01 (sample SAMD00019090, study PRJDB2971) | groundwater metagenome | isolation source: The Cedars highly-alkaline
GCGCGTTTGGACTTACCTCCAGCGACGAGTGGATTGAGCTTAAAAATGTTTCCAATGGCGCCATTGATGTTTCCGGTTGGCAGATTTTAGATCAGGGCGAACAGATAAAGATTAAGTTTGCTGACAGCGCAATTATCCCGGCAGGCGGCTTTTATCTTCTTGAGCGCACTGATGATAATTCGGCGCCCAATGTGACCGCAGACCTTATTTACAGCGGCGCTCTTAGCAATACTAACGAAGGCCTGCGGCTTTTTGATAGTAACTGCAATCTTATTGATGAGGTTTTGGCTAATCCTGATTGGCCTGCCGGCAGTTCAACCTCGAAGAGAACTATGGAACGTGGAGCTAATTTAAGCTGGCACACTTTTGGGGGCGATGCCTCCGGTGGCGTCTGGGGCACGCCAAAGCGGGCAAATGGTCAGGCGCTTGTTCAATTAAGCGCAAGTGGAGGCGGAGGTGGAGGCGCGCCAGTTAATAACCAGCAGCCGACAACACAGCAGCCGGCAACGAATAATCAACAACAATCTTCGGCGAAAATTTTAATTTCTGAAGTTCAGATTACCGGAGGCGACGGCAAAACCAAAAACGATTTCATTGAATTATATAACCCAAATAATTTTCAGGTTAACTTAAGCGGCTATCGTTTAGTTAAAAGGACTCAAGCCGGCACTAGCGACGACCTTATAAAATCATGGACTACCGATATTTTTATTTCAGCAAACGGCTATTATCTTTGGGCAAATAACGATTTTACGGATATTTCCAACATTTCTGATGTAACTACAGCCGATATTATAAGCAATAATAATGGCGTGGCAATTCGTTTCGGAGCCGCTAACACCGGTACCATAATCGACAGCGTTGCCTGGGGCGAGTCGCAGAATATTTTTGTTGAAGGTTCGGCTTTTCCAACAAATCCCGGCGCCAATCAAAGCATCCAAAGAAAATTCCAAAATAGCGCTTTTGTTGATATCAACAATAACGCAAGTGATTTTGAACTCCAATCCTGCCCAAGCCCGAAAGCGCAGTCAAAAATTTGTCCCACGGCAAATCAGGCCCCCAGCGCCTTACTGCCGCTTAAAATTGTAGAAGTTATTTATGATCCTGATGGCGCCGATGAGGGCAAAGAATTAATAACTATTAATAATCCGAACGATACTGAAGTCAATTTAAGCGCTTACTCCGTTCAATACTTGAGAAGTAGCGGTGATTTCAAAAATATTGAAAAGAAAAATTTTGAAGCCGCGAGCAAAATCCCCGGCCGGGGGATTTTTAAGATCGGGGTCAATTGTCACAGGAGTACCCCTTGCGAGGGCGTCCAGCTTTCGTGGAGCCAAGCGTTAAATAATACAAGCGGCACTGTATTTTTAGTGAGCAACAAAGAGTTGTTAAGCGGCATAAGCGATCCCGATATAGTTGATGGTTTTACTTATCCGAAAGCTACCTCGCTTGAAAAGCCGGCTAATTTTACAGCCAATTACAACCCCAATTTATTAGCAGTAACTTTTTCTTGGCAGGGCAACACCAAATTGACCTATGTTATTAAAGAGTATAACAGTCCGGGCGCCGTAATATTTGAAGGCAAGGGAAGCTCGTTTGACTATCGGATTACAGAAGTAGGTAAAACTCATAAGTTTTCGGTTCAAGCTTTCAATGAAAATGCGGAATACACGGAGCTGATAGAAAGGGAAGTGACTATACCCAGCTTTATAAAGGATGTCTATTTCTATAACTCGCCGCATTTCAATTTTGATGTAAAGAAACCCAACAACCTGGTGGAATTCTCTTATAACGACTACCCATTCCTGCCGAAATATCTCAATTTAGGTCTGCCCTACGGTGAATATCCGTATCCAAACTGGAAGGCGGTAGTCCTTTATTTAAATCGCGCAGCGCCACGAAGGGAATACTTAGACGACGGTCGGCCGTTGCGGGAAGACATCGCGGACGTTTTAGTTTTTGAATACGAGAGTTGCGATAGCGCAAGCCAGTTCTATACATCCCTCATCCTTCCTGATATATCAGAAAAATGTAATATTTTTATTGGCGGCTTTGCCAATGGCGGCTTGCGTTACTCGCGGTATTTAGCGGAAGGAGATAGGCGCTTATTACTGCCGGTTCAGACCGCGGCTGGCGATGCCATATTTACGCCAGACGATTATTTTACCGTGGCTTTTTACGGTTTCCGCCGCAACTTCCCGCAGGGAACGAACCTTGCCCATATGGAAGGGGGAGTCTTGTCCAACTTCAAACTGCTGGCGGTTGATAACACTAAGTATTATTTCCAAGATAATACGCCGATGCGCGATGCGCCGCAACTTGTTGGAGAAATAGTTTTTACTCTTGATAAGCAGAATTCAAAATTGAATGTCAGTTGGCCAGGAGCCACAGACTCGGATACTTTGGACGCGCTTTTGAGTTATGAAATTCAGTATAATCCATCAACAGATTGGCAGCCTGTTTATGGCGTGAGCGCCGCAAAAATTGTTTCCGCAGGCGACAATTTCTCTGTGAGCGTAAGAGCCAAAGACGACTTCGGTAATTATTCAACGCCTCATTTAGCCGCGGAATGGTCTTATCCAATGACAAATTTTAAACTTATACAAAACGAAAATAATACTTGGAGTTCTTCTTTTGGAAAAGGGGACGGTTATTATGGCAGCGATGGGAACAGAATCAATTTACAAAGTATAGCGCCAACGGCCGCTTTTCAATTTGACAACATTTCTTTAAGAGTGAAACAGTCGCTCGCCAACGATTACGCTAGTCTAAAACTTTCAGTTTATCCCGATAAAGACAATCAGCCCGATTTTGCTTCGTCCATGGCCTCAAGCGTTATCTCTAATATCTATAATCCCCCTAAAGATTCAGACTTAACTTTTCATTTCAACAATCCAGTCTCTTTTTCTACGGATAATAAATATAATAAATATTGGTTGGTTTTGGAGGCAAGTTACGCAGATTCAAGAGGCTTCTGGCGCAATGAATGGCAAAATGCCACCGCTAACACCAATCCTTATTTGCGGGGAGAAGCGGCAAAAATGAGAGTTAAAGTTACCAATGGCATCCACAGTTATACAGATTTTACCGTTGAACCCAACAATGATTGGTATATGAAAATCGGATTGGAGCAGTAAAAGATAATGTTTGTGGCAGGTTTGATGATAGAAGTGTTAGAGGATTTTTGGCGTTTAGTCTTTAATCCATTTTTCTGTTAGAATTTAGTTAATGCAGATAATCCCCGCGATTAACTGTTCAAGTTTTAAGCGCGTGAGAGACTTAACGCAAAAAGCGGCCCAGCTCCCAAGCGGATGGGCGCATATTGATGTGACTGACGGCAGGTTTGCCCATAATGTTACCTGGGGGAACCCGGAAGAACTCGCCATCTTAAAAAGGGAATATCCAAACCTTAATTTTGAGGTTCATTTGATGGTGGTTAATCCCGAAGAAGTTGTTAAATCGTGGTTTACAGCCGGAGCCAAAAGAGCAATAGTCCACCTGGAGACGATAGAGAATCCCGCTTTTCTGTTAGAAACAGCCGATGAGTACGGAGGGGAAATGATGCTTTCCGTGGCGCCTTCCACTCCGGTTGACCTGCTTTTGCCGCACACTAATTCTTTTCGTTACTTCCAAGTTCTGGCGGTTAAACCCGGTTTGGCGGGGCAGAGGTTTATGTTGGATAGTTTGGAGAAAATAAGATTTTTGCGGCAGATGGCGCCTGATGCTAAAATAGAAGTTGACGGCGGAATTACTCCGGAAACAGCAAGACTTGCGAAAATTGCCGGCGCGGATATGGCGGCTTCGGCTTCTTATATATTCGGGAGTGAAGATTTTAAACGAGCTTACGAAGAATTAAATGGAAGTATTGCATGATAATAAAATAAAGCTTTTAGAAGAGATTGCGAACCGCATTCGCGAAACCATTATTGAAACATTGGTGGAGGCGGGCAGCGGTCACTCTGCGGGATCTTTGGGTATGACTGATATTTTCACGGCTTTCTATTTTCATATTCTTAACCACGACCCCAAAAATCCCGATTGGGAAGGTAGAGATAGGTTAATTTTATCTAACGGCCATATTTGTCCGGTAAGATACGCAGTCATGGCTTACGCTGGCTATTGCCCGTTGGAAGAACTTAAAACTTTAAGGAAGTTGAATTCGCGTCTTCAGGGTCATCCGCATAGAACTGCTTTGCCCGGAGTGGAAACCACGTCCGGCCCGTTGGGTTCGGGCTTGGGCCAATCAATCGGTATGGCGCTTGCCGCCCAGATGGATAATAAGAAACACAAGATTTACTGTTTGATGTCAGACGGCGAACAGGATGCCGGTAACACTTGGGAGTCGGCAATGTTTGCCGGGAAAAACAGGCTGAATAATCTCACCGCAGTTATTGACAGGAATAATATCCAGATAGACGGTTACACTGAAAATGTTATGCCTTTGGAGCCGCTTAAGGATAAATACGAATCCTTCGGCTGGCATGTTTTGGAGATTGACGGACACAATTTTGAGCAGATTGTCGACGCGGTTAACATTGCTAAAGCTATTTATGAAAAACCGACCGTGATAATCGCCCACACCATACCGGGCAAGGGTGTTAGTTTTATGGAAAAAGATTATTTGTGGCATGGCAAGCCGCCCACAAAAGAAGAAGCCGAGGTCGCGCTTAAAGAATTGAGAATATTAGGCGGGAAAATTCAAAGCGAACATCAATGATTAATAAAGAAACAAAACTGAATTCTAAATTATTTGATAGAGATGTTGAGCGGGCGCCGATTAGAAACGGTTATGGAGAAGGGCTTTTGATTGCCGGGGAAAAGGATAAAAATGTTGTTGTTTTATGCGCCGATTTATCGGAATCTACCCGTTCGGAGGCTTTCGCCAAAAAATATCCGGAAAGGTTTGTTCAGCTGGGAGTGGCTGAACAAAATATGGCGACCATCGCCGCCGGCTTAGGCATCTCTGGCAAAGTTGCTTTCATTTCTTCTTACGCGACATTTTCTCCGGGCAGGAACTGGGAACAAATCAGGACCACGATTTCTTATAACGATTCGAATGTTAAGGTGGCCGGGCATCACGCTGGTATTTCCGTGGGGCCTGATGGCGCCACCCATCAGGCGGTAGAAGACATCGCCACTATGAGGGTTATGGCCAATATGAAAGTTTTTGTTCCCTGCGACGCTATAGAGGCCAAAAAGGCCACAACGGCAGCGGCTAAAATTTATGGGCCGGTCTACTTGAGATTCGCGAGAGAAAAGACGCCAGTTGTTACTACGGAGGACACCCCTTTTACGCCCGGCAAGGCAGAAATATTTTGGCAGTCTAAGAAACCGCAAGCGGCTATAATCGCCTGCGGACCGCTTGTGTATAACGCGATGCTTGCCGCGCGCGGTTTAGAGGAAGAAGGAATCGGCACTATAGTGGTTAATAATCACACCATCAAACCGATGGATGAAAAGAGAATAGTTGAGGTGGCTAAGAAGTGCGGAGCCGTGGTTACGGTTGAGGAACATCAGGTTGCGGGCGGAATGGGGTCCGCGGTGGCGGAGATTTTAAGCAAAAAACTTCCAACGCCTATGGAATTTATCGGCATGCAAAACGTTTTCGGCGAATCGGGCCCTCCCAACGAACTTATTGAAAAGTATGGGATGGGCGCCAAAGATATCGCGTCCGCTGTCAAAAAAGTTCTAAAAAAAAGGAGTTGTGATAAACTATAAGTTATGAACTTTGATGTGGTGGCGATTGGTTCAACCACTCGCGACGCTTTTTTTAAGACCGACTTCAAGATTGTTAAATACCCCGATACTCCGACGGGCAAAGCCTACCTTGTGCCCCTGGGAGAAAAATTAGGCATTAAGGATGTCTATTTTACTTTGGGCGGCAGCGCGGCTAACGCTTCCGTGACTTTCGCGCGCCAAGGGTACCGAACGGCGCTCGTCACTAAAGTGGGCGTGGATTCTGCCGGGGAGGAGGTTAAGCGGCGATTGCGCAAAGAAAGGGTAGATACGAGGTTTTTATCTTCTTCGTCAAAACCCACCGCCTATTCGGTGCTTTTGCTGCAGAACGGGGAGAGAACCATTTTGAGCTATCACGGCGCCATTGATGAGTTTTCTTTAAAGAACATTGATTGGGAAAAACTTAAAGCCCGCTGGTGGTATGTATCCTTGCCCGGAGAGTCTTATAAGCTGCTTGGCAAATTGCTCGCGGCCGCCAAAAGGCAAAAAGTGTCGGTGGCTTTAAACCCCAGCTTCAAACATTTATTGAAAGGACGGCGCGAACTTATCAGGTCCTTGAAAGACATATCTTTTCTGGTGGTAAACGAAGGCGAAGCCGCCGAACTTACCGGGATTTCATTTAAAAAAGAGGCGGCTGTTTTTAATAAGCTCGATGCCTTAACGCCGGGCATCGTGGCCGTTACCTCCGGATCCAAAGGAGTTACTGTTTCAGACGGCAGGTTTATCTATAAAGCCCGTACTTTTCAAGAAAAGAAGCTGGTTGACAGAACCGGCGCCGGTGATGCTTTCGGCTCCGGATTCGTGGCGGGCTTACTAAGAAAAAATGAGACCTGTAAAGTGAAAGGAGTTTGTAATACGAAGAATATTGAATACGCGCTCTGCTTGGCTTTGGCTAACGCAACCGCCGCGGTGGAAAAGATAGGCGCTACCGAGGGTCTTCTTACGAAGCGCGACTTTAATGTTTCTCCTCGTTTCAAGTCCCTAAAGATTTTTAAAAAGAAAGCCGCTATATAGCTATGGAACCTTGTTCTGTCTTAGCAAGAATTTTGGGAGTGGAAGCGCGCACGCTCGAAGAGCTGGATAATAAAATGTCCCAGAGCACCGGCCGGTCCGGGGTTCTACAGAAGGTGTGCCGCGAAAACCAAAAAACCATCAATTTCGTTTTGGATAAACTGAACTCCAAAGAAACCGGGGCGGCGCACGTCAAAAGCGTGCTTAGAAAAATAATTTACACCCACGAGGGCGAGCTGCTTAAATTCTTGGAGATCGTTGAGGGCAAAAATCAGTTCGAAAAAGCCGCCGCCTTGGCGAGAAAGATAGCCAATATTCCCAAGGGTTTTTTTCTTAAGAAAGACCGCGCGCAAGTGATTTTAAAACAGAGAAAACCGGAAAATCTTTTGAAATATCTAAAACTCTCTACGGTGGAAGAAGCGATATCAAAGTATGATGTAAGCGAACTTTTTAGCGCTTTGCGTTTTGTGGAATCCGACCAGTGGATGCATCAGACATTCGATGAGTCCTATAGCCGTTTTACCCCGGCTGATTTTGAGGAGCGTGAAGTTGAGGCGAGAGTATTGGGTTCGGAATGGCGCGATATATCAAAGAAATTCGTTGCCAAAAAGAATCACAATTTAAGCCATCTTAAAGAATTCGGAGTAATTTTCTTAAACCCAGTGAGTGAAGATATCCCGGGAAAGTTTTTAAGAGACTTCGCGCTATTTCTGCACTATTTCCACGAAATAAGCTTTTATTCCAAGCTCTTTAGAAAATACGCTTCGGGGGACGACTTCTCGGATAAGTTGAAATCGCTTTTGAGGGGTGATGTGCCAGAAGTGTATAAAATGTTACCGGGAGAGTGGCTTATAGTTCAAAGATACTTGTATAAGGAAGACCCGAACGACCCCCGCCTGTATATTCCCCGGGTTAATCCGGAATCAATCCACTGGATGCGCGGGGAAAGAGACCTCACGCTTTTCAAGGCGGAAGAAGCCAGATTTGATCTAAGTTTGTGGCACGATTTGGATTGGGTAGGCGGCATATTCAACCACGGCGCCGAAGAGGTGGTAAGTTTTGACTTGGAAGATAACGCCATGTCGTTGGTTTCTTTTATGGAGGGCAAGAACCAGTCCTTCAACTATCACCAGCGGGAGGCAATGTGGACCAAACTTTTCTTCACCTACGTGGGCGGGGAAGAAAATGCCGAAAAACTGATTATAGAAAATTTTGATAAGGGAGTTATCAAGTTTTAATTCAAAATTGAAAAATCAAAAATCAAAATGACGAAGAACTTGCGTGAAATCATTGCGGATGCTGAAAAAAGAAGAGTAGCTATTGGGCATTTTAATATTTCCGAAATCACCGCCTTAAAGGCGATAGTTCGCGCCGCGAAAGAAATCAAAGTCCCTGTTATAGTTGGCGTTTCCGAAGGAGAAAGAGATTTTGTCGGCGTAAAGCAGATTGCGGCTTTAATCAAAAGTTTGCGGGAAGAAGATTCCGAAAACGCGGGCGGATATCCGATTTTTCTTAACGCCGACCATACAAAATCATTGGAAAAAATTAAAGAGGCGGTTGAAGCTGGTTTTGACGCGGTAATGTTTGATGGAAGCAAACTGCCTTTGGAAGAAAATATAAAAAAAACAAAAGAAGTGGTGGAATATGTTAAAAATTTTTCCGTCAGCCGGCATCCGCCAACCAGCGGAGATATTTTAGTTTCAGCCGAGCTTGGCTATATTCGAGGCACTTCCTCAATTCTAAGGACGTCAGACGTCCATAGAATTAAAAAGGAGGATTTGACGAAGATAGAAGAAGCAGAGCAATTTGTTAAGGAGACTGGAGTTGATTTATTGGCGCCTGCGGTGGGCAATATTCATGGCATAGTAGCGCAGAATAACGCAGATATGACGCAGATTGACGCAGATAATCCACCACTTGATATCAAAAGAATTAAAGAAATTAAAAAGGTGGTTGGAATACCATTAGTTTTGCACGGCGGTTCAGGCATTAAAGACGAAGAAATTTTAGCCGCCATTGACGCCGGCATTTCAATCATTCATATTAACACCGAAGTTCGCTTGGCTTGGAGGAAAGGACTGGAATCCGCGCTCAAGGACAATAAAGAAGAAATCTCCCCTTATAAAATTCTTTCGTCAAGCGAAGAAGCGGTTTACGAGGTTGTTAAGAAACGTTTAGAGTTATTCAACGCGTCCCATTAGAGACAGGCGTTGAAATTACCATCAGAGATGGTATAATCGCCTCATGGATTTGAAGGTGGAAACGAGAGAAATATTGGGTAAAAAGGTTAATTCCTTGCGTCGCCAAGGTTTTTTGCCTGCGGAGTTATACGGTCGCGGCGTTTCTAATTTGCACCTTGCCGTTAACGCCAAGGACTTTGAAAAAGTGTACAAAGAGGCCGGGGAAAATACGGTTATTAACGTGATAGTAAACGGCGTTGCCAAACCAGCTTTGATTTATGACGTACAGTTGCATCCCTTGCGCGGAACAATCGAAACCATCGATTTATACGAAGTAAAAATGGATGAAGAGATTGAAACCGCAGTGCCCTTGGAATTTACGGGTGAGTCCGCGGTGGTTAAAGACGGATTAGGCGTGTTTATTAAAGCTATGGACGAGATTGAAATTGAGGCATTGCCAGGAGATATCCCGAGTAAAATTACGGTTGATATTTCTCGCCTTCTAAACGTGGGAGACAGTGTCTACGTTAAAGACCTGCCCGCGACGGGTAGGTTTAAATTTACCGTTGATTCGGAAACCGTGGTGGCAAGCATTGCCGAGCTGGCTAAAGAAGAAATAGTGGAAGTGGAGATCACGCCTAACCAAGTTATTGTGGAAACTGAAGAAAAGAAAGCCGAGAGGGAAGCGGCCAAATCGGCAGGCAAGGATGAAGTTAAAGCCTAAAGTCTTAATAGACATAAAACCAGACTCCAAGACTGACGTTTACGTAAGTCGATCGCGGAGAGTTAATCTAAGTTACAAACCCACGAGAGAGACGGGAGTAAAGTTATGGTTTTTAATATTACCGATTTTAGCGATAATGCCGGTATTCTTTTTAGGCAAAGCCACCGCCCCCATCACCAGCGGCACCACTTTAGCGCAAACGGTTAAGCAATTGGAAGAAAAAAAAGCCTTAGAAGCAGAACTACAAGAACTTGAGAGTCAAATTACCGAATACGAGAAAACAATCGGCGTTTACAAGAGCCAAGGCGCCACCTTAAAAGGGGAAATAAGCACTCTAAACGCTAAGGTTAACAAGTTAAACCTGCAAATTAAAGCGGTAGGCCTTTCTATCAGAAAACTTGACGAAGAAATTAACACTACGAATACGAAGATTGGCGGGACCGAGTCGGAAATAGAGAGCATCAAAGAGGTGCTTGGAGAATCCTTGCGCCTCCTCTATGAGAACGACAAAAGCGGGCTTATGGAGATTTTATTAAAGAATCCGCAGCTTTCTGATTTCTTTACCAATGTTAACGACCTGCTTTCGCTTCAAGACAGCTTAAGGATTTCTTTAACACAGCTTAAAGCCTTAAAAGAAGAACTCACAGAAGCTAAAGAAATCCTTAATTTAGAAAGAGCTGATGTTGCCGCGCTTAAAGCTTACCAAGACAAACAAAAACAACAGGTTGAAGGAACTAAAAAAGAAAAAGATGTCCTGCTTAAAGTTACCAAGGGCAATGAGTTAATATATCAAAAACTCCTTACAGAAACTAAAAGCAAAGCCGCCGAGATAAGGAGCAGAATTTTCAGGTTGCTGGGCGGCGGCGAACTGCCCTTTGGAGAAGCGGTGAAGCTTGCCCAAGTTGCAGAACGAGCTACAGGAGTAAGAGCGGCGTTCATACTTTCGGTGCTTACCCAAGAGTCCGCGATAGACGGAGTTATAGGGAGGAATTTAGGCAGGTGCTATTACAATACTCCTCGGGATAACGCGAGCGGAACTGTTATGTCTAATAGTCAGAAGCCAGCTTTCTTAAAGATAATCCAGGAGATAGGATTGGATGCTAATACTGTTCCGGTTTCATGTCCTATAATCTCTGACGGCGCTTATGGAGGGGCTATGGGACCTGCTCAATTTATGCCCAAGACTTGGGAATCAATCAAAGCCAGAGTGGGAGCTATAACTGGAGGCAATCCGCCTTCCCCATTTAACAATCTGGACGCTTTTACCGCGACCGCATTGTATTTGAGCGACGGGCTTTCCGGGTGCGAGAGTATTTATGGGACCGTTTTTTCGCAGGAAAGCTGTGCTGCCGCGAAATATTACGCGGGCGGAAACTGGAGATTATTTATGAGAGTTGGAAGGTATGGATATCGCGTTGCCGAACGAGCCGTGTCGTTCCAGAAAGACATCGATATCTTGACGCAAGCCCCGTAATACAACTGCGATTGTATTTCGCAGTTGTTATACGGGTGGGTTAGAAATTAATTCTGGGCGGTCTTGCCGAATGCTTTAACGATAGGGTCGAGATTGCCGTTTAATATTTCTTCAATATTGTGGAACTTTTTTCCAATTCTATGGTCGGTAATTCTGTCTTGCGGGAAATTGTATGTGCGCATTTTTTCGGATCGGTCTGCGGTACCTACCTGTCCACGTCGCAGAGCTTCAACTTGAGCCGTTTCACCATGGTTTTTAGTTTCATATAATTTCGCTCTCAAAATGCTCATAGCCGCTTCGCGATTGGCGTGTTGCGACCTCTCGGCTCGCGAACCTACTACTATTCCGCTTGGCTTATGAAGAATTCTCACGGCAGTTTCTACTTTATTAACATTTTGTCCTCCCGGTCCGCCAGCTCTTGAGAAACTGACTTCCAAATCTCCCTTGTTTATTGATATCTCCTTGGCTTCTACCTCTCTTAGTATTGCCACCGTAGCGGTAGAAGTATGGACTCTACCGGACTTCTCCGTGGCCGGTATTCTTTGAACTCTGTGGACCCCCGCTTCATGATACAGGGCATCATACACGCCCTCGCCCGCAAGCGCCGCCACGAAAGTTTTATATCCTCCCAAGTCGCTTCTGTTAAAATCAATAATATTAAATTTCCAGCCGCGCCTTGCGGCGTATCTCTCGTACATTCTGGACAACTCTCCGGCAAAAATAGCGGCTTCTTCGCCGCCGGCGCCGGCTCTCGCTTCTAATAATATTTTGTTGGTTACGGTCATAACGGAGGTTATGAACCTGCTATTTATTACTTTTCTTTTTCTTAGTTGCTCCTTTTTGAGGATGGTGTAAACTGCCGCGCATCTTCTGACTTGAACGAGCGGCTTCGGCTTTCATCTTCCTCGCTTTGAACTTTTCAATTCTTCCAGCGGTATCAAGGAACTTCTCCTTGCCGGTGTAGAAAGGGTGGCAGGAACTGCAGATTTCAATCTCCATCTCTGGTTTAGTTGAGCCTACCGTAAAAACATTGCCGCAGGCGCAACGCACCTTGGCTTTGGGATAATACTGCGGGTGAATCTGGTCTTTCATATTAAGTGTACTTATATTAATGTAACTTTTATCCATTAGCAAGTTAACGGCTTGACCCCGCGCCTTAATAAGACTGCAACGCCTTGTCGTTTTCCTTTTGGGACGTCGGTATTCCAGACAAATCATCACTTGCGAATACTGGCTTTGTCTTGTGAGAGGCGTTGTAGAAAACGAAGTCTTATTAAAGTGACGGGGTTGACAAGCCCGCCAAGCTCTATAATAATGCTTACTGTTATGGGAATGACTGACCCTTTAAAACTTAATAAAACCTCTAATAGGTTAGTAGAAAATTTTTTAGTTGTCCCAATTTTTTTGAGGATTTGATCCTGGTCCAGGATGAACG
>BBPF01001619.1_pt1 | contig 12540 bp, 12 predicted proteins | sample 1343921 | NCBI WGS metagenome assembly BBPF01 (sample SAMD00019090, study PRJDB2971) | groundwater metagenome | isolation source: The Cedars highly-alkaline
AGGCTGAATGCTGATAGCTGATAGCTATTTAGAATTCAGGAGGAGATGTTATGAAAAAAATACTCTGTGGGATATTATTTTTCCTCTTTCTGGCGGGGGTCAGTGAGGCAAGGATAGTAGAGAGGATTGTTGCGGTAGTTGAGGATGAAATCATTATGATGAGCGAGCTGAAAGAGTTCATTGCCGCTAACCTGGGTGAAGCAGCAGAATGGATACCAGGGGAGAAAATGGATGCTGTTCAAGTTTATGCCCTTGATAGGCTCATTGAGCAGAAACTCTTGCAGAATGAGGTAAAAAAAAGAGGTATAGAAGTAACTCAAGAAAAAGTTGAGCAAGGGATAAGCACAATTAAAGAAAGATTTGCATCAGAAGAAGAGTTTCAGCTTGCTCTTCAAGCACAGGGGCTTACCGAAGAAGAATTTCGCAAAAATATTGCCGAAGAGATTGCCGTTGCAACGTTGGTTAAAAGGGAAGTGAGTGATCATATCCGGATTGAGGACGAAGAAATAGAGGCATCCTACCTGAAAAATAAAGAGATATTTCGGGTGCCTCCACAGGTAGAAATAAGCCAGATTCTTATCAGGGTAGGGGAAGACCGCTGGCTGGCAGAGGCAGAGAAAAAAGGTGCTGAGTTACTGGAGAAGTTAGGAGAAGGGGCGGATTTTGCCTCTCTTGCCAGAGAGCATTCCGATGGACCAACGGCTGAGGCTGGAGGAACGTTAGGGCTAATTACGCGGAGGGAGTTGCCTCCTGAGATTGGAGAAATTGTCTTTGCTCTGGAGGTAGGTGAGTTCAGTGACCTCGTCGTAACCCCGAGTGGAGTGCACATTTTCAGATTGGATGCCCGCTATGAGGAGCGGCAGAAAGAGTTAGCAGAGGTGGAGAGAGAAATCAGGAGAACTCTTTTTGCTCGCAAAATGAGGCAACGTTACCAGGAATGGCTGGATGCTCTGAGGAATAAGTCATATGTCCGAATTATGTTAATGGAGCTTCATGATTGAGGATGAGAGAAAGCTTCTAAAAAGATATGGAATACGACCGCGGAAGAAGTTAGGGCAAAATTTTCTTATTGACAATCGGGCATTTGAAAAAATACTTGAGACAAGTGAGTTAACTAAAAATGACCTGGTGATTGAGATTGGAGCCGGGACCGGAAGCTTGACCGAGAGAATTGCCCCGCTCGCTGCAAAGGTCATTGCCATTGAGATTGATGAGCGACTGAGTCCTTTACTTGCCGAGCGGCTCGCTCAATTTGACAATATTAGAATTGTGCGGGGGGATATCCTTAAAATAGGGCTCAAGGGGCTTCTTGAATTGCCAGGCGTGAAACCTTCAACGTTTAGTGCAGTTAAAGTAGTCGCCAATCTTCCTTATTACATCATTACCCCTATTATTATTAACCTCCTTCAGCAAAAGCCCGCACCTAACCTATTGGTGATTTTGGTGCAGAAAGAACTGGCAGAGAGGATAACCGCCCACCCTGGAACGAAGTCCTATGGAGCTTTTTCTATTGCCTGCCAGTACTACTGCATTGCGGAACTAATTTGCAAAGTAGAGAAAAAGGCTTTTTTCCCACAGCCGCAGGTTGATTCTGCTCTCTTAAAGTTGGTTGTAATGCCGCATCCGCTGGTAAAGACAAGAGACAAGGATTTCTTTTTCTCTATTGTCAGAGCCTCTTTTAGCAAAAGAAGAAAAACAATAGAGAATGCGCTGCTCTATCATCTTAATTGGAGAAGAGAACAGCTCAGGGAAAGGTTAACGAAAGTTAGGATTGATTTCAGGCGCCGCCCGGAAACACTTAGCGCCACCGAATTTGCCCGACTTGCAGACATCTTACAGGAGAGTTAGAGAGTAGAGAGTCAATGAAGATTGAGAAAAAAGAGGTTGAGCATATAGCAAGGCTTGCTCGCCTGAAACTGAACGAAGAAGAAAAGGAGAGGTTTGGGCGGCAATTAGGTCAAATCTTAAAATATATTGAGAAATTGAACGAACTAAACACTGAAGGCGTAGAGCCAGCTCTTCATATTGTTCCTCTTCAGAACATCATGCGCAAGGATGAGGTGAAAGACTCCCTTCCTGTTAAAGATGCGCTTGCCAATGCCCCTGCAACTAAAGGAAAGTATTTCAAAGTGCCAAGAATTATTGAATGAGAATTATACCAGAGAATAAAAAATGGCTTCTATAATCAGGGTCTATTTTAAGGATGAGGCGAGAGATACCCTGGGCGAGAGGGTCAAGGAGGAAATCCTAAAGCATCTGAAGCTCAAGGTAGATAAAGTAGGAACGGTTGAAGTCTATACTATTGATAAAGAACTGTCATATTCGGAGTTAGAGCATGTGCGCAAGGAAATATTTACTGACCCATTGGTTCAGATATCCTCGTGCAAGTCACTAACGAAAAATTTTGACTGGCTTGTGGAGGTTGGTTGCCGCCCTGGTGTTACCGACCCTGTCGGGCACACTGCCCGTGAGGCAATTGAAGAATTGTTAGGGGTAAGCTTTACTGCCAGGCAAAGCGTTTATGCTTCCAGAGAATATCTGATCAGCGGAGGGCTAAAACAGGCAGAAGTAGAACGCATTGTTAGAGACTTCCTCGCCAATGAATTAATTCAGCGCTGGAAGATAATTGATAGGCGCACTATAGAGGGGAGGGGAGAAGCAGAGCCCTACATACCCCACGTACAACTCAGTGATGGACCGAAAGTTATTGAAGTCAATTTAGGTGTAAGCGATGCAGAGTTAGAGAGAATTGGAAAAGACGGGATTATGGGGAAAGAAGGAAGCCGCGGGCCATTAGCGCTGAGCCTGCCTGAGATGCGCACCATAAGAGATTATTTTAACAGAGGCAATGTCATTGCTGCACGTAAGGAAGTCGGGCTTGGGAAGAACCCTCTTGATATTGAATTAGAATCCATTGCTCAGACGCAATCCGAGCATTGCAAGCACAAAATTTTTAACGGACTTCTTGCATATGAGGAGAACGGCAAAAGAGAACCGGAACTAATTGATTCATTGTTCAAAACTTACATTAAAGGAGCAACACATGAAATCAGAAAAAAAGCGGGGGAAAATGACTGGTGCGTCCAGGTGTTCACGGATAATTCAGGCATCGTTAGATTTAATGAGAATTGGAATCTTACCTTCAAAGTAGAGACACACAACAGTCCATCTGCGCTTGACCCCTATGGTGGAGCCATAACGGGGATTGTCGGAGTTAACCGCGACCCGCTTGGAACTGGAAAGGGGTCAAGGCTAATACTGAATATTTATGGTTATTGCCTTGCCCCTCCGAATTATGAGAAGGAACTGCCCTGTCGGGATAAAAACGGGAAAAATCCATTGCTGCATCCACGCAGGATTCTTGATGGAGTCCGAAAAGGCGTTGAGGACGGAGGAAATAAGTCGGGAATTCCCACTGCATGGGGATTCCTGAGGTTTGATGAGCGATATCTCGGCAAGCCGCTCGTTTATGTAGGAACGGTAGGAATAATGCCGGCAGTGATTAATGGAAAGCCATCGCATAAAAAAAAGGCGATGCCGGGAGACTTAATTGTGATGGTAGGAGGAAAAATTGGAAAAGACGGCATCCATGGGGCAACATTTTCCTCAGAAAGCCTTCAGAAAGAAAGTCCGGCAGCGGCAGTGCAGATTGGCGACCCCATTACTCAGAAAAAAATGAGTGATATGCTCTTAGAAGCAAGAGACCTTGACCTTTACAACAGCATTACTGACAATGGAGCAGGTGGGCTTTCCTGCTCAATTGGCGAGATGGCTCAAGAAAGCGGAGGGTGCACTGTCAATTTGACGGCAGCGCCACTGAAATATGACGGACTTGACCCCTGGGAGATCTGGATTAGCGAGGCACAGGAAAGGATGACATTGGCGATAGAGCCGGAAAAACTTACCAGGTTTATGGAGCTGTGTCATAAGTGGGATGTTATAGGAACGGTTTTGGGGAAATTTACTGACAGCGGGAAATGTCACGTAGAATATCAAGGAAAAACAGTAATGTTTGTTGACCTTGATTTTCTTCACAATGGACTGCCACAGAAGAGGATGCGCGGGGTATTCCATCCTCCATCTCTAAGGATGGTAGAGGTCCCTCCGCCTCAGAACCTGACTGGAGTTCTAAAAGAAATGCTTTCAAGATTAAATATATGCAGCAAAGAGCACATCGTTCGTCAGTACGACCATGAGGTGCAGGGAACCTCTGTCATCAAGCCGCTGGTAGGGGTAAGGTGTGATGTGCATAGTGATGCCGTCGTTATTAAGCCGCTCGCTGACTCCTGGCAGGGAGTATCCATTACCACTGCCATAAAGCCTAATTACAGTGATTTAGATACCTATCATATGGCAGCCTGCTGTATTGATGAGGCCGTAAAGAATGCCATCTCAATCGGCAGCGACCCTAATAGAATAGCGCTATTGGATAACTTTTGCTGGTCAAGAACTGAAGAAGAATGGAGATTAGGTGAGCTAAAGCGCGCGGCTCAGGCTTGCTATGATTATGCAATTTTGTTTGGAACTCCCTTTATTTCAGGAAAGGATAGTATGTTTAATGATTTTGACGGATTTAGTGAGGCGGGGAAGGTTCTTAAAATAGCTGTCCCTCCAACACTTCTTATCTCGGCAATTGGAATAATCAGTGATGTGCGAAAATGTATTACGATGGACGGAAAAGCACCGGAAGATATTATTTATATACTCGGAGAGACGGCTCTTGAGTTAGGAGGGTCGGAGTACCTTTGTTTGATGGGGGAGGAGCACAAAGCAGGCAGAGTTCCTGTAGTTAATGGAGAGCGTGCAAAACTATTATATCAGAGGCTATACCGGGCAATAGAGGAAGGAATTATCTCCTCCGCTCACAGTCTCTCTGATGGTGGACTGGGGGTAGGGCTTGCTAAAGTTGCCTTTGCCGGAGAATTGGGGATGGAGGTTGACCTGTCAAAGGTTCCACGTAAAGGAGTAGAAAGGGATGATTTCTTGCTCTTTTCTGAATCTGCATCAAGATTTATCATAACCGTATCGCCGAAAAACGCGCGGGATTTCCAGGAGATGATGAGGGAGAGCGAATGTGCCTCCATCGGCTGTTTGAGGAGCAATGGAAAATTTGCAATCAAGGGTCTTGATGGCAGAGTAATTATTAGCGCAAGGAGCAGCGACCTGAAGCAGGCATATAAAGGCACAGAGGCACAAGAGCTGATAGCTATTTAGGGTTTAGAAACAGGAAGGTTGTCTTTGGTGAAAACTCCGCGGGTGTTGGTTTTGATTGGCTATGGAATCAACTGTGACAGGGAGACAAAGCTTGCCTTTGAAATGGCAGGCGCCCAGGTGCAGCGGGTGCACATAAATAATCTGATAAACTCTAAATATAGACTTGAGAACTTCCATATCCTTGCCCTTCCCGGTGGGTTCTCCTACGGTGATGATATTGCCTCAGGAAAGGTCCTTGCTAATAAAATTAAGATAAATTTAGGCGATGAGGTGAGAAAGTTCATAAGCGAAGGAAAGCTTATTATCGGTATTTGCAACGGGTTTCAGGTGATGGTTAAAGCGGGCTTGCTTCCTGACATAAGTGATTGTGTGACTCAAGCAACAACTCTTACTTTTAATGACTCAGGGCGCTTTGAGGCAAGATGGGTTCATCTCCGCAAGTGGAGTGAGAAGTGCATCTGGACCAGAGGTATTGAGAGAATCTATCTTCCTGTAGCTCATGGGGAAGGTAAATTCTTCGCCGAGAAAGAAACCATTACTAATCTGGAGGAGAGCCAACAGATAGTCTTTAAATATGTTAATGAAGAAGGTGAACCTGCTAAAGGAGAATTTCCCCATAATCCGAATGGCTCTGAAAGAGATATTGCTGCAATCTGCGACCCTTCAGGAAGAATATTCGGGATGATGCCACACCCTGAAAGATTCCTTTACTTTATTAATCATCCTAACTGGACAAAGAAAAAGGAAGAGCTGATAAGAAGAGGAACAGGAATTCCGCGGGAAGGAGATGGAATAGCGCTCTTTAGAAATGGCGTCCAGTATGTAAGAGATAATTTATAAATTGACAGCAATGTTTATGTAGAGTACAATCATTTGGTTAATCAGAATTTTGAAAGGAGTGAGATAATTTATGCCGTCTATCAGAATTAAGGGGGATGAGCCCCTGGAAAGGGCGCTGAGACGTTTTAAGAGAAAGCTGGATCGGGAGGGGCTATTTAAGGAATTAAAGAAGCATGAGCATTATGAAAAGCCGAGCCAGCAAAGGCGCCGCAAATTACTTAGAGCAAAGCAAAAAGAGCGCAGAATATTAAATGAAAGCCTCTCTTGAGATTATAGAGAAGCTCAGTATCTCCAATGCCTCAAAGATAGTCCTTATTGTCATTGATGGCATTGGAGGGCTGCCAGTCAATGGTGCAACCGAACTGGAGAAGGCACATACTCCCAATCTGGATGCATTAGCCAGAGATGCAATCTGTGGAATAATTGATCCGGTTGGCCGCGGGATTACTCCGGGAAGTGGGCCTGCTAATCTGGCATTGCTTGGATATGACCCCTTCAGATTTATTATTGAAAGAGGAGCATTGTCCGCCGCCGGAGTGGGGTTTGATATGCAGCCATCAGATATCGCTGTCAGGATGAACTTTGCCACCATTGATAAAGAGGGAAAAATTGTTGATAGAAGGGCAGGGAGGATTTCCACGGCAAAAAACAGGGAGCTTTGCAAGCTGCTTGAGGGGATAAGCCTGGATGATGTTGAACTTTTTCTGAGAACTGAGAAGGAACATCGGGCAGTAGTAATATTTCGCGGTGAAGAGCTTTCCGAGGAATTAAGCGGCTCTGACCCTCAGGCAACAGCTGTTCCGCCGCAGCCACTGGCAGCGCTTTCCGCCAGCGCAGGGAAGACCGTCAAAGTAGCTAACTCATTTATTGACAGGGCAAAGGAGCGGCTCAAGAGCTCTTACCCGGCAAATATGGTTTTGTTGCGTGGCTTTGCTAAATATCCTCAACTACCTCAATTTAACGATATCTATAAGTTGCATGCTGCGGCCATTGCTCTTTATCCAATGTACCGCGGGATAGCCAGGATTGTTGGAATGGAGATACTAAGAGCAGCAGAAGGGATTGCAGGAGAGTTTCAGACATTGAAAGAAAATTTCCAGTCGCATGATTTTTTCTATCTTCACATCAAAGACACAGATAGTGCTGGTGAGGATGGGAACTTTGACCAAAAAGTAAAAATAATTGAGGAAATAGATAAGCAAATTCCGATTTTAATGGAGCTAAACCCTGACGTTGTTGCCATTACCGGAGACCATTCGACGCCAGCAATTTTAAAGAGGCACAGCTGGCATCCAGTTCCGATTCTTATTCATTCTACATGGGTCCGACCAGATAGCGTGAGGCAATTCTCAGAAAACGCCTGCTCTATGGGTGGGCTGGGAAGATTTGGCGCTGTTGAGGTAATGTCGCTTCTCCTTGCCCATGCTCTAAAAACTGCAAAGTATTTAGCATAATATGAAGGAGGGAGTTATTGCAACTTTTAATACTGGTTCTTAATCAAGAAGAATGCCTGGATGATGTCTTATCTGCTTTTGTTGAACTCGGCATAACTGAGGCAACAATTATTGATAGTGCTGGAATGGGGGAAGTGTTAGTTCATGATGTTCCTATTTTTGCCGGGCTGCGTCATCTCTTAGGAGGAGGAGGAGAGAGGCCATACAGCAAAACAATCTTTGCCATTATTGACGATGAAAAGTTTACTGAGGCTGCCATAGTCATTGAGGAGATCTGCGGACCATTTAGTGAGTCAGGAGGCAGCATCCTCTTCACGCTCCCCATCACTGAGATAAGGGGAAGATGAGATGGGGGTGCGGTTAAAGTGCGGGCATAATTCAGTTGGTAGAATGTCAGCTTCCCAAGCTGAATGCCAGGGGTTCGAATCCCCTTGCCCGCTTGAGTAAAATGCCGATTTACGAGTTTCAGTGTTCGGATTGTAAAGAGAGGCTTGAGGCTTTTTTCCACTCTTTCAACGGGAGCAGGAAGGTCCCATGCCCCTCTTGCGGGAAGGAAAAAATGGAGCGAGTCCCCTCTCTCTTTGGGTTTAGATCCGGGTCGGTAGCAGTAGGACCTTCCGGTAGTTCTAATTGTTCTACCTGCTCCAGCAAGAACTGCAATACATGTAATTAATTTTATGAAACCCAGGTGCCCGATTTGTAAGAAGTCGTACCAGAATGACAATAATAAATACTTTCCATTTTGCTCTTCCCGCTGTCGGTTAGCTGACCTTGGAGACTGGCTGGACGGGAAATACCGAATAAGCGAGCCCACGAGGGAAGAAGCCAATGAGAAAAGATAAAAAGCGATTATTTATGAATAATAACTTGCTTATGATTGAGGAGTATGTTAAACTCACTCAAGTAAGCAAGGTTGGTAGATGTTACTTCTTTATGTAAAGGAGTTAATTGGAGAAAAAATGACTAAATTGGAAAAGATGAGAGTTATTATATCCTTTATTATCAGCATTGTAATTCTTGCTCTCTCACTCAGGGTAGTAGGTATTATTGAGGGATGGGAGATGGAGCGGAGAACTGCCCGGGAGGAGTACCAGAAGCTCCAGGAGAGGCATGAAGAGCTCACAACAGAGAGAGACGAGCTCAAGATAAAAATAGTTGAGGATAAAGCGGCGCGCCTTGAGGCAATTAGTGAAAAAGAGAAGATGGAGAGGCTCGCTGATGAGCTAAGAGTCAAGATTGAAGAAATAACCTCCAGCCTTGAGCAAGAAAGGAAAAGGAGCAGTGAGTTAAAGAAGGGAACAGAGAAATTAACAGAGGAAAAAGCAGACATTAAAGAGAGGCATAAAATGGAGCTTGGATTGTTAGAGACAGAGCTGCGCACGGTAATAGCAAGACATAAGCTCCAGGTGCTGGCAATGACTCCGGCACAGGACCCGACAATGTTTACGGGGAAAGTAGTTGTCGTCCACCCGCCTGATTTTCTTGCCATTGGAATTGGTGATTTGGTAGCCGGGCCATTACGGATAGAGCTCTTTAGAAGAGGGAGAATGGTGCGTGAGCTTTCAATAAAAGGAGTATCTCACGCAACGCTTCTTGTCCGTGTTCCTCCAGGGATCTCGCTTGACGGGATAAGGGAAAATGATAAAGCAGAAGTTTTTCTTCTCCCGGAGGCAGAAGATATCATAGCCTTTGTTGAAAATGGAAAAGTAACGGATGCCATCGCTCCTAATTTTTTAAATGTAGATCTGGGCACAGCAGCTTCATTATGGCCGGACGTCTCTATTTACCGTAAGGGAGCATTGGTTGGAAGAATAATTCCGGAGAAAATCTACCTGAGCGTTACTGTGGAAGTACCGGATGTAAGAGGAATCAGAAGAGGGGATAAGATTAAAATTATCAGATAACGGAGAAAGCTATGGCTGAAGAAACTTATTTAACCCGCGAGGACGTATTAAAGATTTTAAAAATAAATGATGAAAGGCTTGATGCGCTGGTGAAAGAAGGAAAACTTCAGGAAAAGGAAGAAGGCAAGTTTGACGAAGAAGATATCATTATATATGCAACGGAGTATCCTCCCGAGCTGGAAGAAGAAGAAATGAAGATATTGCCTTCCATAGAAGAGCTGGTTGCAGAGGAAGAAAAAGAGGAGGAAATAGAGCTCCTTATTCCTTATGAGGAAACAGCAGTAGAGGAAAAGGAAGTGCTCCCACCCATAGAAGAGCTGGTGGTGGAGGAAGAAAAAGAGGAGGAAATAGAGCTCCTTATTCCTTATGAGGAAACAGCAGTAGAGGAAAAGGAAGTGCTCCCACCCATAGAAGAGACGGTACCCGCTGTAGATGAAGGGCTTCGCATTGAACCAATTGAGTCAGAAGACGAAGCCAAGGCAGAGCCGGGGGTAGAGCCAGAGAGAGAAGAGTTAGTTCTTTTTGGGCCTCGTGAGCTGGCTCCCAGAAAGAGCCCGTTTTTTATTTTCCTTTCCTTGCTCTCACTTGTCATAATCCTTGCTTCCATCGGAATTCTCGTTTTGCCCGTTCTGGATATCGCTATCCCGGAGTTCATAAAACCAGTAGTTGATTTTGTCAGCGGCCTTTTTTGAGAGAAAAGAACAGTGCTGACGCGGCTGGGGGTAATTGAGGCGGAAACGAGGCTTCTTGCTCCATACGCAATGCATAGCAAGGAGACCAGGGGGAGACTTCATCCTGAGAAAGAGGATAAATACCGCTCTGTCTTCCAGCGCGATCGGGACAGAATTGTCCATTCAGCTGCCTTCCGACGTCTTGAGTACAAAACTCAGGTTTTCGTCAATCATGAAGGAGATTACTACCGCACTCGCCTTACTCATACCCTTGAAGTCTCCCAGATTGCGCGCTCCATTGCCCGCCTGCTGAGACTAAATGAGGACCTGACAGAGGCAATATCTCTTGCCCACGACCTTGGGCACACTCCATTCGGGCACTCCGGGGAGGAGACACTGAGAGAGTTGATGAAGAATGATGGTGGATTTGAGCACAACAGGCAGGGCTTAAGAGTGGTTGAGAAGCTGGAAAGGCGCTACCCTAACTTCAACGGACTGAATCTTTCCTTTGAAGTAAGGGAGGGAATTATCAAGCACTTTACGCTTTATGACCAACCAGAGAATCTCCCGGTCGCAAACTTTCCCACACTGGAAGCTCAGGTTGTAAATCTGGCTGATGAGATTGCCTATACCAATCACGACCTTGACGATGGACTTGCTGCCGGGATGATAACTGAGAAAGAGCTACAAAAAATACCTCTCTGGGATAAGATGCTTCAGGAGGTTAAGAAGGCGTCCCCGAATGCTGGCAAAGAAAGAGAGAGATATCAGATAATAAGAGCATTGATTAATCTTCAGGTAATAGACCTTGTCAAAGAGACCGAAAAGAGGATTGAGAAAGCTAATATCACCTCGCATCGGCAAGTTGCGCGTCTTTCTTTCCCACTTGTTTCCTTTAGTTCTTTGATGGAGAAAAAAAATAAGCAGCTCAAAGATTTTCTTGCCAGAAATCTCTACCGTCATTACCGGGTTACCAGAATGGCTGAGAAGGCACATCGGGTCATAAGTGAACTTTTTCGTTCCTATCTCATGGAATCCGATCAACTTCCTCCTGAGGTTTGCAAGAGAGCTAATGGCGAGCCTTTGCGCCGGATTATCTGTGATTACATTGCAGGAATGACCGACCGCTTTGCACTTGATGAACATAAAAAAAGACTAAAGGAATAGAGGTTCTTATGCGCTGGGAAAGAGCGTTAATTCCAACTCTGAAGGAAAATCCGCAGGAAGCGGAGGCTTTAAGTCATCAGTTAATGCTCAGAGCAGGATTAGCAAGAAAGATTGCTGCCGGACTCTATGCATATCTGCCGCTGGGAATTAAGGTAATTCGCAGGGTGGAGACAATTATCAGAGATGAGATGGAAAAATATGGCGCCCAGGAGCTTCTTATGCCAATCCTACAGCCGCGAGAGCTGTGGGAAGTCTCCGGTCGCTGGAACGACCAGGAGTTAGGTATGTTAAAGCTCAAAAACAGGGAAGGTTCGGAATTTGTTCTTGGCCCAACCCATGAAGAAATCATTACCGGCATTGTTCGGGGAGAGGCAAGGTCATACAAAGATTTTCCATTTAACTTATATCAGATACAGACAAAATTTCGCGATGAGATGAGACCGAGATTTGGAATGATTAGAGCAAGAGAGTTCATTATGAAGGATGCCTACAGCTTTGATGTGGGCGAGGAAATGGCAAGAAAGAGCTATGCCGATATGCGTAAAGCATACATCAACATTTTCCGCCGGTGCGGGCTTAATTTTCGCATTGTTGAAGCTGACCCCGGGGCAATGGGTGGAGAAAAATCCGAAGAATTTATCGCTGTTGCTGAGAATGGAGAGGATGTCCTTGCTGCTTGTGAGGCTTGTGATTACGCCACCGGAGCAGATGCGGCAAAGAAGTGTCCTGATTGCGGTGGCAGGATGGCGAAGATAAAAGGAATAGAAGTGGGACACATATTCAACCTTGGCAGGAAGTACAGCAAGGCTCTATCCGCTAAATTCCTTGACCCTAATGGCAAGGAATGCCTCCCGTTTATGGGATGTTACGGAATTGGAATAACAAGGACAGTAGCTGCAATCATTGAGCAGAATTCTGATGAAAAAGGAATCATCTGGCCACTGGAAGTTGCCCCCTACTCCGTAGTTGTTCTTTGCCTTGACCGCGAGGAGACAACGGTTGCAGAGTCAGAACAGCTCTATCAAGAGTTAGGAGATAAAGGAATTGAGACTCTCCTGGATAATCGGGACGAGAGAGCAGGAGTAAAATTTAACGATGCCGATTTGATTGGTATTCCTATCCACCTCATCATCAGCCGCAAACGGATTTCCGAGCAAAAAGTTGAGATGAAGCGTCGCCGCGACCAGATAAAACTCCTCATTCCCCGTCCAGAGGCAACAGGAGAAGTAATAAGGCTCCTTAAAGACCTTAAAGAGAGGCACAGAGGCACAGAGGCACAGAGGCACAAAG
>BBPF01004175.1_pt2 | contig 12489 bp, 12 predicted proteins | sample 1343921 | NCBI WGS metagenome assembly BBPF01 (sample SAMD00019090, study PRJDB2971) | groundwater metagenome | isolation source: The Cedars highly-alkaline
AAAAGCCAGGGTAAAGGCGCTGAATGCTGTAATAAACCATCCGCCAATTATGGTGATTACCCCAGAGATTCTGTAAACAGCACTCTCCCTTCCCCATGCCCTGTCAGACAATGAGGTGCCCATGGCTACCATAAAGGTAACATAGGTTGTTGAAAGGGGTAGTTTAAGCGAAGTAGCAAAAGCAATAAGAATACTTGCAACAAACATGTTTACTGAGGCTCTTAAAAGATCAAAAGATGCTTCTTCTCCCTTAACAGGAGATTTCTTTTTGAAAGTTTTGTCATCAAACCTGCTTTCAATATAATTAAGAATTAAGCATTCGTTTAGGCAGAATTGGGATGAGAATCTTAGAAGTCTCAATAGATCGTCTCACAATACTTCTGGAAAAATAAGATGATGAAAACCGCTCATCTCCGGAACTTTGCCTTGCAAGGTCAACCTCAGTCTTAGTAACTGTTTTTGCCTTTTTTGAGAAGAACAATGTGAGAACCATGATGAATCCGGCAAACAATAAAAAGAGTGTGGGTGTTTTAACGGGATTTAAAAGAAACTCCATTGTAAAGGTGTCTGGATTTAAAGACGGGTCGGCCATAAAAAGCTTTACAGATTCATATCCGGCATGCGGAACACCAATGAAATTAACAAGGTCGTTTCCGGCAAAAGCCATAGCGAGTGAAAAAGTACCTACAAGAACAACGATCCGCAGAATATTAATTCTAAAAACTGAAAGTAAAACCTGTAAGAAAATTGTAAAAAACCGCAAAATAAAATAGCAGAAATATTCTTAAACAGAAATTACAATGTTTTTTATAAAATAGTTTGATGACTAACTTAAGCACTGTTTATTTCCTGTTTCAAAACCCTTTTGCACTGTTTGTAGTTAACCCTCTTTAGGCTTGATTCGCAGTTCCTGCCCGGGAAAAATTCTGTTGGCGTTGGATAAATTATTTAATCTTAAAATATCTGTCTCCGAAACTCCCTGAAACCTTCGGGCAATGTCCCATAAAGTATCTCCCTGCTTTACTCGGTAATAAATATATTCGCCTGAATAAGAAGCCTGTGTATCGGTACTGACAGAGGTGGTTTGATTAGCCGCACCTGGCAAAAGGGTGTGCCCCCGCGAGACAAAAGCCTGTTTTTCTGAAAAAGTCATATTATTTACTTCTCTGAAAACATTAGCTCTGTTGCGCGGTACGTAAATTACCAATCTTTGGTTAACTCTTATAAGATTTCCGGAAATATTGTTCCATAATCGTATATCGGAAACTCTAACCCTGTACCATTCAGCAATAATTCCCAGATTATCTCCCGATTGAACTGTATAACTAAGCCGTTCATGTCCGGCTGGAGAAACGGCAGCAAAAGACGACGGTCCAATGGTCATCAATTCGTTGTTAAAAAGTTCATTTGCCCTGTGAGCATAAATAGCATCTTCCATATCAATAAATTGCCCAACAAATTCAATTGGAAGGGTTAATGAAAATGGCTGACTATTGCCAGGAATTACATCGCGGCGATATTGCGGGTTAATGTCCCTAAGTAATTGGATTTCAACTCCCAGTACCTCAGCAACCTGGGCTAAGTGCAATCGTCTGTTTACCATAATTGTATCGGTTAAAACAGGCATGGAAATTGCACGAGGAGTAAGATTGTATTCAGCATAAAAATGCATGGCATATGTGGCCGCAATAAACGCAGGAATATATCCCCTTGTTTCGCGAGGAAGGAAATAATAGATTTCCCAGTAATTTCTTTTTCCTCCAGATCTCCGAATAGCCTTATTTACATTGCCGGGGCCGCAATTATAAGCCGCCAAAGCAAGAGTCCAATCGTTGTAAATATTATATAAATCTCTTAAATACATTGCAGCTGCATGGGTAGAGCGAATTGGGTCCCTTCTTTCATCTACCAATGAATTCATTATAAGTCCATACATACGGGCCGTTCCAAACATGAACTGCCAGATGCCGGTAGCTCCGGCCCGTGAAACAGCCCTGGGATAAAGAGCCGACTCAATTACCGGAATATACTTTAGCTCGTTTGGCAGGTTATATTTATCTAATATCTCTTCGAATATAGGGAAATAATAATCTGTAAGCCCCAGCATAATTTCGGTGTGGCTGCGTTTCCTTCTGGTGTAAACATTAATATAATTCCTAACAATGCGGTTAAAGGGCAGGTCAATTATTGATGGTATCCGGCTGAGTCTTTCAATGTAAACCGAATCAGGAAATTCGGGAATAAATTCAATTTGTTCAGAGGCTTGTTGAATTTCAGCAGGAGTTACTGATTGACGAACATACCACAATTTCAGAAGGCTATCGAGGTTGTTTTCAAAATATAAATTAACAGGTTCGGGATTGTCAATGCTAATCGTATCATTTACCTGTTTACTGACTTCTGCACTTATTGAAGTGTGGGAAATAAAAAGAGTAATTATAAGTAAACCAAACAATTTCATATTTTCAATTTTATGCAATTAATATTCATTACAATAATTTTTTCTCAAAGCTTTGCAATTTTGAGCAATAAAAAAACACATTCTCAATGTGTTTTTACAAACAGAATCAGAATTTCAGACTGCACCTCAGTCCAAAATTATTATGATTCTGATAAATCGAACCACGGAAGAATTGCTGTCTCTCTGGCTCAATGCTAAACGAAAGGTCATCCCCTATGTCAAATTGAAGAAAATGTGCATCTACTGTGGCATCAATAATATTTAAGGCATAAATGGCAACCATAAAAATCACTGATCTGTCGCGGTGTCTACGGTAAAAATCCTTAAAAGTAGTTAAAATTTCGGGTGTATATCTGGGGTCTAGTGCGAATTCATCAAGGGTATTTGGATTACCGTCAGTGCGGTACTGAAATGCTGTTCTGTACCGATGGTAATGATTGTCATAAAAAACAACCATAGCACCAAGCCCTGCAAATCCAGCATAAATTATTGGAATCTTCCAGTATTTGCGATTGTATGCCTGCCCAAGTCCGGGAAGTATGGCAGAATACATACTTGCCTTGTGTGGTGATCTAGGCCTTCTTAACGGAGAATCGGAATTGATTACCAGGCTTGGTTCCTGATTAAATACAGGCAGAGATACAGCAAACAATAAGACTATTGTTATGACCAGATTGCAAAAACGGCCATCCGTGAGAATTTTTGTTTTGCCAATTTTCATTAATTGAACAAACGAAAAAATCATGAATTTAGTTTGTCAAGTACTTCAATTATCCGGTCTAATTCTTCGTTGGTCTTAAATGGAATTACAATTTTGCCTTTACCTTTAGGATTACGCAGAAATTCAACATTTACTCCAAAATATTTTCCAAGATGTTTTTTTAAGGCATCATACTCTTCGTTAGTTTTTAAAGAAGCTGGTGATTTCTCAATTATTTCTTCCTTAATAGGTTCGTTCAAATTTCTTACCAAATCTTCAACCTGGCGAACCGAAAGGTCGCTGTTAATTATTTTATGATAAACAACAAGCTGAACTCCGGCATCTTCAATATTAATAAGTGTTCTGGCATGGCCCATACTCAGTTTTTTTTGCCGTAAGCCCAATTGAATTTCCGCAGGAAGTTTTAGAAGTCGCAGGTAATTGGTAATAGTTGAACGCTTCTTCCCCACCCTTTCACTCAGATTTTCCTGTGTAAGGCTGCATTCTTCTATTAAGCGCTGATAACTAATTGCCACCTCGATAGAGTCCAAATCTTCCCTCTGAATATTTTCTACCAGGGACATTTCAAGCATCCCCTGGTCATTTGCAGTTCTAACAAAAGCGGGTATGACTTTAAGGCCTGCTAATTTTGATGCACGAAGTCTCCTTTCGCCGGCGATAAGCTGGAATGAGCCATTTTCTGTTTTTCTCACAGTAATTGGCTGAATAATACCTAACTCTTTAATGGAATTAGCCAATTCCTGCAGGGCACTTTCCTCAAAACTTTTTCTTGGCTGAAAAGGATTGGTTTGAATATTGTCAATTTCTATTTCAACAAGCGAGTCGTCTCCCCTGAATGGACGCTGCTCGTTTTCTTCCATAAGAGCACTCAACCCTCGACCCAACGCATTCTTTTTTGCATTCATCAGATAACTGTTAATTATTACAAATTTTTTATCCTAATACTTTTTCGGCATTACTGATTTTTGTCTGATTGTTTTTTTGCAGTAACTCACGAGCAAGGTTTAAATGATTCAAAGAACCAACTGAATTCGCATCGTACATTATAACCGGTTTTCCGAAGCTGGGAGCTTCGCTAAGTTTGATATTTCTTTGGATAATTGTTTCAAATACCATTTGCTGAAAATGTTTTTTCACCTCTTCTACTACCTGGTTTGAAAGTCTAAGCCTTGAATCGTACATTGTAAGAAGAAACCCTTCTATTTCAAGTGCAGGATTCAATCTGCTCTGAACTATTTTAATAGTGTTCAACAGTTTACCTAGTCCTTCAAGAGCAAAATATTCACATTGAACAGGAATAAGTACAGAGTTGGCTGCGGTTAGTGCATTTAAAGTAATTAAACCAAGTGATGGCGAACAATCTACTAAAATAAAATCGTATTTATCTTGAATCTGATCAAAAACCTTCTTCATTATTTTTTCCCTGTTGGGCATATTGGTCATTTCAATTTCTGCTCCTACAAGGTCTATATGCGATGGAATCAAATCTAACCCTTCAACCTCAGTATTAAGTATTATGCTGTTAGGATCTATATCGTCAATCAAACATTCGTAAATACTTGTTTTAATATTTCTCAAATCAAAACCCATTCCCGAAGTAGCGTTGGCCTGGGGATCGGCATCTATTAATAAAATTTTCTTTTCTAAAACTGCCATACTGGCTGCCAGGTTAATTGCGGTCGTGGTTTTTCCAACTCCACCCTTCTGATTAGCTAAAGCTATAATTTTTGCCATCTGAAATTAATTATTTTGATATATGTAATTTTACTATCTTTTCAAAACCCCAAAAATAAACCGAAAAAATTATTTGCTTTGCACAGTATGCATAGTACTTTTAAACAAAAAACTATGCTTTATTAACACGTTGTTAACAATAGCAAATGCTTATTAACAAAAATTCAGGCCCCGCTCTCTCAAATCCTCAAAAACAATTTTGATTGTTTTATTTTAAATGCAAAAACGGCCTGCGAATTTACGAATTATTATTAATTGATAAACCCGCTCTTAAATTTAGGCAATAGGCAAATAATAGCAAACTTCCCTTAATTAGCTTATTTTCACCTCGTTGAATTGATTCAAAATTTTCAATATTTTATTACTTAGCCCTGAGTCTTATTTCAAAAAGCAGCGGCCAGTTTTTGCCTGTCACAAAAAGTCTGTCATTTTTGGGATCATGAGCAATTCCATTAAGAACATCGATATTTTGGTGACGATAATTCTCAGGTAAAATACCTGTAAGATCTATATATTTACTCACTTTGCCGGTTTTGGGGCTGAAGACAGCTATTTTATCGGTACCAAAAATATTGGCATACAGGTAACCGTCAATTAATTCCATTTCATTAAGATTTGCCACCGGGCCATTGTTATCGTACACCTCAATACGGCCTGTTTCAGTAAAATATTGAGGATCGAGGAAAAAAATATAATGTGAACCATCGCTCATAATTAGTTTTTTACCATCTGTTGTAAGGCCCCAACCTTCGGTTTGATAATGAATTGTTGTTAACAACTGCATTGTTTCCTTATCGTAAATAAACCCTACCCTGTTTCTCCACGTAATCTGGTAAAGTTTGTCCTGGAAAATACACAAACCCTCTCCAAACAAATCTCTGTCAAGGGATATGTGTCGGACTATTTTCCCGGTCTCAAGTTGCACCTTTCTAAGGGATGATTGCCCATACTGTCCGGTTGACTCATATAGATAGCCTGCATCATAAACCAACCCCTGAGTGAATGCGGTAATATCGTGCGGAAAAGAATTTATCACTTCGAAGGTGTACCAAACAGGAATTATATCTGATTTTATGGTAATTACAACCTGATTTAAGTCCACTGTCCCATCGGAATAAAAAACCTGGATCCTCAGCGGAATGCTGCCCACTCGTGAATTTTCGGAGTCCCATTCAAAACTCATCAAGTTTTGACCGGTTGCTAATACTTCCCCATCTGCAAAAAAGCTTATCGAATCTATTTCATTTATTGAACGTTTCGACTCTATAATAATTTCTATTTTCTCACCTGCGGTGAATGCAGTGCCGTTTACAGGGGATATTATAGCGCTGGCCCTGTGTGCCACAACTTCGACCTTCTTAACTTCTGGCTCCTCTACTTGCCTTGAGCCACAACCAAACATAGCTGCAATTAAAATTACAGAACTGAATAAGTTTGCTAAATGCCTCACAACATTACTAATTAAAAGGTTTCTTTTGTTTTAAGAGTGCATGGTTTATTTTCCAAACCACTTCCGAATTTTTGAAAACACATACTTTTTTTTCAATATTGCCTGAAATTCCCTTACCGTAGAATCTGGATTCTGTTGGTTTAGTGCCTCCCAAATTTTCGGCCATCCCGGGAATCCGCCAAAATTTTTATCATCAATGAAAATATCAGCATCTAATTTCCTGATACTTGAATTATCAATAACCTCCTCTGGGTAATTTTTATTTATTGCATAAAACTCAATTCCTTTGCTTTTGCAAAAATCTACGGCTTGCCTGAGTTCATTTCCACTGCGGTAGGTCCATAAAATAAGTTGATTCCCCTGTTTTTGCAATTCCTTCATTGTTTCAAAAGCGAAAAGCATTTCCTTGCCTATAAAAGGATATTCATTTTCTACAATAGTGCCATCAAAATCTATAGCTATCCTCATAATATATTTACTTGTAATCACTATTTTGAATACATACTAATTCAACTTGCAATAAAAACACTATTTATTAAATTTCTTTACGATTTATGATAATAAATTTCAGGGAAAAAATATTTGAATACATTGAAACTCCGGTCTGCCCGAACCGGGTTAGAGAATAATCAATAAACAGGCGGTTTAACCTCAGCCCCAAACCAATGCCGGGTTGAAAAGCAATACTTGTTTTTCCGTCAAACAAAGGTATTTCCTGAAATTTACCTGCTCCAGCCCTAAAAAAAACAATATCGGAATATCCCAATTCTATTCCAATAGCGGGTTCAATGCTTGTAAATTTTGAAGAGAAAAGGCTTGCCCTCTCGCCATCGAAAGTAAAAACCATATTCAATTCGGCAAGCAGAGAAAATTTTTCGCTTAACCTGACAAATCTCGACAAGCCGGCAGAGAGAGAAGGCAGAGTCAGTTCCATGTAGTTATCAGGAGCTTTGTTAATGGTGGTATCACCTAGGGTGATTTCTAACTTTTCATTATTAAAACTCCAAGCGTTAAATGTTGATGTAACATCCCTCATCACCAAACCAAATCTCCATTCATTTAACACAAACCGGGCACCTGCATCCAATCCGAAACCCCATGCATTGGCAAACTCCCCGATACGGCGGTGGATAATTTTTACATTTCCCCCCAAGCTCAGTCCTTCTGTAATCATTTTGCGCGCATAAGAAAAAAGAAATGCATAATCGGCCACTGAGAAACGGCGAATTCTGTCATAATCAATATTTCCCTCGCTGTCAATTAATTCAATGGTATTAGGTATATTATCCACACCAACCCTTATCAGTGAAATTCCAAAATAGTTGTTATCCTTTAATCCTGCTGCTGCTCCCAAATAATCATATTTTGAAATACCTCCAAAAAAACCGGCATGCATTAAGCCTATCTGAACTTCCTGGCCAACAGAAGTAAGGCCCGCAGGATTCCAATAGCCTGAAGTAACATCGCCTGTTGATGCAACGAAGGCGTTTCCCATGCCCAAAGCTCTCGCTCCTACACCTATGGTGAGAAACTCGTTGGAATATTTGGCTGTTTGTGGAAATGCAGAGACTTGTATAAACAGGTTTGCCAACAATATAAATATTGATTTTCTGGTAATTGCCTGCATATACAATTTTTTAATTTTAAGAATTATAACACAAAATTAAGCGTAATGTCCAAACAAAATTTATGACTGAATACTAAAACTGCCTTTTTTAACTTATTTTTACACGAATTATTGCAAGTTAAAATAATAAAGTATGAACAAACCTTTGGTACAGAACAAAATAATAAGGAATATTCCCAATTTTATAACAATATTAAATTTATTTGCAGGGTCTCTGGCAGTTTTATGGTCTTTTGATGATTTAAAGATTTCAGCCATATTAATTTTTATTGCAGCAATACTCGATTTTTTTGATGGCTTCGCAGCCAGATTATTGCGCGCATATTCAAATTTTGGGAAGGAACTGGATTCTTTAGCCGACATAATCAGTTTTGGTCTCGCACCCGCGATGATTATGCACTCCCTTCTGAAAATGTCAATTATTTCCAATGACTCAACTTTTAGTTTCGAAACTGCCTCATTGGTACAACTGATAATTATTTTATCCCCATTCTTACTAGTTGTTTTTTCAGCAATTCGTCTTGCAAAATTTAATTTAGATGAAAGACAAAACAATTCTTTTACAGGACTACCAACGCCTGCAAGCGGTATAATGATAGCAGCCATATCATTTACTTTTCTTACAACCGAAGTGCCCCAGTTGAGAAATTTTATACTTACTACACCATTGCTCCTTCTCCTAATAATGTTGCTTTCATTTTTAATGCTATCAAAAATCCCAATGTTTTCATTGAAATTCAAAAATTTAACCTACACAGAAAATAAATTACGTTACCTTTTTCTTTTTATATCGCTGATTTTAATCCTGCTGTTAAAATTACAAGCCATGACGTTAATTATAGTGGTTTATATCATACTTTCATTAGCTAACAATTGGTTAATTAAATTCAAATAAAATATCAGGAAACCCTAAAGGATAGTTATTAATACATATTTAAGGTAAAAGCAACAACCCGGAGGTTTCTCCCTAACTTAAAAATAAATTCATAATGACGAGATTTATAGCTGAAATTGATGTAATGCCATTAAAAGCACTTCTTGACCCCCAAGGGAAAGCTGTTACAATGAGTATGCATAAAATAGGTTTTACAAATGTAAAAAATGTTAGAGTAGGCAAACATATTACACTTGAAATTGAGGCTCCATCAAAAGAAATAGCAATGGAAAAAGTAACCGAGGCATGCAATAAAATTCTTACCAACCCAATTATTGAAGGCTTTGTTTTTGAGCTAAAGCCCTTGGTTTAAACAGGTTATTTATTTCTATCCTCGGCGCAACGATTCATAATTTCACTCTGAATGCTTATAGCTTCTTCGTGTATAAGCTGTAACAGCTTCCTCGTAAACTCCTCATTTAGACCGAATTCCTTCCCGAGTTCAACGCGGGTTTTTAATATTTCTGCCCAGCGTTTAAGTTGCAGGATAGTGATATCGTTCCTGCACTTGAACTCTCCGATATCCTTAGCCACCTTCATGCGACCTGCAACAAATTCGAACAATTGCTGATCAATCATATCAATCTGAGAACGAAAATTATCAAGTTCTCGCTGGAAATCCTTGTTTAATCCAACCGAACGTCTGAACTTTAACTCTGAAATGAATTTTTTAAACTCTAATGGGGAGAATTGCTGTCCCGAATCGCTCAGGGCCTCCGCGGGATGAGCATGCACTTCGACCATAAGGCCGTGGGTATCAAGGTCGATGGCCATTTGTGCCACTTTAGAGATTAATTGTGTTTTTCCTGCAATATGGCTGGGATCGGTTATAACGGGCAGGGTAGGAAACAACCGCTTGAGTTCAATAAAAATATCCCACCTGGGTATATTTCTAAAGTTAGAAAATGAATATGGAAAGAATCCGCGATGAATACCGGCAATTCTTTTTAACCCAATTTTATGCAATCTTTCTATCGCCCCAATCCATAAATTTAAATCGGGGTGCATTGGGTTTTTAACCATTACACAAATATCAGTGCCGGTCAAACTTCTCGAAATTTCCTGAATAGAAAAAGGATTTGAGGTAGTTCTTGCCCCGATCCAAATTATATCAACATTGTTTTTCAAACTTAATTCCACATGATGTGGACTTGCTACCTCAACTGCTACTTTCAATCCTGTTAATTCCTTGACCTTTTTCAGCCATTGAAATCCCTCATGGCCAATTCCTTCGAAGGTGCCCGGCCGCGTACGTGGCTTCCACAAACCCGTTCTGAACACACTAACCTCCTTTATTTTTTTTAGCTCAAGGGCAGTTTCTATGACCTGCTGCTCGCTTTCAGCACTGCAAGGTCCTGCAATCATTATAAAATTATTGACCGAAAATTCCTGCAACCATTTTGGTTTATTGTCAGTTTTTTTCATTTACCTTCCTTTGAAATTGTGTTCAAAATTAGCTTTACCAAATCAAAAAACAATAATAAAAAATAAAGAGGCTGCCTCCTTTGGAAACAGCCTCATTTAAAATTGTTGTTTTTGTTTATTTAACAGGTAACCCAACCCTTGAAATAGCATAATTAGTTTGAGTACCAAACTGGTCATCGCCATTGGACACTACAAAAATGAAATCGTTGAAATCCTTATCACTTCCTCCTCCAAAACGTATGTCTTCAAAAGTTACTACAATATCGTTGCAGGTTGATTCAATAAATATGGTATGTTGCTGCCATTTTTTGTGATTGAATTTTCTTTCCGTAAAGTTTGTATATAATCCACCTACCATTTGCTGAATTCCTTGATCCCAACCTTTTGAAATCAGGAAGAAACCTATTCTTGTATTTGCATTAAATTCAACTGTTGGCCCTCCAATTCTAAACCTGTCTCCCCGCTTTAGGGTAACTCCATCATGTTTTTTAGTGTATGGGAGTACAACATGAAGCGGTAATTGATTTACGGATGAAGGAGGATTGTCTGCATCATAAAAATAATATCCAAAAGTGTTGTCCCAGCCTGCACCATCGTGTACCCAGGTAATATAAACCGGCGCCTTTTCGGTAATAAGCAATGACCCAATCATATCAGGGTGTAATAAATCGGCATGGGGACCGTCTTCTATATTACTTCTTTCCGGTAACATCGATACTATTTTGTCATACAGGGTTAAGCAAGGGACAGTTGGCTCCGGATTAATAGGGTCAACCGGTAAATTTCCGGTTCCGGGATCATAATGAACAATCTCGAGAATTTTAAGGCCTCCCACACCCGTTGCAACAAAAATTTTATTATCTCTGGCTTCAATAAAGTTAGCTGAAGACCCTGCCTCAAATTTCATGGATCCCATTAGCGCAATCTGGTTGTTATCTGTAAGTTGAGCAACATAAACACCTGCACCTCCATTGGCGACAAGAATAATTTCATCGTTTATTGAAACACCATTGGTTACATAATTCTCAGGAGTATCAGCGGTTAAATATTCTATAGGCCTCGGTAAATATCCTACTTCCTGTCCTGTAGTAAGGTTATACATTTTCATTCCTAATTCGCCCAAGGCAGCAAATGCGAAATTTTCTGAAATTCTTACCATCGACTTGGCTTCAGGAATAGTTGCGCCACCGGTTTCAATTTCCCTGATCGGATGCCCATTTAAATCAAATACAAATATTTTCCCGGGAGTTCCTTTCAGTACGACCATTTTTTCACTATCGGCATCTATTGACCGGGCATCATTAATCATTTTTGTTTCCAAAATATTCATTCCGGGGTTAAGTGTTGTTAATCCGCCGGTTGAACCGCTTGTGACATATATGCGGTTATGAAATCTCTTAATATCAGTAGCAACATAACTCATTAAATCAGTAATTTGCCTTGGCTCGTCCACGTGCTGAAACTGGTTGGCGCTGTTAAGAATATATCTTTCCGCAATAGCCGGAGTATTCAAATCGTTATTGTATCCCATATCTTCGGCGCCTGCTATATACACAAAATTATTTTGGCCGGAACCAAGGCTTTCAATCTCAATTGAACTGAGGTCTTTGAAGGGAAAAATCGCATTGGAAATAAGAACAGGATTTGATATATCCGATATATCAAAAATATCGATTCCGCCAAGGTATTCGCTTCCCTGACGGTTGTAAGTTACAAATGCATAGTTTCCGGCAATTTTAATATGACTTGCCTGGAGTTTTTTACCTTCAAATTGAGGTGGGGCTACCTCAGCACGGAGTTTAATCACATAGTTACTGGAAACGTCAATAAATTTCAGCCCTTTTAGCCTACTATCTTCAGGCACAGGGTAGAGTGGCATTACCCAATCGGCAACAGGAATCGTTACCCTTTTGCTCAGGTTTGAAAGATTATTTTCAATAATCATCCTTTCCTTTTGCGGGGTAGTTCCGGGATCCTTTTGGCAACCTGTCCAAATAAAGGCAATTGCAAAAAGCACAAGAGTTAATACTCCAAATTTTTTCATTTTATTCTGATATTTTAAAATTTATATTTCAATTGGTATGATTTACATCCGCAGTAAATTCTTATTATTTTCTATTATTCAAAATAATTTTTT
>BBPF01004939.1_pt1 | contig 12476 bp, 7 predicted proteins | sample 1343921 | NCBI WGS metagenome assembly BBPF01 (sample SAMD00019090, study PRJDB2971) | groundwater metagenome | isolation source: The Cedars highly-alkaline
GTCCGAGGATCGCTACCAGTTCCACCCCATAAAATAGTATTATCCATACAAAGTATCGTCATATCCCATCTTTTCTTTTTCTCCGCCATGGGTAAATATTCCACATGAACTTTAATTATCTCAGGTCCTTGGCTACCTTCCCCCTTCAGTCGTAACCGCCAGGCAATTTGCTCAGCCACGTAACCAGTAGGAAAGTCAAAAGACTGCCTCTGGGTTCCAGCCTGATTTATGGTCCCCAAAAGTGTCCAAGTTTTATAATCTTTGGTAACATAGACCTGAACCCAAGAACCAGCCGGAAGGGATTTCAGATTGATCTCTATTTTATTAAAGAGCATATCCACCGTTGGGCTTTGGATAAAAACAGAAGAGTCTAATTGCCCTTCTCCTAACAAATCCTGAGCGTAAAATCCATGATTCATCATAGCCACATAGGTAACCCCCCGCCATCTGGCAATATCGGTAATACGATCTCCGGTGGGGATAGTTAAGATAGTATGAATTTTTTCTAGTTCTGGGTCATGTACTTTGATAGAAGAGTGCAGTATAGGAGAATGAGAAGCTCCAAACATCAAATATTTCCCATCTGAGGCCATAGCAGCAATAGTACGGTCAGGTTTCCAAATACCAGGATGTCTCTGCATCCAGGCCCCCTCGGCCTCCCTAGTTTGGTTTAATTCCCAATCGGTTTCATATTGAACCACTGAGGAAACTAGATATACCACATTAGACACAACCTGATAAAGCTCACCATCATGACTATTATCTCCTTTCCACAGTCTTCCGCAAACGTAAATTCGTCCTTCATGGGCATATAAGGCTTCTCCTACAAAGCCAGTACGGAAAGAGTGAAGATGGTAGGCAAAATTACCAGTATAGGTATGAAGCTGGGATAACATAGCTCCTGGATTAACTGTCAGCATAAAAAGTCGATTGTTAGCTACTTCCATATCTTTAAATTGGTGAGAACCTACTCTATAAAGAGCAGCAGTAGATAGTCCAACAGTAGGATTCCAACGTCTCAATTCTGAGCCATTGGTGACATAAAGATGTTCACCATAAGTTTCCAAACAGCCAGGTGAGGATCCTATGTTAAATAAGAGAGACCAAACCGAACCATCCCAGGAGGCCATAGCCATCACGTTACCGTTAGCAAGCAACACTACAATGGTGGGATTACCGGCTGTATCTACCCACAAGGCTTCATCTCTGATTTCTGATATGAAAGTAAAAACCTCTCGGAATACCCCGGGTGCCAAAAGACGAAATACTCTTCTAAGCAGGTAGTTAAGACAAAAAAGCTGATTCCCGGCTCCAATAAATTTCTTTTTCCCAGCCCCCAGACCAGAAATCCCTAGAGGACGAGATGCTGGCTTAATACGGTCTCCTCTGCGAGTATCACAACCGAAGGAACGAAAATAGGCTCTAGCGCTCCCATAATATTCTTGGCCTTCACCTTCAATCCATGACAGTTGATCTAATGTCTTCCAATATGTCTCAGAAGCTGTGGCCGGCTCGACACTGGGAGTGTCCATGAGGGACATGCGCGGGCGCACTTTATAGGATTTATTGTCTAAGACGATACTATAACCGGTGGGTACATTCATTAGGTCCCCCGGATCTCTTGACCATATTCGTAGGTCCTGACAGATTTAGATTCTCGAGGATAAGGAAGGAAAAATGTGGGTCGAGGCATCGTCAACTCCCGTCTTCTCTTCTCGAATATCTGTCTCAGAGCAATCCCGGCCGAGATTATCTCTCCTACTGAAACTCCGATATCCCTGAGAGCATCCCCGTACCTAGTAGGATGAGAACGAGCTGCAACCCTATCCTCGCTACAGAATATAGCCGCAGCACCTAAAACCACCAGCTCGGCATATTGATTGGGGATGTCAGGAGAAGCTCCATAAATATAGGGGATAGCGGCCCAAAGACGAATTCTACGGTTGGGGCCGGGAGCGAAAGTAAAGAGAAGTTTATCATCTCCCACAAGACGAAACTTCCCGGTTTGATGATAAAATCCTCCCGAGTCAGCCAACTCTATCTTAAAAAGATATCTTCGAGTATTAGTGGGAAGAATATATTCTCTAGCATTAGCAATAGTAGTTAAAGATTCGTCTATTACGGTTCTATATATAAAGGGAAATATCTCCTCGTGGGCTGCCCTCAGAACCTCATCGTAGGCAACAAAATTCAAGGGGGTATCATCACCCAATTTTCGTCTCAGACTAGCCCGCAGCTCGGTCTGGGTCACTGCCATGTTGTCTTCCCTCCATTGTTTTTATATTCTTCCCATTATTACCTACCTACATACTGGAGATAAATTTCATGGACCCTGATGTCTGCCCCAAGAGTATCATTGACATGGGCACCCTCACGCAGAATAGAAATTCCCAAATGATTGCCAGCCGCTAAAAAAGCACTAGAAAGAGCTCCCGAGGCTTCATTTAATTGATTTGCAGCAGGCCTGGCGGTATCGGTAATCCCTACCATATCCTCTGAGGCAGTCAGTTCGCCATCAGCTCGACCGGCGTAAGAAACCTGGAGAAAGATATTGCCGATGATTACGGAGGTAGACCAAACTACCATCAAAGTAATATTGGTTCCAACTACCCAATCATTAGGTATAGGAACTGATGTGTGGATAGTCTTGGCACCGACATCTGGGAAAGCAGCAGAAGGGAAAACTCCTAAATTACCCAGAACCCCAATCCCCGACCAACCCCCTAAAGGCAAATGAATTATCTTAAGACGAGTTTCTAGTTTAGAAAATTCGACTCCGGCGTTGATATCCACATCTTCGTTTCTAATCCTGAAGCCGAGTACTCTTGTCGGGCAACTTCTCGCAAAAGAATCAGACATCTAACACCTCCTAAATACTATAACCTGCAATATTGGCAAAACACTTAGCTGTGGAAGAAACGACTCTTATGGCTACTAACGCCCCCACGGTCCCCCTGATCACGGCCCGGAAAGAATGGCTATAACGTGCTCCAGCTCCGATAGAGGTCTGCCAAATAACAGTAGCACCATCAAGAATTTGAATATCGGAAGCAGCATCGCTAAAGGCTTCTAGGTCCAAAATATAATGCACTTTGCCAATAGCGGCTGCCCTAGATACTGTTATTCCACCGGCAGCTCCGCTTCCGGTCACCCTAAAGGGATCGTTATGGCGCATTTCCCCATGTTGCTCTTGACTTCTTCCCATATTTCACCTCCCGCAAGGTTCCGACTCTATATATTTCGTCTGTCCTTATGGAGTCACTATTCTCGCTAATCTTAGTTGAGCCAATAGAGAATTGACCTGTGTTCTTAATTCGTTCACTAAAGTCACCATGGCATTGATCCTGGCTATGGCCAGGTCTCTATTCGCCGCTGTATCCCAACCACCAGCAGCAGCACCTGTTCCTCCAGCAGGAACAGCCTCCGCAGCAGCAGCGGCCACATTTGCCACAGCCGCTTGTAGTAAGTCGGCCATTTCTGAAGTTCGTACTCTGTGCCCGTGCCCCACTGCCGGACAAGCGTCTCTTAAAAGTCTAGACATTTCAACCTCCTTTACAAACTCAATCTAAGGGGGCACCCGCTACGCAGTTGCCCCCCATGGTTTAAAGCGCTAGATTGTCTATCTTAATATGGGCTCTCTCGTTTTTGATCACCATGGTAAATTCACCTACTAGCATCCCCGAATCAGTATCATCGGTCTTAGCCAGTAAGGTTTTCTGCCATGGAGTAAAGGTCATCAGCTTGATATACTCGCTCTGGACAATAAATATTTCAGTGTCCCTGACGTAGCGGTTCATCATGATCGAAAGACGGCCAAAAGAAGTATCTATATAATCAACAATAGAACTTCTTGTCTTCTCTGTTGGAGGCACCCTCAAGAAAGACTGATTAAATAGATCAATATCAGCTTTCTTTCTAGGGCTACAAATCAACAGATCGGGACGACCACCTCGATCATAAGCCGACCGCAAAACTGTCACTAGCATAGGATAATCAATAGCCGCTCCACCGGCCGCATGAACACCGGTAGAAATATAGAAGTTAAGACCACCCATAGTCCGACGTCTATTGACAGTGTCATCCAAACGCCGTCCATAGATCAGATTTCTTTCCAGAAGGATAGCCTGCTCTTTCAGTTTCTTGGCCATATGGTAATCATATAGATTGGTGATCCCATATTTCTTAGCTTCGGCGGTAGAACGGCTAACACCAAGCCGGTCGGAAAATATCTGAGTCACATTGAAGGGTATAGTTCTAGCAGTAGTGTCTCTTTCGGTAATCTGACCCTCGGGAAGGTTAGGACCCATTAAGTCTACAGAAGCGCCATCGACATGAGCAACACCGACAGTACCACCGTATCCTCGAACTACAGTCAGATTAGTAGCTGAAACAACAGTAGTTACTCGAACCTGCTCACCCCCGCACCTCAGAATATCACCAGCTTTAGCAAAAGCAGTACTATGTAATATCCAGGTAGTAGCTACAGCAGTTACTGCTCCATTAAGTCGATTAGCTAAAGCCATCAGCTCGTCCTCTAACCACTCGTACCTTATCTCTTTAGGTTCAGGCATAGCCGTAAAGCCAAAGTGTTCCTGGAAAGGAACATCGAACGGACTAATCATCTGGATTAGATCGTCTATTGCAATTGGTACACCTACTTCATCGTAGGTAAGTAAGGTTCTAGTCATTTTCTATTCTATAAGAACACCTCCTATGGTTGTATTTGGGCCCGGTCTCTCTCAAGACAAAGTCATTGAAGTCCAGCGACCCTATATGAAAAGCGTCTTATTACTTACGCTTTTTCATCAACATTTCTGTCTTCTTGGCGGCGAGGGCGGCCATATCTTCCAGGCTACGACCTCGGGCCAAAGCCTCTTTGTACTCTTTCTCTTCTTGCTGTTCAGCCAGAGTTTCCTCGGCTAAAGAGACTTCTGGGGCGATAGGAACCGGCTTACCCAACTCTTTTTCCAGTTTAGCCCTTTCCTCGGCCCTGATTCTCTCTTTCAAAACCTTCACTTTCGCCGTAGCCTTTTTGGCTGCACTCACCAACGCTCCTTTCGAGTCTCCAACTACTAACTCCGGGGGAGCTTCAGGAAAAGCTCTCAGTACTTGCTGACGAATCTGCTCCAAGTGCAGCTTGTCTCTTTCCTGCCGTACTTTGGCTAACTCGTCCATCAGCTTTTTGCGCTCAACCTCTATCTCTTCTTCGTTTTCTGGCTCCGTAAAGCGCAACTCGTCCATTTCCTGGCGGAGTCTTAAATTCTCGGCCCGAAGTTCTTCCAATTCTTCTTCCTCCAGACCTTCCAACTCTTCGTCCAGGCCTTCCTCGGCCCCACCCTCTTCCACCACTTCCTCTTCTGACACTTGCTCTTCCGGCATGTCTACACCTCCCTTTAAACTAAAATTACCATATCATAAACTAAAATTATTGTCAAGTACCCTAAGATAATATCCCCCCTTGAGTTCTGAACATTTTTCTGACATAACTCATCTCTAGGGTTCCAGGGAGCGATGGTTGGCCGAACTTAGAAATCAAAATATCAGCTATTTCCTCACGCCTGCTTAAGAACCGTTCCAAGAACTCAGGGTGTTGTTGTAAGAAAGAAATTATAACCATCAGGAACCGATAATGACTTCTTACCTTGATTAAACCAAAATATTGTACCAGCTCTGGATGTTCTTCCAAGAATTTTCTTCTCTCCAGGGGGTCACGAAACTTAAAGTATTGCTTGGTTAAGTCCCAGAGCTGCCTCCAGGTAAATCCAAAAGGTGATTTTCCGCCACCCCAAAAGTCGTAACCACGCCATCTACCCTGAGTCCTAAAACCTCCGTATTGCCAGGCTCCAAAGAAGGCCCGCCAATCTGGATGTGCTTTTAGCCAGCTTTCCTTTTTCCAACGAGGAAGATTAAGATATTCAGTCAACAGGCGAGACCACTCGGAGCGTCTGTCTTCCCAAATTCCGTGTTTGATCATAACATCCAGTAAGATATAAGAAAGCTGGGCCCAGGGTACACCTTTAATAATTTCTCCTTCCGGTCCGGCTTTGGCCCATAATCCACTAAAATAGATCGTAGTCCACATAGCCCACCAGGCCGCTTTAAGAGCCTCTCCTTTCAAAAAAGGATATTTCTTTAAAAACCAATCTGGTGCTTCTAGCGGTGAGCCCCATACCTTCCCACCCCAATAGCCTTGGCCGGTAGCCCCTACCCCAAAACCTTTAGCAGGCGGCAAAATAGTCTTTGGGTCTACTTTGGACGGAACTTGGCCGGTTATGACTCGAATCTGAAACTGAGTTAGCCACTCTCTGGGCCAACTTTTCCATTTGGAGATATTATCCTTTTGTTTCTCCGCTGACTGTCTGCTCCAAGAAACTTCCTCTAGCCCCACCGGCAAAACTATTTTTAAAAATTCCGATATTTCCGCTTCTCTGGTGTAAACATTAGCCAACACGATACGAGCATCATCATCCATGTAGTCTAAAGCCACATAGATGATAAGTTTTTGAAGGCCATCTTTTACATTCCTAATTTTAGTCAAGGTTTCGGCTCTCTGGGCCTTAGTGGTCCCCTCGGCATAGGCCTTATCATAAAGTGTAGATATAGCGGCCCAGTGGTTGAGATAAGCGGGCCAAACATAATCCCGCATTATTTTCTCAGTAGTAGTCAGAGGATTGGCACTGAATTGAGAAAGCTCAAAAGGTTCGGCATAAAGTTTTCGCATCCCCTCTTTGTAAGCATCTTCTCCGAAAACCTCCTTAAACAATTCAGCATTTTGAAGCAGCATATCTCTCATCTCTAAGGCCTTTTTCTGTAGAGGAGTAGCTTGATCTCGAACTTGGGTTATCCTTTCCTTTAGGGCCTTTACGGAAGGGTATTGTTCATAAACAGAGGGAAGATAGGTCTTCACAAAATCTATGAAATTAAGACGCTGTTGGCGCTTTTCCTCATTATTTTCCCAGTACTCAGCATAAGCCGGATAATCCTCTTTGAGAGACTCTGTTTTGTCTTTCAAGTCTTTATAATATTTTTCCCGTAGTTTGCCCAATTCATCGGGATGAGTCATCCAGTAGGCAATATTTTCTTCAAAGTTACGTCCGGGATGTTCTATTTCAGCTTTATGTTTTTCTAGTAGCTCCTCTTTAAATATTCCATATTCTTCAAAACCCCTCGTCACCTGACGTCGTTCATCCAGTTTAACCCGATATTGTTCTGGAGTTAGTATCCAACGAGTCCCCCGTTGAATTTGGCTATAGTAATCTTCCAAGGAAAAGGTAGCCCCAGGTTGAGTAGTATCAGATACTCCCACCAAGTACATCTGCAAAAGTGGAAAGTCAGCCAACATTTGTTTACGTTTTTTAGCATCTGAGGCAAAATACTCAGAACGCATTTTAGAATAATCTAACTGCTGCTCATAGATAGGAAAGCCGGAAAGAGGACTCAGAAAGGCCCACATACCTCGTAAACCCCTCTCCCAGCGGTACTCCATCCTAGCCTTGTTGGGGTCCATTTTGGCATAGGCTTCGTCTAAAGAATAGCCCTGGGTCATTAAAAGCTCTACCTGACGCTGCATGGCCCGAACAACAGCCACGCTGTCCCGATTTTCCCTCTCCTTTTTGCCAGTTACTTCCCAGGGAGCATCAGTACCAGTAATACCATACCAGAAATGATTCCAGATTGGAAAGACTGGGAAAACTGGTTTATAACCAAATATAAAAGCCTCCAGGTCTTTTAAATAACCCTCCAGGTCAGGATAAAACTTGGTTAACATACCGAGAGTTCGAGCCGGAACTGGTCCAATCGTGGGAATGGATTGGAAAAAGAATATTGGCGATTGTAGAAAAAATTTTATTTGAGGTTTTTGGACAGCGATCCCAGCCCAAGAAAGAGCTTTCTGGTAGGCTCTTCCCACATAATCAGAAATAAATGGAATTACCTCGGGAGCGGCATCTACGTTAAAAGCGATAATGTCATCCATGTTGACCGCTACCCGTGCCGCCAGCAGCGGTTGCTTAGCCAAGGCCCGGCTATAACGAGCCACAAATTCCCTTTGAGAATAGAGAAAGGGGACTATATTGTTTAGAGTGGATTCCGTAATAGTAGAAGCACCCTGGGTGATAGTCAGTCTTTCCACCTGCTGAAGAGCGTAACGCTCCGCCACAGTCTTCATGTGCTTCTCGGACAAACGTCGTCCTACTCTGGTAGCGTTAAGGCCCTGTAGCGCCTCCATTTTATCAACATAATAAACTTTGTAGATCATGGTGCGCCGCCACTGATAGGGCTTGTCGAACATCCAAGTATAGAGAAACCCGGTGGACTTCTTGTATAAGGTAGCTACATCTTGCAATGGACCCGCTGTCTTAAAAGCCTCGGTATAAGCTCTTCCAGGCACAAAGGGTTTATGNGTTAATCTTTTCATTTGTCGCATAGCCTTGGCACTATCCTTGATCCCGTAAGTCATCCAGGAAGTCAAGATTTTATCCCCTCCAGTAAATTTAGCCACCATAACCCCAATGTCATCAAAGGCCTCCACAGCAGTTTTACCCTGAAGAGCCAGAAGATCCCGGTATTCCTTATTACGATTTACGAAAGCCAAAAACTCTTTTCTTCCCTTCAAGAAGGCTTTATATTCTGGGGATTTATTAACTATATTTTTGACAAAGTGGATCAGGGCTTCAGGATAGCCTGGCATATCTCCAGCAATAAACCTGAAGTCATTGTAAATTGCTCCTGATACACGAAACTGTTTGGCGAAAACGTCTTTTAGTTCATCTGGAAGTTCTATCTCTTTTAATATTTTTCGGGCCACGGGCTTAAATTTATATAAAATATGACGAAAAGGAACTCCCGCAAGAAGCATAGTCCCAAATTCGTCAGCCGCAACTCGCAGAGCTGTAGATATTTTAAGTAAAATTAAATCTTTCCAAATACTCATCACGGGGTCCATCAGCGCCCACTTGTTAANNTATAGGTCAATCGCTCGGATCCCCTTACTTTTCCAAGTTGCTACCAGACGAGGGTCTACCGCCGGGATAAAATTATGTATCATTTGGGTAGTGAAGAAGGGCATGGGAATCTTTAGTTCTTCACCAGCTACCTTAATTGTGGCAAAAGATATTTCTTGACCTAGTTCATCGGCCATATATGCTCTCGATCCTTTAGGGCCAGCTCCCATGATATTACTTCCAGTTATTTTAGAGGGGGTGGTACCTAAAACCTCATAGCCTCTATTTTGAAGTCGGCCCAGAAGATGAAAACGAGCCGTCGCAGACTTGGCCATAATTGCTTTACTTCCCCATTCCATAGCTTCTTCTGTAGAAATACCAAAGGTACGAGCAAAGCGGAAAACTTCATCTCCTATATTATCGGCTGTCAAAGAGATAGCCCGCATTTTGGGAGGGACTAAGAAAAAGCTTTTCAAAAATTGGCCCGGAACCTTGTCTATCATCTTAGAAAGCATAATATCGGTTTGAAAATGACGCCAAACAGCAGAGACCGGATGAGGAGTCACCCCTTCCATAAAGGCTTTTCGCAAAAGACGATCAGCGTGAGCTGGATTAGTCGTCTGGGCCAATCTTCGCAGAGTAGGAAGATCAGCTCCCGGGTACATCCAACGCATCCGTAGAGCATTAGTCTCTTTCGTGGTTTGCTTTAAGAGATGATGATAAGTTGGGGAACGAGTAAAGGCATTGATATCGGCAGCATCTCGAAAACTACTGCTAATTGAGGAGGTTCGTCCAGTAAGAGGGATCCGGGCTCCCTTCAAGACCAACCCACCTACTCTCCAGAGAGCTAAATCTACCCCGGCAAAAACAGCAAAATCAACAATCCAAGAAAGAAAAGGGTTGATGTGAGCATCGATTCCAAAGATTCGATTAGACGGAGATTCAGCTCTCCATTTAGCTACCTTCCAATTTTCTGTGAAGGCCTCCAAAATCTCTTGACGATCCTGGGGAGACCAATGCATCCCCGGAGCAGCCGCCAGTCCCTCCTGGGTCACTTTGGATAGGGCCGGAGGAGGATAGACAGCGGTCTGATAAAGAAAAAGGGGAATCGCTACAGCCGTTTCCGCTATATTTCTTTGATACCAGTCATGCATCCGGCCAGCCCCGGTCAGAGCTTCTTTAGCAGCGGGAGCTGCAAGACTTAAATAGGCTTCAGTCTCTACCAAAAATTCAGAAAGACCGGGGATCATTTGGGCTTGAGCATTTATGATATTTTTATAAACCCGCTCGCCTTTAGTGGTCGTATCCTTAAACCACTGTTGCACCTTAAGCCAATTATATAGGTTGTCACCAATGGGTCTTAGGCCTTGAGCACCTACAGGTAAGGCTTCTATTCCATAGGCGCTAATAAAGCGCTCTATGGCCTCTCCTGGACTTTCCCCAGAAAAACGAGTTGCAATATGCATAGCCAGAAGCTCTTCTTTAATTTTTTCTCGCTGTTTTTCGTTGACTACCTTAGTCGGTTCATACCCCTCTATGGTTGGGGCGAAAGCATCGAAGAGCAACTCCCTTATTTCTTCTGGTTTCCATCCGAGATGTTTGATTAAGGCAATTTCGGCCGGGGTCTTTTCCTCCGGTCTCCAGACTGATTTGGGTAGAATTTTGGCTCCCATAAAAGCCTGATAAGCTCCCTCTGCTTCTGTTGACCAGTGACCCCGAGCAATCCAGTCTTTAGGCAAAAACCTCTTTTCTACTAAGAGGAGTTCGATGTCTATGATTTCTTCTTTTTCTAGTCCTTTGATCCGTTCTTTGAAGTTGGTAGGATAATCTTCTACCGTGGCTCGAGGAATACGAAAAGCTGGTATGTCGGAGACTACACCAATTCCTCTTATCTGATAAGGACGAACCCGCCCCGAGAAATAAATCTGATGGGCTTCCTGGGTGGTCAAACCATATTTTCCAGGGTGATCTCGGATATTGTAACCCAATTCTTTTAGTTTATTTTGGAGAGAAATAATGGCCTCTCTAGGCCAAGTAGGAACTACTTCCTCAAACCAGCGGTCTTGCCCCGGGATAGGAATTTCCCGAGAAACTGCTTTAGCTAAGGCTAAAGTATCCAATTCTGCCTTTATCCTAGCTTTTTCTTCAGGCGAGGTGGCTCGAGACAACCGTCGGAGTAGCTCAGTCCGGCGCTCGGCAACCGCATATTCCTTCTTTAGTCTTTCTTGACGCTCCAGTTCGGTAGCTCTCTCTATATCGCCTATCGGAGGGATAATTTCTTTTTCCTTCAGAGCTGCCTCTCGAGCTTCCCATTCACGACGCATGGCCTCCAGGGCTTTTTCCTTAGCTTTCCGTTCTTGAACTCTTTTTTTAGCTTCAGCTACTTTGGCCCCAATCCGCATTGGAGCTAGTCCCTTCCAAGCTGCCCCAAAGGCTTCCTCTTCTTTAGCTGCCTGTTCTTGAATTCTTTTTCGAGCTTCAACTACTCTGCCACCAATCAGTCTTGGAACATCCGCTAGTCCCTTCCGGGCTGCCTCTTGAGCTTCTTGTCTGCGACGCATAGTCCCCAGGACTACTTCTTTAGCTTTTTCGTAGGCGGCCATAGCGGCCCTAGTCTTAGGTCCCAGAATCCCATCAATGGTCCCAGGATTAAACCCAGCCGCTCGCAGTTTTCTCTGCATCTCGTATATGCGCTGCTGTCGAAGACCCAGTCTTCCTCTTAAGCCCTTACGTTGGGGGCGAGGAACATACCGCCCAATAGCTTCCACAGCTTTTTGCCGTTCTTCTTTAGTCGCCACCAGAGGCTTCGCCTCCTTCCTATCTCTTGCTTGACTACCTCTAAGGCCATAGCCCTGATTTTAGACTGAGTCAGAGTTTGATATCGAATAATCATGATCTCACTTTCAGTTTCTTGGCCCAACGGACCAGTTCGTCTAAAGAGGCCCCAGTCCGGGGTATCTTAGATTTAAAAGATTTACGTCTCATATTCCGAATTTTGTTGACCGCCGCTCGCAAGCGTTGAGGCTGTTTACGAGGCACCTATGCTCCCTTCTTCCGAACCATTACCGAAGGCTCAGTTGGCTCTCCGGGCACTCGACGAAACTCTATCTTGCCTCGATATTGAGGAAGAGCATTTAGAATAGTCTGTTTATCTACCAGGTCAGAAAGACCAACAGTGAAGCGATCTGGCGCATAGCCTTGAGTGACCAGATCACCCATTATAAAAATCCGCCCTCTTACTTTTTCTACCATGGACAGGTCGTCCAGCACCGCCTCCAGCACTACTGGCTGAGAAAGCGGGGAGGAGAGCCCAGTCTGAGGCGGGGCCAATTCAGGCTGGGCCGCTGCTTCTGGGATGAAGCCGCCTTGCTGCCCCTCTAATAATCCTCCTCGCTCCAAGACCCTCTGTTGCTTACCTATTTCTTGCGGTGTGCCTTGGAAGGGTTGCATTTGGGCTCTCTCTTCTTGTATCCGGGTTAACTCATCTTGAGGAGAAACTATACCGATATTTTCCATAGTGGTATAAATTGATTG
>BBPF01005871.1_pt1 | contig 12476 bp, 10 predicted proteins | sample 1343921 | NCBI WGS metagenome assembly BBPF01 (sample SAMD00019090, study PRJDB2971) | groundwater metagenome | isolation source: The Cedars highly-alkaline
TTTTGGCACATTAGCGGATAATCATATAATATAAAAAAACACCCCCCGTTGATAGCCTTTCAACGGGGGGGCCTAACCTGAACTATTTATTAACCTAAACCTTTTTTTCTTTGCATGAATGAGTTAGCTTGTATTAATATCAATATTTATATGTATATACGTATAAATTCCCAATAAGTTACAAAAAATTTGATTTTCTGTTTGTTCTTGTGTTTCTTTATGGAAAAATAAGTTTCTATTGATCAATGAATTGGAATAATTAAAACTTAATCCCTGTTCATTGCATGTTTTTTCGTTTTACTTATAACAATTTATCCAACAGAACTGTTGAGAAAATTCTGCAATAACAAATAAAATTTTATGTTAATAGGTATTTTGTCCGATATTCATTCAGATTTTAAGAGTTTACAGAAAGCCAAGACTATTCTCGAAAAAAGAAATTGCGATCAGATGGTTTGTTTAGGAGATATTGTAGGCTACAATTCAAATTTTGCCGATTTTTTCAAACATGGTCAGGCAAAACAATGTATTTCCTTTGTTCTATCGGAATGTAAAGTGGTTGTTTTGGGAAATCACGACCTTTACGCTTTAAAAAAAACACCCTTATTCGATGCCGGGTTTAAATACCCAAAAAACTGGTACGATTTGCGATTCAGGGAGAGAAAGAATTTAGCCAATCATAAAATATGGCTATACGAAGAAGATAATGACGATTTGATTATTTCGAATGAATTAAGGGAAAAATTTGAAAAGGTAACGGAATTTAAAACATATTTTCACGGCGAAAAACTTGTGATGTACTCGCATTACCTGTACCCCGATCTGTCAGGTTCAACCACATTTAAAACAAGGTATTTTAGTGATTTTGCCAAGCATTTTACATTTATGCAAAACTATGAATGCTCAATTGCCTTCACAGGGCACCACCACCACGATGGCGTAGAAATTATAAAGGACCAGCAATACAGAAAACTCCCGTTCGGGCAATATTCTATCGGGTATAGCCAGGCAATAATCAACGTTCCATGCATCGCAAAAGGGCCGATTAGAAACGGTATAACTATTTATAATCCCGAAAAGGGTGGGGTTGAGGTAATTCCCATAGAATAAACATTCAACCTGAAATAACAACATATTTTTACAACTCACACCTGGCATTCCTTTTTAATCCTTTTAGGGACTTATAAATTTGCATTAATTTTTCAAATGTACACTGTTTAATTGTTCAGTCAATGAATTCAAAAGTTTGATAGTTCTGGTGTAATCTGTAATCATAAATAAGCCAAATTTTGGCAGGTTACAACTTATTTATTGCGATTTTAGAAATTTGAAAATTAAAATAATTTAGACTAAAATAAAATTGTTTTTTTATAATTTTACAAAGTAAAATCCAAATTATTATGACAACTAAAATTATTACCTCGCTTACTTTGCTGCTAATATTTACATATTCCGGACTTGCGCAAAAAACTTTATATGACTTTACAATAAAAACGATTTATGGAGAAACTTTTGACCTTTCGACATTAAAAGGCAAAAAAGTTTTGATTGTAAACACTGCTTCAAAATGTGGTTTAACCCCTCAGTATGAGGATTTGCAAAAGCTCTATGAAACTTATAAAGATCAAGACTTCATTATACTGGGTTTCCCTGCAAATAATTTTATGAACCAGGAGCCCGGCACAAATGAAGAAATTAAAGAATTTTGCGATTCCAAATTCGGAATAAGTTTTCCCATGATGGAAAAAATTTCTGTTAAAGGAGAGGATATACATCCACTTTACAAGTGGTTAACCCAAAAATCGCTGAATGGGGTCTTCAATGCTGATGTAAGCTGGAATTTTCAGAAATTTATGATAAACCGTGATGGGAAGGTTGTAGATTTTGCCCCTCCAAGAGAAAAGCCCTTTTCTGATAGAATTGTTACCTGGATACAAGCTGATTGAAAAAAACATACCTGTGCAAGGGGTTATTACACTCGTTACATTTGTTTGAGCATAATTTCCAATAAACTTGCTTTATAAATTCAATTATTGAGGCTTTAAAATCCGACTACATAAATTATAATACTTTAAGTATTTTATTATTATGCACGAAAAATTTGAATGTAGTATCCGAAAATTCTATACAGCAAAGCATTCTTTTCAATTTTTCAAGGCCTGATTGCTCATCTTGAAGCAAATCCAAGAGGCTAAAGCATTAATGTTATCCCATGGAAAAATTTATAGGTTAATTATCAATAGTGTCCGACTAAAAATTCTCTATTTGTTCATGTGCTCAAGCCGCACGGGCTTTTACTTTTTTTCTGCAGCAAAAAAAAGTATACTCTAACAATTATCATTTTTTCACGATAAATTTTTCAGTGTTACTTAAATTATTCATACTTTTAAAAAGTTACTGAAGGTATCATTTACGAATTAAATTTTTACCCCCATGTTTAGATTATTCCTCTTGTTCATTCTTTTTCTAACCACATCCCACCTTGTCAAAACTCAAAATATAAAAAGTCCTCATGATTATTTGGGATATGAACTTGGCCGGCGTTTTACTTATCATCATCTTATAGTAAGTTATTTCAGGCATATTGACGCTAATTCAGATAAGGTTCAAATTGTTCAATATGGTACTACTTATGAAAACAGGCCGTTAATAGCTGCTATAGTAACCTCGGCTGCAAACCAGATGAATATTGAACAATTAAGGTTAAATAACCTCATTACCGCAGGCTTACGTGAAGGAAAAACTGAGGGAGAGCAGTTGCCAATTGTATGGTTAAGCTATAATATTCATGGTAATGAGGCCTCCGGATCCGAAGCAGCACTAAAAACATTACATTATCTGGTAAGCAGCAATAAAGAAGAAGTAAACAACTGGCTTGACAGCCTTATAATTATTATAGATCCCTGTCTAAATCCAGATGGAAGAGAAAAATATGCAGTTTGGTTTCATCAGGCTGCCGGGCAAAATATTATAACCGATATGGCCTCATGGGAACACCGTGAACCCTGGCCTGGATTTCGAACCAACCACTATTTGTTCGACTTAAACAGGGACTGGTTATGGCAAACTCAAACAGAATCGCGGCAGAGAATAGTTTTTTATCAGCAATGGATGCCACATGTTCATATTGATTTTCACGAAATGGGTTTTGAAAATCCATATTTTTTTCCTCCTGTAGCAAAACCAATGCATGAGGCTTTAACTGAATGGCAAGTAGAGTTTCAGAAAATTCTCGGTTCCCAGCTTTCTAAAGTCTTTGATAAAAAAAAGGAGCTTTATTTTACCGGAGAGATTTTCGATCTGTTTAGTCCAGCCTTTGGCGATACCTGGCCAACATTTAACGGTGCATTGGGTTATACATTTGAACAGGGGGGAGGAGGTTCTGCCGGTTTAGCAGTAATAAATTCGGCTGGTGATACAATTACTCTGAGGGACAGAATTACCAACCATTTCTCGAGTACTATTGGTACATTGGAAACTGTGTTCAAAAACCGGAACAGGATACTCACAGAATTTAACAAATACTTTAATCCAGCAAGTCATAAAAGAGTCTCTTCCGATTTTCAGTCATATATCATTAAAGCCAATAAAAACCTTGGTAATATTGCTGACCTTTTAAACCTGCTTGACAGAAACCAGATTTCATACTATTATCCTGCTAAGAGCAACCGGAGGATACATGGATTTGATTTTTTTACTCGAACAGAAGTATCGTATCAACTAAATCAGAATAACATAATAATTCCTGTAAATCAGGCCTTTTCGCAAATGGTACAGGTCCTATTTGAACCTAAAACTGTGTTTAGCGATACAATTTCTTTTGATCTAACTGCATGGGCCTTACCATATATTTTTAATGTTCCCACCTTAGCGGTAAAAGAGGCTATTCCTGTAAACAAAAGCATAAGGCCAAAAATTAAAACAATAACTAATTCTATTCCTGCATCACGCCCATTTGCATACATTACAGAATGGAATAATTTTAATTCAATCAAATTTTTATCATCACTCCTTCAGGAGAAGATAAAGGTTCGCTTTGCCCAATCGCCATTCGAAATAGGAGGGAGGAAATTTCCTGAAGGGAGTCTTGTTATAAATTTGGGAGAAAACAGGTATTTGAACAGCAATATTGACTCCCTGTTAGTATCACTGGCCAACAAAAGCAATATTGAACTTTTCGCAACTTCAACCGGCAGGGTTGAAAAGGGAAAAGATCTTGGATCTTCGGACTATAGGTTAATCAGCCCAATGAAGATTGCAATAATAAAAGGAAATGGAATTGTTCCAAGCGCTATTGGAGAGCTTTGGTTTTATTTTGACAGAGAAATTAATTTTCCGGCGTCGTTGATTAATATTGATCATATAGCCAATCTGGATTTGTTGGATTATGATCTCATTATCATGCCTTCGGGCAGTTATAGCAAGGCGGTTATGGATGTCCTTCTTTCGTTTGTACGGAAGGGCGGAAGGCTAATTGCACTTGAGAGAAGTTTACTGGCTTTTGAGAGGGATACAACACTTGTTTTTGGAAAAACGGTTTCGGATTTCAGGAAGAATAGGTTAAAAGAACTGCAGGCAGGTAAAAATCATCCCGACTCCCTTCTAGTAAGATTTGAAGACCGCAGAAAGAGGGCGCTTCAAAATGTCAGCGCTTCAAGCATTTACAAATTAACTCTCGATCGTACTCACCCGTTTTCGTTTGGAATTGGGAATGAACTGTTTATAATGAAAAGAAATTCAAATGTATTTCCATATCTTCCAGAAAAGGCTTATAATATAGGATATTTCAGAACCAATGCACATAAAAGTGGCTTTGTTGGCAAGAAATTAAAAAACGACCTTGAAAATTCTTTAGGAATAGGGCAGGAGATATTGGGCGAAGGTAATATAATTTATATTACTGATTCGCCGGTTTTCAGGGCGATTTTTACTGACGGGAAATTTTTGTTAGGAAATATGATTTTTCTGGGGTCTTCATTATCTTTGTCAGAAAGATATTTAGAATGACTGACACCGTTTCATTTTTCAATTCAGACTTTTTTACATATTTTATTGTACCCGTCCTTATTTTTCTGGCACGAATCGTTGATGTGTCTTTAGGTACATTACGTATAATTTTACTGTCAAAAGGAAAAAAGTATTTTGCTCCAATTCTTGGTTTTTTTGAAGTTCTCATTTGGATCGTTGCTATTAGTAAGATTCTTCAGAACCTCGATAATTATGTCAATTATATTGCGTATGCCGGCGGTTTTGCCGCGGGTAATTTTATTGGGATTTTTATTGAAGAAAAGCTTGCTCTGGGCGTAATGGTAGTAAGAATTATCACTTCGAAAGAAGCACCGAAACTCGTTAATAATCTTCAAAATGACGGTTTTGGTGTAACTGTATTGAATGCTCAGGGAAGCAAGGAAAAAGTTAATGTTATTTATACTGTCATAAAAAGAAACAATCTTAAGGATGTAATTTTTATTATTAAGAAACATAATCCAAAGGCATTTTTTTCCGTAGAAGATCTGAGATTTACAAATGAAGGCATATTTCCAGGTAAAAAAGAAATTTTGAGTAACTTCCCGGGCGGAGGCGTTTTCAGAAGATGGCGAAGAGGAAAATAAAATCCAGAATTGATTAGAAACTATAATCAAATGCGGTCTATGCTAAATCGTAGAAACAATACATCAAAAATAATGCAAGCGCTTTTTATATTCGCGGCGCTAACATTGTTTCTAATTTCACCATCAACAGCCGCAAATAACCATAAATTAAACCAATTAGCCCAGGTTGACTCCATTATTGAAAAGGGCAGAGTTTTGCAGGCTGATGAATCTTACGATCTTGCCATGCAACATTTTGAAAAATCACTCGAATTATCCGAAATGCACGACTTCGAGCTGGGTGTTGCAAAATCAAAATACAGCATAGGTAGTTTGCATAGGTTGAAGGGTAAAAATCCAATTGCAAATGAATTTTTTCAACAAGCCTTGAAATTGTTTTATAAATTAGGCGATTCTCTTGAAATTGCAGATACCTATAATGCTCTTGGTATAATACATACCAATATGGCTGAGTATCCGGCTGCCATGAATTACCTGATAAAATCCGTTGAAATAAGCAGAAGACACGATGCCCGGTTAATCGAGGCCAAGGCATTGATGAACCTTGGCGGTTTGTATGTTATGCTTAACGAAATTGACAAAGCTATTGATGTAACCTATAAAGCCCTTAATTTAAGGAGAAAACTGAACGATAAAGGAGGGATTGCCCGAACAATGAACAACCTGGGCGTATATTATGCCAGAAAAGGAGAACTGGATAAAGCTCTAAATTTGTATCAGGAGGCCTTGTCAATTGAACGCTCCCTGAATGATAAACCGGGAATTGCAAATAATCTTACAAATATTGGAAATTTACATTTCAGAATTGGGAAGCCCGATTTGGCTGTTCAATTTTTGAAGGAAGCACTTTCAATAAGAGAAGCTTTGGGGGATAAACAGGCCATCGCCCAGGGTTTATATAATATAGGATTTATTTATTCGGTGCAGGGCAACCCTGAGGCCCTCAACTATTTGCAAAAAAGTGTTGATATTTCATTGAATACACAGAATAACAACTTAAGATTACGAGGATACGAAACTATATCGGAACATTATGAAGGGGCAGGTGATTATAAAAATGCCCTGCTTTATCGTTTAAAATTTTATCAACTCAATGACAGCATTTTTAGTGAAAAAAACAAAAATGAATTGATTGAGATTCAAACCCGATTTGAAACCGCCCGGAAGGAAAAGGAATTATTGGTAACAAGGAGGGTTTCTCTTGCTTTGGGAGGTCTCCTTCTTTTGGCTTTGGCATTTGTAATAACAATATTTTTAGTGTACAAAAAAAATAAAAGGAACAATTTGAAGGTAACAAAACAAAATATTGAAATAATTAGACAAAAAAAACGATTGGAAGAAGCCAAGAATCAATTACAGAAGAATTTAAAAATTAAGGAACTATTTTTCGCTGCAGCGAATCACGAATTAAGACTTCCATTGAATATAATATCAGGTTATGCAGCTTTACTTTCAAGTAAAATAACTGACGAAAAACAACTCAATTTTGTACAGAATATTCAATCAAGCAGTAAAAACATGAAAAAACTGGTAGATGATATTCTGGATTTTTCAACAATGGAAACCGGTGTATTCCGTTTGGAAAAGGAACCGGTAAATATTCTTAATCTCACAAAAGAAATTGAACATATTTTTGAAACTGAATTAAGCGGAAGTCCCATACGGCTTATTGTGAAACATGACAAGTCAATTGATAAATGGTTAATGATAGACGGAGTTAGGGTCAGACAAATTCTATATAATCTCATAGAAAATTCAATCAAGTTTACCGTAGTAGGTGAAATAAATGTGAATTTTCAAATTTTTCATAATAATGAATTTAATAATTACACACTTTCAATAATTGTTACTGATACCGGTATTGGGATACCTGAAAAATTGAGGCAACTAATTTTTAACACAAATTATTCTACAAAACCAGTTTCGGATTTATTTCGATCGGGTTTCGGGTTAGGTCTTCAGATTGTTCAAAAAATTGTAGAGTGTATGTGTGGAACTATAAATTTAACTAGCAGTGAAGGTTCAGGTACCAAGATTAATATTTTAATCCCACATTTGGAATCAGCCGATATGAAAGTAGAATCCAAGTTAAATAATTTCCCTGCTATAGATAAAATTAATATAGGTTCAAATTTATTAGTTGTAGATGATTCTGAGCTGAACCGCAGACTTCTAAGAATTATGCTTGAGGAAAATTTTACTAACATAGAGGAAGCTGAAGATGGAATTGAAGCTATTCAAATTGCTTCTGAAAAAAACCCTGAGATAATTCTTATGGATATTTATATGCCTAATATGGATGGTTTTAAAACTCTAAAAAAACTAAGAAAAAGCGAAAAAACACGGCAAATTCCGGTTATAGCCGTAACAGCTTCGGCCAGTGAGGATGAAAGATTAAAAGTGATGGCGGCTGGCTTTGATGCATATTTTACAAAACCTGTGCAGAAGAACCAGCTTTTATCAGAAATTCAGAAATTGATTGAAAAGTCTAAATCAATTAATCCCTGATAGTATTTTTCTTGGGCAAATATCGAAAATGCCTGATTATTAACAAACAAAAAATCCCTGATAAAAGTTTGCCATTAGCTTATTTTGAAGTTTTATATATCAGGGCAACAATTTTTTCAAGATTTGTTGCATCAATTTCATCAAAATTACTAAAATTCTGACTGTCTATATCAAGTACGCCCATTATCTGTCCGTGCCAATTTCGCACAGGAACAACAATCTCCGAATTTGATCTTGTATCACAGGCAATATGTCCAGGAAACTTGTGTACATCGGGTACAACAACAGTCTTTTTTTTATTGATTGCAGCCCAGCATACGCCGGTGTTGGTTTTTAATTCCTGACAGGCAAGAGGCCCCTGGTAGGGCCCAACAAGAAGCTTTCCCTGTTTTAACAGATAAAATCCCGTCCAGAAAAAACCATCGAATTTGTAATGTAATAATGCGGCAATTGTGGACATTCTCGATATTACATCATCTGTTTTTTTAAGTAATTCTTCCAATTGGAGAAATTGCCGCTGGTATTTTTCGTTTTTTTTTGTTCCGGATTCCTTCATATTATATAACCCGGGTAGTTATTTTTTTTACTCTGCCAAAAAATCCAAAGGGATCTACAAATGATTTTACTATTTTAGTGTCGGGCTTAGGTTTTGCAGGTACAACAGACATAACAGGTATTTCAGACTTGTTAATAATTTCATGGGCAAATTTTCCAATATAATGATCTGTAAAACCAGTTTCCTGATGAGTCATAATCATAATTAGATCCGCATCATTTTCAATCGCGTAATTAAGTATTACATCACAATCGGGGGTTTCTGATTTTTTAAATATCTTAATGTTACAGGGAATATCATTTTCCACCATTGTTTTCTGGGCTTTCTTCATGCGGGCAAAAATTCTGGATTGCCTGTAATTAATCCCACCGCTAAGAACAGAAACCAACCAGATTGTTGATTTAAAATGTAATCCCAATGAAATGGCATTAAAAATTTTTTCACGGGTAGTTTTAGTTAAATTTAATGGCACAACAATATTTTTAATCCCAAAATTATGTTTTTCACCCTTAATTGTTATAACCGGACACTTACTATCTCTAATAATATGAGTAGCATTTGAACCAAGATATTTTTTTAATCCGTCTTCTGCATCATTTTGCCCCAAAACAATAAATCTGGGACTTATTTCATCTGCAATTTTTGTAACAACCTCATATACTTTCCCTTCTTCAATTCTATATGTTACTTTAAGACCTGTTACATTAGATGTTTTATCGCAAATTTCCTGCAGGTTTTTCTCAAGATTTATCTTTATTTCCCCACTAAAATCAACCTTTTTGAAAATTTGTTTAATCATAAAGTTTGATTCAACAACGTAAAGCAAAATTATTTCTGCATTAAGAAATTTGGCAATATTATGGACCTGCTCAAGCGCTATTAATGATTGTTGAAGGAAATCAAAAGCTACAAGAATTTTATTTGTTTTTGTCATAGTACTGAAAGTAACTTTGTATTACAAATATAATATTTTACATTAAACTGAAATTTATCCATTGAGATATTTCAGTAAAATAAAGTATTTTTGCGCCTTAATTTTCAGTTAATGAATTTTATTGAAGAAATTAAACGTAGAAGAACCTTTGCGATAATCAGTCATCCTGATGCTGGTAAAACAACACTTACTGAAAAATTACTTTTATTCGGCGGCGCAATACATGTGGCAGGTGCCGTAAAATCGAATAAAATAAAGAAAACCACCACTTCCGATTTTATGGAAATTGAAAAACAACGCGGTATTTCAGTTGCCACATCGGTAATGGGGTTTGAATACAACGACTGTAAAATTAACATTTTAGATACTCCCGGGCACCAGGATTTTGCAGAAGACACATACAGAACACTTACAGCAGTCGACAGCGTAATAATTGTTATTGATGCTGCCAAAGGTGTGGAAATGCAGACTGAAAAGCTTATGGAAGTGGCCCGAATGAGAAATACTCCCGTAATTGTTTTTGTGAATAAATTAGACAGACCAGGAAAAGATCCTTTTGAGCTTCTTGATGAATTGGAAAAAATGCTAAAAATTGGCGTTCGCCCCTTAAGTTGGCCTATAGGTATGGGGCGACAGTTCAAAGGTGTTTATAATATTTACGAAAGCAAATTATACTTATTTACATCCATCGATAAACAAACCAGGGGGCAAATAGTTGAATTAAATAATCTGAACGACCCAAAATTGGACAATTATATCAGTCCTTTTACAGAAACACTTAGAAAGGATTTGGACATAATTGATGCTGTTTATCCAGAATTTAATAAGGAGAAATATCTTGAAGGGAAATTAACTCCTGTATTTTTTGGTTCGGCTCTTAATAATTTTGGTATTAAGGAGTTACTTGATTGTTTTATTGATATTGCCCCCTCACCAAAAAGCATTTCTGCACAGGAAAGGCTTGTAAAACCAGATGAAAATAAGTTTTCAGGTTTTGTCTTCAAAATACATGCAAACCTTGATCCCAATCATAGAGACAGAATTGCTTTTGTAAAAATATGTTCGGGAAAATTTGAAAGAAATAAACCGTATATGCTCGTAAGGACTGGGAAAAAATATAAATTTTCAAACCCTACTTCTTTTATGGCCGATAAAAAATCTGTTATTGACGAGGCATTCCCAGGCGACATTGTTGGAGTTCAAAATACCGGAAATTTTAAAATAGGTGATACCCTTTCGGAGGGGGAAAAAATTAATTTCAAGGGGATTCCCAACTTTTCTCCTGAGTTTTTCCGTTATGTTGAGAATGCCGATCCTCTTAAATTCAAACAGCTTGCGAAGGGTCTTGATCATCTTACAGATGAAGGTGTAGCGCAACTTTTTATAAATAAATCGAACGGCCGCAGAATTATTGGAACCCTTGGACCACTTCAGTTCGACGTAATTCAATTCTACCTCGAACATGAATACGGTGCAAAGTGCCGTTATGAACCAATTAATTTGTACAAAGCTTGCTGGATTGAAAGCAATAATAAAAAAGAATTCAACGATTTTTTATCCCGCAAATACCAATTCATCGCTGAAGATAAACATGGGAATTACGTCTTTCTGGCTGAATCGTCTTATGCATTAAAAATGGCACTGGAAAAATTTCCCGATATTCAATTTAGATTCAGTTCTGAGATTCGGTAAAAAAATGATTTAAAAAATAATTTTTCCCCTGAAAGTAGCCGAATTATTAGTTTGATTAATTCCTTCAAAAAGAAATTGGTTATCGGGCAAGTGATTTTTCTTTAAATTAATATTTTCACCAGGCACTGTTTCTTTTAAATAATTTATTGAAAATTCTTTTGGGTAGTTTTTTTCATGAAAATCTACCGGGAATGTGTCCATCATCCAATCTATATAGCGAGTGGCCGTTACATGTTTATTAAGATCTATATCAAAATAATTGGCAGACAATACGTTATAGGATTCCCCGCTAATAGGATCAAGCTTTTCAGGAAGTTTGTTTATGGCTTTTTTATTTTTTAATTGAGTCAATATTTTTCCGTTAAGATCTTCAACTATTTTGGGTCTCTTACTCTCAAAATCAAGGGCTAACCAGCCAGATGTGGCCCTGGCAACAATGTTCTGTCCTTCATCTCTTACAATAAAATCTCTGAGATAAAGCAACCTGTCAATATCTTTAGGCCAGGTTTCTATTACAATTTCTTCATACCATTTCATTGGTTTGTAAATTTGTACACTCATCCTGCTTAAAACCCAGAATAGCTTGTGTTCCCGCATACCGTTATATCCAAATCCCAAGCTATCTGCCGATTGAACTGCCGATTGAATCAAAAAATTTACAAGGCCTCCAAGCCTGACCCGTGCAAACATATCCGTATCAGCCGAAGTAATTTTGAATTTTGTGAATAATGATAATTCTTTGTCTAAGGTTGGTTTCATTGATATACTTATTAATTATCAATTTACAAAGAAATTAATTTATTTGAAATCACGGGTAAAAAAATATTAGTTTTGAATTTTCGATTAACAATCACTTTATGGAATATATAATTATTACAATAGTTGCAGCAGGTGCGGCAATGCTGACTTTTTTTTCGGGATTTGGATTGGGTACTATTCTCATGCCTGTTTTTGCATTGTTTTTTCCGGTTGAAATAGCCATTGCGCTCACGGCAGTGGTTCATCTTGCCAACAATTTATTTAAAACAAGTTTGGTTTGGAGAAACATTGATTTTAAAGTGGTTGGCCGATTTGCAATTCCTGCAGCCCTTCTGGCAATACTGGGGGCCTTGCTTTTGAATTTCATAGCAGCCGACAGGGTGCTTCTTTCGTACGAAATTGGAAACAAGCAATT
>BBPF01002481.1_pt3 | contig 12347 bp, 10 predicted proteins | sample 1343921 | NCBI WGS metagenome assembly BBPF01 (sample SAMD00019090, study PRJDB2971) | groundwater metagenome | isolation source: The Cedars highly-alkaline
ATATCTTACTATTTTGCACATATTCTCCCTCTTATTTTAAGAGCTTGTTGCCAATACCAAAATTTGCATCAATATAAAAAGCACTGCAAAACCTATACCGAAAAATGCAAATCCCTCACCCTTGCTCTTTTTATTTTTTATTTGATATAATGCAATTATTCCAAAAACAACGGCAATAAGTCCCAATAAAATTCCCCATTCAGGTATTATTGCAGAAAAACCAAGTATAAATGAGATTACCGCATTAGAGTTGACAGAATTGGGGTCTGACACAGGAAGATTATGTTTAAAACCTTCGGGCTTATCTTCACGATTACCAAAAACTGTGACGGCAACAGAACCCAATGAAAAACATATTATGAAAAATGTTAAAAACGCACCCGCAACAGGAAGCATCTGAATAAAAGCAATAGCAATGAACTCAAGTATAATATCCATACCAAAATCCCATTCTGTACAGATGTTTCTGCCTGTCTAAGTCCGCCTGCCCCGACTTGTTTGGGGATGGACAAAAAAGATTTTCTTAACGCGCTTCCAGTTGCAACAGAAGTTCCGATAAACCCGAGTACCAAACCTGCGACAAGGATAATAAAATAAAATGAAAGAAGCAATATTCCTGTTATTGAGAAAAAAAGAAAAACTGCAACAGGTAATATTAGAAAGGTAGATAATAAACCAAAAACAAGTACCCTGCCAGGCATTTTCAATATACAGTTTCGGAAAGTTAAAGTTTGTTTTTTAAAAAAAGCCGCGACTATAATATAAAAGAATCCCGAGCCAAAATACAAATGCCCTGAATGTGGTAAATCCAAAAACGGGGCTATATTTTCTTATAAAAAGATTTGAAAATAACCTTCCTCTTAATAACATGCGCCATTATTTTAGAAGATGCTACTTATTATTTTTTTATATCTTATGTACGCTTCATTCCAACTATCTGCATCTTTGGGTTTATATTCCTGTATCGGAAAAGATTTTCTTACAATTGTCCTTAAATGTTCTATTGATTGAACCTGTTTGGTTTGATATGCCTGTATAAGAATATTCCCAACAGCGGTTGCTTCAACAGGTCCGGATAAAACTATTCTATTTGTTGCATTGGCTGTAAATTGAGATAAAAGTTCGTTTTGAGAACCTCCGCCTACAATATGTATAACCTCAATATTTTTATCTACGAGTTCTTCAATCTGTTCAATAGTTGCTCTATATGTAAGCGCAAGGCTTTCTAAACAACATCTTGTAATAGAGGAAATATCTTTTACAAATTTTTGACCTGTATGCTGACAGAACTCTTGTATCTGTAGGGTCATATCTTTTGGTGCTATAAATTCTTTGTTGTTGGGGTCTATAAACATCTGAAACGGTTTTGCAAGTTTTGCCATTTTTGTCAGTTGAGGATATGTATAGGTCATGCCTTTTTTTTCCCATATCTTCCTACACTGCTGAATAAGCCACATACCCATAATATTTTTAAGAAATCTATATGTATCTGCAAAACCGCCTTCATTGGTAATATTATAAAAAAGAGCCTTTTGAGTAAGTATCGGTTGTTTTATCTCCACACCTAAAAGAGACCATGTTCCTGAACTTATGTATGCCCAGTTATTCCCTTGTGCTGGAACTGCTGCAACCGCACAAGCAGTGTCGTGTCCTGCTGTTGTAATCACAGGAATATCTTTCACCTTTAATTCTTCTGATATATAAGGAAGAAGTTTTGAAGAATGTAGGCCCGGTCGGACAACGGGGGGAAGAATTCTGACAGGTATCTTGAGTTTTTCAATAATTTCTGTTTCCCAGTTATTTTTTACCGGATTAAACATCTGGCTTGTTGTTGCAATTGTAAATTCCTCTTTTTTCTCACCTGTTAAAAGAAACCTAAAAAGGCTCGGCATCATTAACATAGTTTCTGCATTTTCAAGAAGGCAAGGATTGTTCTTTACCATTGACAGTAATTGAAAAACTGTATTTATCCTCATAAACTGTATGCCTGTCTTTTCGTAAAATCTTTCTTTTGATACAAACTTTAAAGCCTCTTCTATCATTCCTTGTGTTTTTAAATCCCTGTAATGGTAGGGACTGCTCAAGAGAACATCGTTTTTCCCGATAAGACCAAAATCAACTCCCCAGGTGTCTATACCGAGCCCATAAATATTTCCTTTTGTTTTTTTAACAACACTTTTAAGAGAATTTTTCATCTCCAAAAACAAACCCAGCACATTCCAGTGTAATCCATCAGGAAGCATAGCGGGAATATTGGAAAATCTACTAACTTCTTCAAGATGCACCTTGCTGTCCTTTAAATTTGCGACTATTGTTCTTCCGCTTTCAGCACCTAAATCAAATGCAACATATGTTGACATATCCCTCCTTTTTATAGGTGACATGTGACAGGTGACTGAAAAACATTGCAAGCCTTAAAATTCACAACACCCAGGGGGTGCTCTGGTGTGCTGCTGGTGCCCGGGGGGGTTCCTGTCACCTGTCACATGTTGCCAGAGCATCAGTTGCGCGTCACCATTTTTTCCCCTACCTACTACCTGCTATTTTCTCATCCCCACACAACAAATCCTGGTTCAAACCTGTTTATCAAATCAGGATGAGAAGGTAGAACACGGATAGAGTAACCGATATGTCCGGTGGTCTGACAAGTAATACAACCACAGAAAAGATAAGAACCCGACATTTTTGGGGTAGATGCCTCCTCTTTTTTCCATTCCATATCTATCGGTTCTCCATCTGGTATCTCTCCGTCTACATCTACCCTGCCCGCATATATCTGGACACATACATCATCGGGGCTTAAATCTCCGAGGTGGACAATTGCCTCAACAGAAAGTTTAGAACCTGTTTTTAAGTTTGTAGTTTCACCCTCGTTCACGCTTTCTATTTTGACAGATTGCCAACCAAATTTTATCTTCTGTTTCCAAGAACTAAGTTCTTTTGCTTTCTGAAAATTATTTTTTGATAAGGATTTTACATCTTCATATGCGGGCAGGTATTTCTTCTCTAAATATTCTTTTACCATTCTATGTGTGTTAAACACAGGACCCATTTTTTTTATCGCATTTTTCATTCTTTTTATCCATTCTCTAGGAAGACCGTCTCTGCTCCTTTCGTAAAAAAGAGGTACTGCTTCTTTTTCAATAATATCATACAGCCTGTTTGCCTCAATCTGGTCTTGATATTTATGGTCTGTGTATTCTTCTCCAAATCCTATTGTCCATCCGGTATTTTCTCTCTCAGCCTCACACCACCACCCATCAAGCACACTTATATTAAGAACACCATTTATATTTGCCTTCATTCCGCTTGTGCCGCTTGCCTCAAGAGGCCTTCTGGGAAGATTAAGCCATGCATCGCAACCCTGAACAAGATACCTCGCAACATTTAAATCATAGTCCTCAATAAAAACAACCCTGCCCTGCAACCTCGGCTCTTTTATAAAATGTAAAAGTTCCTTTATCATCTGTTTTCCAGGATTATCCTTAGGATGAGCCTTGCCTGCAATTATTATCTGAACAGGGAAATTGCTATTTACAATCTTTGCAAGCCTTTCAATATCCTGAAATATAAGGACAATCCTTTTATATGTTGCAAATCTTCTTGCTATACCGAGGGTAAATGCCTCGGGATTTAGTATGTCCTCAATTGCTTTTAATTCAGAAGATGGGATGTTCTTTCTGATACCTTCTTCAACAAGTCTCTGTCTTGTAAAAACAACAAGTCTTTCTCTTCTTCTTTCATGTGTCTTCCACAATTCAAGAGAGGGGATTTTATCAATCTTTTCCCAAACCTCCTGGTCGGGCGGATCAGATACCCAGCGGGGTCCTAAATACCTATCAAAAAGCGCTGCCATATCGTAGGATATCCATGTCTTTACATGCACACCATTTGTTATTGAATCAATGGGTATTTCCTTTACTGGCAATTTCTGCCATATATTCTTCCACAATTTCTGACTCACTGTCCTGTGAATCTGACTTACACCGTTTGACCCTGTTGAAAGTTTCAGAGCAAGAACAGTCATTGAAAACATCTCTTTATCATCTTCAGGATTTTGTCTTCCAAATGCGAAAAATTCTTTTTTTGTTATACCAATCTTTTGTATAAAATTGTCAAAATATTTTATAACCATATCAGGAGCGAACACATCGTTTCCGGCTGGAACAGCTGTATGTGTTGTAAATATGCTCCCGGCAGAAACAATCTCACAGGCTTGTGAAAACGAAATCTTTTCTTCTTCAACAAGCTCTCTTATCCTCTCAAGTAAAAGAAACGAAGAATGACCCTCATTCATATGAAAGATATTGGGGGAAAGCCCCATTTGCCTTAATGCTTTTATGCCTCCTATACCAAGCACTATCTCCTGCCTGATTCTCATATCCTGATCACCGCCGTATAGATGCTGTGTGATTTCTCTTGCCCAGGGAGGATTTGAAATAAACGAAGTATCAAGAAAATAAAGAGGCACCCTTCCAACATCAAGCCTCCATATATGTGCAAATGCCTGTCCTTGCGGAAAATTTAATTCAATCTCAAGGGGGTTTCCTTTCTGGTCCTCAACCCGCTGCAGAGGCAATTGATAATAATCTATGTCCCTGTATACTTCCTGTTGCCATCCATCTGTATCAAGCCTCTGGTGGGAATATCCTCTCCTGTAAAGAAGTCCTATCCCAACCATTGGGATACCAAGGTCGCTTGCAGACTTTAAGTAGTCTGCTGCAAGAACACCGAGCCCTCCTGAATAAATGGGAAGAGACTCATGAAATCCGTATTCTAAAGAAAAATATGCCATCTGGGCAGGATGTTTGGAACCATAAACATTCTGGAACCAGCCGTCTTTTTTCAGGTATACATCAAGTCGGTCTACAACTTTTTTAAGATAGCTGCTAAATGCCTCGTCCTCTTTAGCCTCCTTTAATTTATCCTGTTGTATCCGCCCAAGCAATTCTATAGGATTATGATAGACCTTCTCCCACAAATCCCTTTCAAGTCTCCTGTATAATTCAAGGGATTCAGAATCCCATGTCCACCAAAAGTTATATGACAATTTTTTAAGCCCTGCCAATTCTTTTGGTAAAGCAGGCATTACAATAAATGACTTGGCTGCTTTCATATCCCCCCCATCGCATAATATGTTACTGGTTAATAACTTGTATCCGTGACGGTGATCCGTGACGGCCACCGGCACCAGTGCACCAGAGCACCAGCGCACCAGAGCACCAGAGCACCAGAGCACCAGTTGCTCTTTAAAGCCCTATGGGATTATTTTAGAGTCTGATGAGTTTTTCATCAAACCATATTGTACCTTTTCTGCTATTTTCCTTCAATAAGGGTCTTTATATCCTTCGGAAGCGGAGACTTAAAAGCCATAATGCGACCTGTTTTAGGATGCCTTATCTCAAGTTTTGATGAATGCAATGCCACCCGCCTGAATTTTACAGGATACCTGTTTGCAATTGCATATTTTCTTTCACCCACTACGGGATGTCCAATATACGCAAGATGAACCCTTATCTGGTTTGTCCTTCCTGTCTGAGGCTGGATCTCAAGAAGTGTTAAGTCAGGAAGATACTGAAGAACCCTGTATAGTGTAACAGAGGGCTGACTTGCAATTGTGCTTCTTGTTGCAAATACTTTATGTGTATTTGGATCCGTTGCAAGAGGAATATCAACTTTTCCCTTTTTTTCTTGGACATAGCCCTGAACAACCGCAAGGTATATCCTTTTTATTGTATGATGACGAAACTGAAGGGTAAGCCGCTCCAAACTGTTTTTGTTGAAAGCAAAAATAATAATACCGGATGTTTCTCTGTCAATTCTGTGAACAGGGCTTGCCGGACTTAAGTTTTTACTTTTTAAAAATTCATTAAGAATATGGACAAGTGTATGTTTTTCCTTTTTTGGCGTGGGAACAACAAGAAGTCCGGAAGGTTTATCAATAACAATAATATCTTCGTCTTTATAAATTACTTTAAACGGAAGAACCGCCATTTCTATTCAAAGTCCTCTTCCATATCTCCCATACCCTGTATTTTTTTTACAGCTCCTATAAACCGGGGAGGTTTTTCTCTACTGTTCCTTTTTCGTAATAGTCCATATTTATAAATCTGCATTTTACCTTATACTGTGCCTCAGATATTTTTTCTACGATTAAAACCTCTGCAATTGCTTTTAGCCCTGATGGATAATTTTTGTTTTTTATCTCAACCTCTATCCTGTTTGTTGGTTGAAGAACATTTATTGTTGTAAAAGAAAATCCGTTGGAACTTGTATCCTGTAAAAAGCCGTCCCCGTAAATGGTTGGTTTTATAGACTTAAATTTTATTGTTCCTATGTTTGAAGAGGTATCCTCAAATTCTGTTCTTAACTGTCTTCCTGCAATATCCGACAGACTTTTAAGAATTTCTTCTATTGATTGATACCTTTTATCCTGCTCTTTTTCTATCATTTTCATTATGCAATCACTCAGCTTTTTTGATACACCTGGATTGATTCTGTAAGGGTCAGCGGGTGTGTAGTTCAGGTGTTTCATCTTTGTCGTATGTATATCCTGTGCAAGAAAAGGGCTCTGCCCCGTTGCTGTTTCGTAAGATGTAACCCCGAATGCATATATGTCGCTTCTGTGGTCAATGCTTCCGCCTTTTATCTGTTCAGGGGACATATAGGGGGCACTGCCTATCCTGATGATTAGTTCTATCTTGGATTTAAGATAACTTCCGCTTATTGTTGATATACCGAAATCACAGAGCTTTACAATATCTTTATGGAAAAGAACATTTGCAGGTTTTAAATCCTGATGCACAATGGAATGACTGTGGAGATATTCTAAAGCACTTGCAATGTGTCCCATAATTATCAATGTATCATATTGATTTAAGTGCCCCCCTTTACGAATTCTTGCCCTCAGGTCACGACCTTCTGCAAACTCAGAGACAATATAGTGCCTTCCCATGTGCTTACCCATTTCTACTGTACTTATAATATTAGGATGTTTTAATTGTCTCTGCAGGTTTGCCTCACGGATAAATCTGCCAATAATATCTTTATTATGCGAAAGATCAGAGTTTAATATTTTAATGGCATAAAGCAAACCTTTTGATTCTACCTTATAGACTACACCAAAACCACCTTCCCCAAGTTTTTCAATAAGTCTATAACGGGCAATATTTTTAACAGGTATATTTTCAAGTATCTTATCAATTATCATTATAAGTGTGCCCATTTTTTATTTAGAAAAAAGAAGTCTTGCATTGTTAAGAAGGTCTTCAAATTCAACAGGAAAAGGTATGAGTACATCAGCCTTACAGGGAACGGCAAAGAAACCCCTTTTTACCCTCTCTATAAGTATAAGTGGAATTGAAAAGATGCTGGGACTTGATTTAATGCGTTCACAAACTCTATATCCATCCAATCCCTGAAGATAAGAATCAAGTATAATCAAATCAGGATGTTCAAGGTGTATGGTATTGATTGCATCGGGAGCCGTAGATTTAACAAAAACAGTATAACGGTCTTTATGCACCAAGGTATGAACTTCAAATCTGTCTTTTAAATATTCTAATAGTTTTTTATCGCTTGAAGCAATCAATATCTTTTTTCTGCCATATTCAGATCCTTTTTCAATAGGTGCTGTCCATGCTGTCTTTTTGATTTTATCAAGACAATGTCTTACTCTGCTCTGTAAAACAGCCGCCTCATAAGGCTTTGGAATATAATCCTCCACACCAACAGATCTTCCATAAGAAATATCTTTCAAGGAAGACTTAGCGGTAAGAGCAATTATGGGGATGTTTTTAGTTTGTGGGTCTGTTTTTAGTTTTTCGCACACCTTGAAACCGCTGATATCCGGAAGCACAATTTCAAGAATGATAAGGTCCGGACTTTCCTCATGAGCTTTTTTTATCCCTTCTTCTCCGCTATATGCAAAAATAGCATTATAACCTTTCTTTTCAAAGTCAGTTTTTATAACTGAAACCTCATCAGGGTTGTTATTTATTATAAGTATTTTTTCTTGTGCCATACTTTATTCCGTCATCTGTAGCCCGTATTCCGTTGTCCGTCGCCTGTATTTCGTATTCCGTTTCTTTTACGATATACGAAATACGGCATACGAACGACGGCTTTTAACCACCTGTCCATATCAGTGCTACCTCATTACATTTCGGAAATTCCGGACATCGCATACAATCTATCCATATCTTGTGAGGAAGTTTCTCTTTTTGTATTCTTTTAAATCCAAACCGTTTAAAAAATTCCGGCCTGTATGTAAGTGTAAATACATCTTTTACACCAAAATACTTGGCATCTTCAAGACACTTTTCTACAAGTTCAGTTCCAATTCCCTGTTTTTGGCAAGAAGAGAAAACCGCCAAACACTTAATCTCTGCAAGATTATCCCAGAATATATGCAATGCAACACATCCTACCACTTTCTTATTTTTAACGGCGACCCAGAAATCTCTTATACTTTCGTACAATTCAGAAAGTGAACGGGGCAGCATAAGCCCCTGTTTTGCATAAGAATTTATAAGACTGTGTATCTGTTTAACCTCTCTTATTCTTGGTTTTCTTATCGCCTCAGAGTTATAATTTTTAAGAACTGACATTGAGATTTTTCCCTGCCTCTTGCGATTGCCCGCCACCTGAAATCCCTGCCCGCCACAGGTAAGAGCAAAAAAGCAGGCGGGTTTAGAATACTATCTCTATGGCCTTGTATGGACAGGTTTTTAGACATAGTTCACACGCTATACATTTTTCTTTATTAAACGATATAAGCATATTCTCCCTGTCTAAGAAAAAAGCCCCTGTCGGACAGGTAGATATACAGGCAGTGCAGTGGGTACATCTTTTTTCATACCATTTTATATCACGGGCAAGAGATTGTATCTTTGCACCCTTTGCTTCAAGATACTTAAAGCCTTCGTCTAGTTTGAGTTTTTTACCTGTGATTTCCAGAACAAGAATACCTTCTTCATTGGGATTTACCTTTGCCATAAGTATATTCACCATAAGGTCATAATCTTTTATAAGATGGTATGTGATGGGCTCATTTAAAAGAGATGTTGGAAATGTAAGCACGACCTTCTTTTTTGTCATAAACACCCTCCCGCCTTAATACTGCCTATTGCCATTACCTATTTTTTTACCACCGTTCCTTTTGCAACTACCACAATATCTGAAGATGTAACCATAAATCTTTTTTTATCTTTTTCTATATCAAACCCTATTGTAGCACCATTTTCAACAATAACATTTTTATCAAGTATTGCTCTTTTTATCTTTACATGCCTTCCGATATTACACCCCTCCATTATAATACTATCTTGAATATGTGAATAACTATTTATTCTTACCCCCGGTGATAGTATAGACCTTTCAACCCTCCCGCCGCTTATGATACATCCGTTACATATAAGCGAATTCAGAACAAGCCCAATCCTTTCAGGTTCTTCTCCTCCTGCAAATACTGTCTTGGAAGGAGGCCAGTGCCCCTGGTGTGTCCTTACAGGCCAGTTATTATCATAAAGATTAAATATAGGTTCAACCTGAACAAGATCCATATTGGCTTCATAATATGCATCAAGTGTCCCTATATCTTTCCAGTATAAAATATTTTTTCTGTTTTCATCTTCAAAGGGGTATGCATACATTTTTTTTCCCCTTATCATTGCAGGAATCACATTTTTACCAAAATCATGTTGTGTAGGCTTATCTCTGTCAATGCCAAGTTCTTCTTTAAGCACATCTCTGTTAAATACATATATGCCCATTGAAACAAGAGCCTTATCCGTTCTGCCGGGTATAGGTTTCGGAGAAGCAGGCTTTTCTTCAAAACCCAAAACCCTGCTGTCCTGTGACATTTCAATGATACCAAACTGACCTGCCTTCTGTATGGGTGATTCAACAGCTGCAACTGTTACATCCGCCTGCTTTTCTATATGATACCCAATCATTTTCCTATAATCCATCTTATATATATGGTCGCCTGCAAGTATAAGTATATAATCGGGTTGAGGCTTTTCCATTTCAATAGAATAAAGGTTTTGATATACTGCATCGGCGGTTCCCTGGTACCAGCGCTCATCTATCCTTTGCTGTGCGGGCATAATCTCTATAAACTCACCCAACTCAGAATCAAATATGCTCCAACCCTGTCTGATATGTCTTGAAAGCGATATGGACTTATATTGCGTAAGGATGTATATCTTTCTCAAACCCGAATTCAAGCAATTGGAAAGAGTAAAATCTATAACCCTGTACATCCCCCCGAAAGGAACTGCTGGCTTTGCCCTATCCTGGGTAAGAGGATGCAACCTTTCTCCTTTTCCTCCTGCCATAATAAATGTAAAAACCTTATATGATGGTATTGGCATAACTCCTCTAAAAATTATTATTTTTCTACTGGATAGGAGCCTAATATGTTTAAATAACTGCAATGTTTTTCTAACTCCTGCAATGCCTTTACTATATTTTTTTGTGTTCTGTGGCCTGAAAAGTCCACGAAAAAATAATAGTCCCATGCCTTTTTTTTTGAAGGACGGGATTCTATCTTTGTCATATTTATATTCGCCTTTTTAAACGGCAGTATTGCATCATGCAATGCGCCGGGTCTATCCTTTACAGCAAACACTATAGATGTCTTATCCACACCTGAACGCTCGGTATCTTGTCTTGCAAGAACAAGAAATTTAGTTATATTCATATAACTGTCTTCAATATTTTTTGCAATAATATTTAATGAATACATTTTGGCGGCTAAAATGCTTGCTATACAGGCTGAATCTTTTGTTTTTGATACAATTTTTGCAGCCTCAGCAGTACTTGAAGTTTCAACTAATTGAGTATCAGGATAATTCTCTTTAATATATTGCCTGCACTGTCCAAAAACCTGATCTTTTGAATAAATTTTTCTTATTTTTATCTGTTTTGAAGGTGCAAGAAGAAAGTGTGATATACGAACAACAATCTCTGAAAATATTTTTAGTTTCGTATCAACAAGCATATCAAGTGTAATTTCAACGGGCCCTTCTATTGAATTTTCTATAGGGACCACCCCATAATCACAGGAATCTTTTTCAACCTCAGAAAAAACATCTTCTATAGTCCTGCAAGGAGTGTAACTTACAGATGAGCCAAATTTTTTCAACGAAGCAAGATGGGTATATGTCATCTGAGGACCGAGGTACGCAACAGCTATATGTTTTTCAAGTGAGCGGGATGCAGATATAATCTCTGTGAAAATACTTTTAAGGTCTTGTTCAGATAAAGGGCCTCTGTTTTTCCTTATTATATTTTTATATATCTGCTGCTCCCTGATAGGAGAAAAGATACCTCTACCTGTGTTTTTTTTAATTTCTCCTATCTGAAGAGCAACCTGTGCTCTTCTATTTAAGAGTTCAACTATATTTTTATCAATCCTGTCAATCTGTTGTCTGAATCTATCATAAAGCCTCACAATAGATGTCCTGCTTTTGCAGGATTTGTTTTGAAGGTTTAAATATTTCAACATATTCCTCCCTCATATAATATGTCACTGATTAATAATTTGTAATGGTAACTTTTTTTCTTTTTGCTACTTTTTCTTTCTTTGTTAATTTGTTAATATTGTGAATAATCAACAACAATAAATTATTTCTTTGAAAATTAAGAGACCCCGTTAAACTTATCCTTGATAGGTAATAAGAAAGAACATCTTGTTCCTGCTTAAGGTTAAACCTCTGAAAAAAGTATATATCTCTGGCTTAAAAGCTAAACTGCTAACCCGCACAATAAATAATACAGACCTGACTTGCTTTTCTTAATAAAACAGTGATTGAAAAGCATAGAAAGCAAGATGTGGCAAAGTGCTTATTCTTACACAAGACGAGCTCTTGTTTTTAGATCCAGAGGGTCTTTCTTAAACTTGTTATTTCATCAAACCCAAACAATAGGTCGAGGTTAAGATCTATGTGTTATAGACTTTTTGTATCTTGTTACAAAAGAAATCTTATTATTTTTTATTTTGACATATTACCGCACAACTTTTTTGAGAATCCGTTAGCCATAAAGGCCGACCTGGTGCCGGTTTGAACTGAAGGCCATTTTCCCCTTTTCCCGAAATGTCTGATTTTATCGTACCACAGAACTCAGTGAGGCGCTAAATTTTGATGCTACTGAACAATAACTTTTTCTTGCTTGGAGTAGTTCTATCTCTTTCTTCCGGTGCTTCTGTAACGTTTGAAGTGGTCCATAAGGTCTTATGTTTCATATTGTATCTATTATTTAGTTAAAAGTCAATAATTTATGTGACCTTGGTTGCGATGCAGACAGTAGGGGGGAGAAGAAAGCCAGGATTTCGCCGAGCC
>BBPF01006636.1_pt3 | contig 12333 bp, 14 predicted proteins | sample 1343921 | NCBI WGS metagenome assembly BBPF01 (sample SAMD00019090, study PRJDB2971) | groundwater metagenome | isolation source: The Cedars highly-alkaline
CCCCCGCCGCATTCCATTAGCCGAAGTAGCGGATGTTCATTTGCAACTAAGGCCAGGAACAGACGTGGCGTTGCTCAACGGACTATTACACGTCATTTTGCGCGACGGACTGGAAAGCCCAAGTTTTATTGCAGAACAAACCAATGGATTCGATGAAATGAAAGAATTTATTATGGAGGGGTACAGCCCCGAGCGTGTGGCTGACATTACGGGCGTTCCAGCAGCAGCTATTGAGAAAGCTGCCCATCTATATGCTACCGCCCCAAATGCGGGCATTTTCTACTGCATGGGTGTGACTCAGCACACCTGTGGCACTGAGAATGTATTAGCGCTAACTAATCTGGCCATGGTTACCGGGAATTTTGGTAAAGCTCATTCTGGCGTTAATCCTCTGCGTGGTCAAAATAATGTGCAGGGTGCCTGTGATATGGGTTGTCTGCCCCATGTCCTGACCGGGTACCAGCCTGTGCACAGCGACATTGACGAGGACACGTATTGGCAACGCATTGCAGGTCAGACCCCAGAAGCCGCTTCCGAACTTGTTACGGCATTGGAGTTTGATTTCTACGGCAAGACTCCCCAAGCCGTGCCTGCCAACAAAATCAGTGAGCACATTCGTGCCAAGTTTTCTCGCGCTTGGGGGGTAGAGCTCTCTGATGTCCCCGGCAGGACAATCAACGACATGTTTCATCCTCTGCCCCAGAGATGGTGTAAAGCGATGTACATAATGGGCGAGAATCCGATGCTGTCGAGTCCAGATTTAGAGCACGTGCGTCAGGCGCTAACATCGCTAGAGTTTCTTGTGGTGCAAGATATCTTTCTCTCGGAGACAGCCGAGCTTGCGGATGTAGTCTTACCAGCGGCATCCTTTGCCGAAAAGGACGGTACATTTATCAATACAGAGCGGCGTTGCCAGCGTATCCGTCGCGCAGTCTCGCCGATCGGCGAGAGCAAACCGGACTGGGAAATAATACAATTATTGGCGCAAAAACTCAGCCTCCCCTAGAAGCATAATTCTGTAGAAGAAATATGGGATGAGGTGCGTCAGCTCACGCCGCACTATTTTGGCGGCATGAGCTATGCTAGGCTCAATCAGGAAGGCTTACAGTGGCCTTGTCCGCACGAAGAACACCCCGGCACCGCAATTATGCATCGCAGGTCTTGGAAAGGCGAAGAAGGGCGGTTTGCCCGCGGTATCGGTCAGTTTTCAACAGTCGACTATCGACCCTTTGCCACTGAAAAACCTTCCGCCGAGTTCCCGTTTGTGTTAACCACCGCACGCAGGCTCTATCACTACCATACTAGGACAATGACTTCGCGCGTCGACGGTCTCAATGCACTGCTTAACGAAGAAAGAATGCAGCTCAATCCTGTTGATGCCGTTCAACCAGGGGTTTCTGCCGAGGACACTATCAAAGTAACCTCGGCGCGAGGCTCCATCAAAACACGCGTAGTAATTACCGACTTAGTGCCTACGGGTGTCGTCTGCATGAGCTTCCATTTTGCCGAGTCACCTGCTAATGTGCTGGCCAGCCCAGCCGTATGTAGTATGTCGGTGGTCTCGGAACTTAAAGTCAGCACAGTTCGTATTGAAAAAGCAACAGGAAAGGCGGTCAGGTAGAAATGAAAGACGCGCCGCAACGACCGTCGGAAGAAAATTATCGCTGGATGCTCGGCCCAGAGGCCATCGCCAAGATAGAGCACCCCACAGAAGACATGGCCCTGGTGGATGGGGCGATGGTTCCCCTGAAAGAAGCCTTAATCAAGATTGTCGCAATGGTTAGCAAGGCAAAAAAACCTGTGATGGTTGTGCCAGCACGTAAAATCCTATGGTACGAGGAAGGTGCGCCTAAAGGCCACGCCAAGGCAATTAGAAGCTTGGCGGCAGCCATGGGTGCTGAAATACGTCCCATCTATGATAAACGTCCCGCTTATCCCATGGCACGCACAGCATGCGAAATAAATCCCTACCATGGGGACTTGGTCATAGCCCACGAAAACTATGATGTCGCGGTGTTCTACGGGGTGGAATGTTCCTATGCCGACGTCGCCCTCAAGATTATTGCCCTCGGCACGAATTGTTACCGTATGGCCCTGTGTGGTCACTTCGGTCATGTCGACGCTAACATCACTTTGCGCGACACCGATTTGGCGCGACTTAAAGAATTGACCGCCATGTTTCACGAGAATCGCTTACTTGCTAGGTAAAGGAGAAGATGACCGGTGTCAACATCACCTGAAACAGTCAAAGCCGATCTATTAGAGGTGTTTTCCAAATTCAAAGGTCAACGTGAAGAACTTATCCCTATTTTGCAAGCAGTGCAAGAAAGGTTTGGTTTCCTGCCGGAGAGTGCAATGAGCGCTTTGGCTCGCTTTACCTCGGTTGCCGAGAGTCGTGTTTATGGTGCGGCGACCTTTTACACGCAGTTCTATTTTGCTAGGCGCGGAAAGCATACGATTAAAGTGTGCTGCGGCACAGCCTGCCATGTGCGAGGCGCAGCCCCACTGCTTGAAGCCTTTGAACGTGAGTTAGGGATTGAGAGAGGGGGCACTAGCAATGATTTCGAGTACAGCTTGGAACGGGTCGCTTGTGTAGGCTCCTGTGCATTAGCCCCTGTTGTGGTTGTTGATGAAAAGGTCTACGCTCACATGAAAGCTAAGCAGGTCAAAGATTGTCTCGCGGATTACAAGGGGAAGAGCCGCAGCAATCAGTGAGGGAGGTGCTAGGGTGACTTTTAGAATTGATTCACCAGCTAGACTGGCAGAAGCGCATGCGAGTTGCCAGGCCGCTTTCGCCAGACAGAAATCACGATTCTTGGTGTGTGCAGGCACTGGGTGTGTGGCCATGGGGGCTATGCGGGTTCTCTCGGAGTTCAAACGATTGATCGCCGAGAGGGGTTTGCAAGTCGACGTAGACCTCTTGTTTGAAGGGCAAGAAGCAGAGGTAGGGGTTGCCTACAGCGGATGCCACGGCCTTTGTGAAAAGGGTCCCCTAGTGAGATATGAGCCGCAAGGTGTGTTCTACACTGGGATAAAGGTCGAAGATGTGCCAGAGATTCTAGCGGCATCACTCGACCACGGCACGGTGGTAGACCGCTTACTGTATAAAAATGTTGATGGTAGCCGCAGCCTGACTGAACACGAAATACCTTTTTACAGTGGACAACAACGGATAGTCCTCAGGCGGTGCGGCTTGATAGCGCCCGAAGACATCCGAGAATTCGTTGCGTTCGACGGGTATCAGTCATTAGGCAGAGTGTTGCAGGAATACACTCCCATGCAAGTCATCGACACAGTGCAAACCTCGGGGCTGCGCGGGCGTGGCGGCGGCGGCTTCCCAACATGGAAGAAATGGCAATACTGCCGTAGTGCTGAGGGCTCCGAAAAATACATAGTATGTAACTGTGACGAAGGTGACCCAGGTGCTTTTATGGACTGCTCAGTTCTCGAGGGAGATCCACATGCTGTTCTGGAAGGAATGGCCATAGCCGCATATGCCATTGGCGCTCGGAGGGGCTATATGTATGTGCGGGCTGAGTATCCCTTAGCGCTATCACGTCTGCACAAAGCCTTGCATTTAGCGAGACAGTGGGGCTTACTAGGCGAGAACATTATGGGCTCTGGGTTTAGTTTCGACGTAGAAATTTTCCAAGGCGCGGGAGCCTTTGTCTGTGGCGAGGAGACCGCACTGTTGGCTTCGCTAGAAGGGGGGCGGGGATGGCCTCGCGAGAGACCGCCTTATCCCGCCGAACAGGGGCTGTGGGGCAAACCGACTGTACTTAACAATGTAAAGACCTTTGCTATGGTACCTGCCATCATCATGCGCGGAGCAGACTGGTTCGCCTCCACCGGCACCGTAAACAGCCCCGGCACGGCGGTCTTCTCTTTGACAGGTAAAATTAAGAATTGTGGCCTCATAGAAGTACCCATGGGGATTACCCTGCGCGAAATAGTCTACGACATTGGTGGCGGCATCCCCGACAACAAACGCTTCAAAGCAGTACAAACAGGCGGCCCATCGGGCGGGTGTCTGCCGGAGGAACTGTTAGACCTTTCGGTTGATTTCGATTCGCTACGCAGCGCCGGTGCCATGATGGGTTCAGGTGGCATGGTTGTGTTAGACGAAAACTCCTGCATGGTTGATATCGCTAGGTATTTTTTGGAGTTTACGGTGCATGAATCGTGTGGGCAATGTGTGCCCTGTCGCGGAGGCACCTACCAGATGCATCATATCTTGACCGCTATCACTAAGGGCGAGGGCTTGCCGGGTGACCTAGCTTTGCTTGAGGAGATGGCGAAGGCGATTATCGCAGGCTCGATCTGCGGGCTCGGCAAAACTGCGCCCAATCCGGTGCTCACTACCCTGCGTTATTTCCGCCATGAATATGAATCCCATATTCATGATAAAGCGTGCCTGGCATTGCACTGCAAGGAACTGATTGCCTTTTGGATCGACCCTGAACTGTGCAAGGCTTGCGGGCTGTGCATGAAAGCCTGTCCGGCTGACGCCATTAGGGGTGCAAAAAGTGAGCCTTGTGTCATCATTCAAGACCAATGTGCAAAATGTGGCTTATGTATTGCATTATGTCCACCGAAATTCAAAGCTATCAGCAAGAAGACAGGTGTATTGAAGCCTAAGACGCCGTGGACGAGCTCGCGGGCGACATAACGCCCGACAATGAAGCACCAACAGCACGCCCACGGCGCCGGCTTATCTAATGCCTCTCGAATGTGGTTGCAAGGACGCGCTCTGGGCATGTGTAGATATTTAGTCGCCGTCCGCGCACAAAGCCGACCAGTGTAATACCTAGCCGCCCCGCCAAGTCCACGGCCAAAGAAGTGGGCGCGGAGCGCGAAACTAAGACCGGGACTCTCATGCGTCCAGCCTTAAGAACCATTTCCGATGAAATGCGTCCGCTCATGACCAAGGCACTCATCCAGAGATCAATCTCTTGCAGAAAGGCACAACCGAGCACCTTATCAATTGCGTTGTGACGACCAATGTCTTCAAAAAACATGCCGAGCTCCCCGACATGGTACAGACCGGCACTGTGCACACCGCCGGTCTGGCGAAAGATGTGGGACTGGATGCCTAGTGTTGTTACAGCCGAAAATAACTGCTCGATGGTCAGGTTAAGCGGGGATGAGTTCTTACCGATTTCTGACAGCGCTTCGAGATACACCTCGCCTAAGCCGCAGCCGGAGGTGCGCACTGGTATGCGATTGGGTAAAGCCCTAAACTCCGGCACTAGGACATTGACCATGACCTTTTCTTCGTCCACACTAAAACCCGTTACTCGCGTTGCGGTGCTGATGATGCCCCCCGCCAACAGGTAGCCTAGGGCTAATTCTTTAAGATGCGAAGGACTGCACATAGTGAGGCCTTGTCGCTCCCCGTTTACCTGAATAGTCAACACGGATTCAGCCGCCACCAGGTCAACGATGTCTTCTGTATGACCGTCGTTGAAACGGCGAATTTTCACTTCGGTGATGTCTCTCATGCACGCGCTCTTTTTGTCTGGCAGAGTGCCTCGAAAAAGGCATAGTCCGTTGGCGTGTTTATGTTGAAAAACATCTGCCAATCGGGGCTAAACTGCCGTGCTATACTTTCCTCCACGACCAATGCATTGCTATCCGCAAGGACAGCGACGAAACTGCGCCTCCCCGCATTAATATTAGACTCAATTATAGCGAGCAGGGCCTTACTGTAAAAAGCATTGAGTGGTTCAATGCCATCGGCACTGGAGGTAACCACAGCAGCCGGGGGCACTGCTGCCGTTCTTATGAGATTCGCCATATAGGTGACATAGGGCAGGTTAATATTGGGCATATCGCAGGCCAGCACGTAAACAAATTGGCTCTGGGCTTGCTTGAGTGCAGCGTGAAGGCCGCCGAGTGGACCGAGGCCGGGGAAGGTGTCGGGCACTACAGGGCAGCCACAATTGTCTTCTGATGAAAGTAGGGAGCTCGCGACGAGCACTTCGGGGAACACTTGCCGCAGTTGGTCAGCGAGGCCACACAGCAATCGCGTACCCGCGATCTCCATATGCTCTTTCCCAAAGCCCATGCGGCTGCTCTTCCCACCGGCTAGAATGATCGCACTCCCAAAGAGGTCGTTTGCCAAGTCGAATGCCTCCTTCGTGGTCATTTTACCGCATATGCAACTTTTTGGAGGAAAGAAGTTAATGAGCACCCCCTCCGTGCAGTATTTTTGTGCGGCTGGTGGAGGAGACAATTGTACCATATGAATTTACGTGTCTAGGAGAATCAATGTCATCCGATCTCGCTCAGGGGATATTCGCGATTTTTGTCGCAGCGCCCTTGGCGTTTTATTGTCGAGCGCGGCTGGTTCTGCATGCGAAATGCTTGCAGGGGGGACGCGAGCTCAAAAACACCATCCGCAACATATTCGAGGGCCGTCTAACCGAATGTGACCTGTGTGAGCTGTGCAACTCGGTGCGTCCTACGCAAGAGGCGGTAGAACCCTAGTGCTAAGTGACGGACTCCCCCCCCGTAAGGGGGTTGTCGGCTGGCATGAATTCAGACGGCAGCTAGAGTACAAGTCCCACTGGTACGGCAGCGCACTCACCTGCGCACCCCGGTTCCAAGCGACAAGCAAAACTTGTTCTGCATGTGGGTATATCCGCAGCGAGCTGCCGTTATCTGTTCGCGAATGGACTTGAAAGGAACGGGTTGTATCATGTCTGGCCTTGTGGTAGCGTAGAGTAGCGGGACGGGAGGGTGGCGCATGCCATTTAAGTTACCTAAAGACCTAGTAATCATCTATTTTTCGCTTTTGTTCTTTGCTGTGGGCACCGGCCTCTATAGCGTTATTATGCCCGCCTATATTCGTGAGCTGGGAGCTAGTGCAGTAGAACTGGGTCTACTTGGGGCCATTGCCATGGGCATAGGTGCTGTGGCCGCGGTGCCGGGCGGCATATGGACCGACCGCTACGAACGCAGGCGCCTCATGCTCTTTGGTTGGGCGATGTGTGTCCCGGCGCCCTTAATCTTTGCCTTTGCGCCACACTGGATGTGGCTGATCCCTGGTTACTTTCTTATCAATTTCTCTATGTTTAGCACCAATGCCATGCAGTCCTATATGACATCGCGCAGTCTACCTAGTGAGCGCAGCTTCGTCTTTGCCACTGTACACTCCGCGTTTTCGGTGGGCATGATTTTCGCCCCCACCCTAGGGGGGTTTTTGGCAGAACAATGGTCAATGCGCGCTACATTCGCGGCTAGCCTGTTCTTTTATTTTTTGTCGACTTGCATCCTGCTTAAGTTATCGCCAAATCCTCCCACAGAGTGCACAGCAAAGGCACCGTTGCGCCTTGACCCCCGTTTATATCCCAAGCGTTTTTGGCTCCTCGTCCTTGTATTTGTGTGCATCTGGTACATAATGTTCTTGCCGTTTAACTTCAATACTCCCTACCTGCAGGATGTGGCGCGGCTGAGCTTGCTAAGCATAGGACTGCTTGGTTCGGGTGCGGCGGTTGGCGGTGCTCTGCTTGCTCCCCTGCTTGGCCGGCTAGCGGACAGCATTGGCACTTGGCGGGTATTGGGCGGATGCCTACTTGTTTTTGCCGCCTCTTACGTAGTCCAGCTCTTGTACCCGTCGCTGCCTGTCTTGGCCATAGTCTTTTTTGTGCGTGGCGGAACCAATGCGATGATGTCGCTGATGACGGCCTTAATTAGCGGAGCTGTGGATGAAACTACGCTTGGCATGAGTTTTGCGATGTACAACCTCGCCACCGGATTCGCAACCGCACTGGCGCCCTACACCGCAGGTTGGATGTACGCGGGTTCGGTGCAAGCGCCCTTTGCGCTGGCTGCAGCGTTGGCGTTTGCTTTTGGTGGCACTATGCTAGTCGCTCAGCAAAAACTTACCCGGCATCTATTGGTCGGCCGACGCTAGCCAACCCGCCCATTGACGTGGATGTCCGGATGCGATATAGTTTTCTAAAGCTGTGACGGAGGAAGACTAGCGCTGAAGCCTCGCCAGAGAGAAGGGCCATGTGAATTTCGGTGTTTAGCGAAATTCACGGGCTGAAAGCCCTTTAAGTGTGCGTTGGGTCTACCGCCTCCGGAGCTGCGGCCGATGAGGTTCGCCGTGTGCGCGCGTTAAGCGTTTGAGTTGGGTCCGTGAATTTCAATGTTGCGTGGAATTCACAGATCAACAAGGGTGGAACCGCGGGAAATATTCCTCGTCCCTGCTAAGGCAGTGGCACGGGGAGTTTTTGCTTTACCCCATTTCAAATCGAGGAGGAAACGAAATGTCAGTAATCAATGTTTTTCTTAGCGACGGTGCGCGCCGCGAATTGCCGCATGGTTCAACCGCGCGTGATCTGGCTGCAGCCATCAGCCCGCGCCTAGCGAAAGAGGCGGTGGCAGCTAAGGTGAACAACCAAGTGGTGGATCTCTCGCGTGAGCTGCCGGCCGACGCACATGCGAGTATCTTGACGCCCGATGCGCCGGAAGCTCTAGACGTGTTGCGGCACACCGCCGCGCATGTTATGGCTCAAGCAGTCATTCGCCTGTTTCCCGACGCTAAACTTGGCATCGGCCCAAGCATCAAAGACGGATTCTATTACGACTTTGCTGTTGCGGAAACGTTTAAGCCAGAAGACCTAGAACGCATTGAGGGCGAAATACAGAAAATCGTCGCACAAAAGAGCCCGCTTAAACGCTACACCATCGAACGCACCGAGGCTATCGAGATGTTTCGTCGCCAAAACGAGGTGTTCAAAGTCGAGCTCATCGAGGATTTGCCCGTCGATGCCGAACTAACTTACTACAAGCACGACGATTTCCTCGACCTCTGCGCCGGTCCACATCTTCCGGATACAGGCTATGTCAAGAGCTTTAAGCTACTTTCTATCGCTGGGGCTTACTGGCGTGGGGACGAGAAACGACCGATGTTGCAGCGCATCTACGGCACAGCTTTCTTTAAGCAGGCAGACCTCGACGCTTATTTGCACCGCCTCGAGGAAGCCAAGAAGCGTGACCACCGCAAATTAGGCAAAGAGCTGGATTTGTTTAGCATCCAAGAAGAAGGCCCGGGGTTCCCGTTCTATCACCCTAAGGGCATGATTATCCGCAACGAACTTGAGGACTTCTGGCGCAAAGAGCACCGCAAGGCGGGTTACCAAGAGATTCGCACGCCGATTATCCTGAACCGTGTCCTGTGGGAACGCTCTGGTCACTGGGCCCACTACCGCGAGAACATGTATTTCACCAAGATTGACGAGCAGGACTTTGCCGTAAAGCCCATGAACTGCCCGGGCTCCATGCTGGTGTATCGCCATGGCTTCCACAGCTACAAGGATTTGCCGCTGCGCTACTGCGAATTAGGCTTAGTGCATCGTCACGAAATATCCGGAGCTTTGCATGGGATGGCGCGCGTGAGGGCGTTTACGCAGGACGACTCCCATATCTTTATGACGCCCGACCAAATCGAAGCCGAAGTCGCGCGAGTCATCGCTTTAGTCCACAAGTTCTACACCGTCTTTGACCTAAAGTACAGAGTCGAGCTTTCTACCCGCCCAGAAAAAGCCATGGGCGACATCGCGGTTTGGAATATCGCGGAGACCGCGCTGGAGAACGTGCTCAAAGCCAAGGCGATCAACTACAAGCTGAACCCCGGCGACGGCGCGTTCTATGGGCCCAAGATTGACTTTCACATCGAGGACAGTATCGGGCGCAGCTGGCAGTGCGCGACCATTCAGCTAGACTTCCAAATGCCCGAAAAATTCGATCTCCACTATATCGGCGAGGACGGCGAAAAGCATCGCCCCGTCGTTATCCACCGCGTGCTCTATGGCGCCATCGAGCGGTTTATCGCTATGCTGATCGAGCACTTCGCCGGCGCGTTTCCACTATGGCTGTCGCCGGTACAGGCTATTGTGCTACCCATTACCGACCGCGCGCGCGAGTATGCCGAGAAGGTAGTCGCGGAGCTAGAGGAAGCCGGAGTTCGCGCTGAGCTTGACGCCAGGAACGAAAAAATCGGCTTTAAGATTCGCGAAGCCCAGATGCAGAAGGTGCCCTATATGCTCGTTATCGGCGACAAAGAAATTGTGGACGGCACCGTCGCCGTGCGCACCCGCGAAGGCGGCGACCGTGGGGCATCGCCCCTCGCCGAGGTTATTGCGAGCCTCACCCAGCAAATCAAGGACAAAAAGTAAAGGAGCAGTGCACCATGGCCATAGTACACGTCTCGATTACGCCTATCGGCACCGGAAGCACGAGCATTAGCCCCTATGTGGCGGCGTGCCACACCGTGCTGCGAGCCAAGACGAGTCTCAAGTGGCAGCTCACCCCTATGGGCACTATCATTGAAGGCGAGCTTGCCGAGATTCTAGCAGTCATCCAAGAAATGCACGAAGTGCCCTTTGCACATGGTGCCCTCCGCGTCTCGACGCAGATAAAAATCGACGACCGCCGCGACAAGGATGCCACGATGCAGGGCAAGGTCGAGGCTGTAGAAGAAAAGATGAGTAATTTCTAGCGCTTGACAGCCGTGCTTGCGTCAAAGTATAATCGACGAGAACAAAGCAGGAGCCATCCGCTTCTCACCTCGTCGACGTATCGGCAGGTTAATAGTGCGCAGTCTTTGCTGTGGTGCTTAGAGCGGGTGAGTTACACCCGCTCTTCATGTTACATTTCACGGGAGGTGGATACACCATTAACAAAGACGCAAAGACCGTTGAACCACAAGTAAACGAGGAAATTAGGGCCCGGGAAGTCCGTCTTATCGACGAAAACGGCGAACAGCTTGGCATTAAGCTGTTCCGCGAGGCCTTGCGCATAGCGCAAGATAAGGGCTTAGACCTTGTAAACGTGGCCCCAACGGCCAAACCCATAGTCTGTAGGATTATGGACTACGGTAGGTTCAAGTACGAACAGAGCAAAAAGGATCGCGAGGCGCGCAAGAAGCAGCACGTCATCAACGTCAAAGAGCTTACCTTTAGCCCTAACATTGACGACCACGACCTAGAAACTAAGGCTCGTGCGGCCACGCAGTTCCTGAAAGATGGGGACCGCGTAAAGGTCACGGTGAGGTTTAGGGGGCGCGAAGTTTCGCACGCCGAGCGCGGCAAGCAGGTGCTCGCGGCTTTTTTCAAGCTGGTGCAGGACTTATCTACTATTGACCGCGAGCCACGTCTTGAGGGGCGGAACATGAGCATGTTCCTAAATGCGAAGAAACAACAGAGTTAATAGGAGGGCACACCATGCCAAAGGTTAAGACACACCGTGGCGCAGCGAAGCGGTTTAAGATTACTGGCACGGGCAAGGCGTTAAGGCGCAGCAATATGAAAAACCATCTCAATGAGGCGAAGACTTCAAAGCGCCTGCGGAACCTTCGCAAAGCGCACCTTGTACATGCGACCGACATGGGTCGCCTCAAACAGCTTATTCCCTATAAGTTTTAGCTACACAAAACACTGAGGAGGAACCACCATGGCACGTGTAAAGAAGGGCGTTACCGCCCGTGCTCGTCATAAGAAAATTCTCAAGCTGGCTAAAGGCTACTGGGGTGCCAAAAGCAAGCGGTTCAAGGTAGCCAACGAGCAGGTTATGAAGGCGCTCTACTACGCCTTCCGCGACCGCAGGCGCAAGAAGCGGGACTTCCGCAGGCTCTGGATTACGCGTATCAATGCTGCCGCACGCATCAACGGCATGTCCTACAGCAGGTTAATGAACGGTCTCAAGCAAGCGGGCATCGTCATGAATCGCAAGGTGCTTTCCGACTTGGCAGTGCGTGAGCCAGTCTCGTTTGGAGAGCTAGTCACTCTGGCTAAGCAGCAGTTCCAGCTATAAAGATGGGCAGCCGACAGCGTGGATTTATCGGGCTGCCGAGTGAGGGCGTACAATGAAACTCACGTTCTCGCGGATGAGCCCCGCGCAGATTCTCGCGCTTACCTTTCTTGGCCTAATTCTCACGGGGACAGCTTTGCTAATGTTACCTTGGGCCTCTACGGGGGCCCCGGTGGGCTTTGTGGACGCGCTGTTCACGGCGACATCTGCGGTATGCGTGACCGGTCTGGCGGTAGTAGATACGGGTACCCGATATACTTTTTTTGGCCAATTTGTCATCATGCTGCTTATCCAGTTTGGAGGATTGGGCCTAATGACCATGTCTACAATGGTCGCCATGGTTCTAGGCAAGCAAGTTACCTTTCGCGAACGGCTGATCATCCAAGAGGCCTTTAGTCAGTTTTCGCTCGAGGGCATGGTGAAACTGGCCCGCTACGTCGTCTTGGCTACGCTCACCATCCAATCTCTAGCTGCTTCAGTCTTGTTTATTCGCTTCCAGCCGCAGTTTGGCAC
>BBPF01006575.1_pt11 | contig 12255 bp, 13 predicted proteins | sample 1343921 | NCBI WGS metagenome assembly BBPF01 (sample SAMD00019090, study PRJDB2971) | groundwater metagenome | isolation source: The Cedars highly-alkaline
TGTTGGCTGAAAAGAAAGGATTTATTATTCCCGAAAGGGTGTATACAATTCAAGAATATCTGGAACTACCACATCTGGTAACTAACAATGAACCTTGAAACTCCCCGTAAAGCCATTCTCGTTCTTGGGTTAATTCTGGGATTATGTTTGTTAACTTTTGTTGCTTTTACTTTTTCCCTACAGGTATTTTCTACGACTGAAAGTAATCCATTCTCTATGTCATTAAGCAAGGTGTATTCAAGAAGGGGAAATATTTATGACAGAAACGGAGTGCTTTTAGCATTTTCTGTTCCATCTAACTCCATATTGGTTCATCCATCACTCTTTAGGGGTGATGAAAATATGATTTACACTCTTTCAAGAGTTGGAGGAATAACTGTAAATGAGTTAAAAACCAGGTTAGAAAGAGGGAGGAATTTTTACCTTAGAAGACAATTAACCGAAATTCCTGATGAGGTTAAAGGGGTCATTGGGGTATCAATTTTAGAAGATAGTAAAAGGTTATATCCTCACCGAAAAAGCGCCAGTCATATATTAGGATTTGTGGATGTTGATGGTTGGGGAAGAGGAGGAATTGAAGGTTACCAAAACGAGATACTGAAGGGTAGAGATGGCTTAGCCTTCATAACTATTGATGCAGCAGGCAGGGGGATACCTACCTATCCCCAGGGATCAATTATGCCTGTTCAGGGCTCCGATATTTTATTAACTATAGATATTCATGTGCAAAATATGGTGGAAAAAGCTCTTGCAAGAGGAATAGATAAATATAAAGCTTTAAGTGGGTCAGCAGTGGTGATGGATATAAATACCGGGGAAATTTGGGCGCTGGCGAATTACCCTGATTTTGACCCCAATAATTTTAGACAATCAACTGGTGAACAAAGAAGAAACCGGGCTCTTAGCTTTAACTATGAGGCAGGGTCGGTACTGAAAACGGTATCTTTAGCTATAGCCCTGGAGGAAGAAGTGGTTTCCTTAAATTCTGAGTTTCCTGCACCTGCAAGTTTAAGGCTTAGAGGTGGAGTAGTCAATAATTTTCGGAACAGGGCTTATAATGTTCAAAACCTGAAAGAAGCATTAAAAACATCTACCAACACAGTATTTGCTCAATTAGCCCTTAAAATAGGAAGGGAAAACTTTAACAAATATTACCATACTTTATTTGGAGTGGGTAGATCATTTGAAGTAGGTATGCCTGGAGTAGAAGTTGGTATTTATGTAGACCCTGAAAGGGAAATGCACCTGGCAAATATTGGTTTTGGTCAGGGTATTGCTCTTACTCCCTTACAGGTTACCAGTATCTATGCTACTTTAGGTAATGGAGGTTATTTCTTAAAACCCGGGTTTATTAGAGCAATCAGGGATTCGCAGGGGCAGTTAAGATATGAGCATCGCCCCAGAATCTTAAGAACCGTATTTAGGAAACAAACATCTGATCTTATTATTGAAGCTCTAGATGGTTCAATAACCTCTCAAACCAATAGGTTAGCTCAGGTTGAAGGGTACTCATTGGGGGGGAAAACCGGAACTGCTCAAAAAATTATTGATGGTAAATATAGCGATGAGAAAATTATTACAACCTTTGCTGGTTTTGTTACCCTGAAAAATCCCCGGTTTTTAATAGTAGTAATGTTTGATGAACCTAACGCTCCAGCATCTTCTACCGCCGTACCAGTTTTTGGGGAAATTGCCAGAGGGTTAATTGAATACCTGCAGTTATCCGGTGAAGGAAAATGATACTAAAGGATATTCTACAATATTCCTTAGGGAATACCCTCAAAACTAATGAAGAATCATTAATAGTTCGTAATATTGTTTTTGATAGCAGAAAAATAATCCCGGGTTCTCTTTTTGTAGCCATTAAAGGTATAAATTTGGATGGTCATGATTTCATTAGAGAGGCTTTTTCCAGGGGCGCAGTAGCTTCAGTTGTAGAAAAGGAAGAATTAGTAAGTAGCGATTATCCTATGTTTTTGGTGAAAGATACTCGAGAAACGCTCGCTTATTTAAGTCAGATATTTTATAATAATCCCTCAAAAAAACTTAACATAATTGGTGTTACTGGTACAAATGGAAAGACCTCCACAGTATTTCTGATAAGAGAAATGTTGGGTGGTCAATTTCAAGGAGCAGTATCCGGGACAGTGGGATTTTCGGTAGCTAATTATTCAGAAACTCTTAATGAGACCACCCCTGATTCCGTTACCCTGGCCAGGCTGATGGATATAACGGTAGCTAATAAGGTGCCCTATTTTGTAATGGAAATATCTTCCCATGGTTTAAAGCAAAAAAGAGTTTTTAATATCCAACCTTCTTTGGCCGTGTTTACCAGTTTTTCCAGAGACCACCTTGACTATCACAAAACTATGGAAAACTATTTCCAGGCGAAACTGTTGTTGTTTCGGTCTCTAAATGAAGATAGTTATGCCCTGATAAATTGGGATAACCCCTGGATAAGGCAGGTTAAAAACCATACCCGAGCTAAGGTTCTCACTTATGGGTTAGAATCTAAAGCAGATTTTCAGACAATATCTATAACAGGCGCAGGTAGAAATACCGTTCTTAATCTAATCCTGATGGGTAAAAATGAGGAGTTTGAAACTTCCTACAAGGGAAAATTTAATTTTTATAACCTTTTGGCATCAATTGCTGCTGGGTATGTTTGTGGGGTTCCGGTAAATTTATTAAAAGAGAGGGCACTAAACCCTCCAAAAGTTCCCGGAAGAATGGAAAAAATTGACCTTGGTCAACCATACCAGGTTTTTGTAGATTTTGCCCACAATCCTGAGGGTTTAAACATGGCTTTTCAATTTTTAAAACAGCTTAAAGGGAGAAGAAGAATTATTATAGTCTTTGGAGCTGTGGGGGAGGGGGATGTAGAAAAACGGCCTTTAATGGGAAGAATTTCAGCTCATGAAGCTGATTATTCTATAATTACTACCGATAATCCCAAAAATGAAGATCCTGAGTCAATTATTGAAAATATACGGGTGGGTATGCAAGGTGCAGGTAAGGTAGAAGGTAAGGATTACGTGGTTATTTTAAATCGACAGGAAGCCATAGAAATAGGCCTAACTCTTGCACAAGAAAACGATGTAGTGCTAATTGCTGGCAGGGGTCATGAAACTGAACAAAAAATTGGTAGTAGGAAGGTTTTCCTGGATGATCGGGAAGTTGTAAAAAATTATTTAAAACTTCAGGGCTTCCCTCAAAATGGTTAATATTATTCTGACTTTTGTTATTGCATTTTGTTTATATCCCCTTTATATAACGTTCGCTAATAAAATAAAGTTGGGGCAAAAAATAAGAGAGCAAGGCCCAGCCCATCATCAGATTAAAAAAGGGGTTCCAACCGGTGGCGGAATTATTTTTTCCTTAGTCACTCTTATCTTTGGGGTGTTTTTAAATATTTTTCCCTGGCAATTCTGGTTTCTTACCATAGGCTATTTGCTGGTTGGTTTTTTGGATGATATTACTAAAATTTTTAGAAGAAATGTTCTGGGTTTGAGAGCCAGAGAAAAAATAATTTTACAGGTTCTTTTTCTCTTACCCTTCCTTTATTATTTATTTCAACAGAGCAGCTTAATATTTTTACCTGGTGGAGTTCTTATAGAAGTGGGAAATTTTTATTTATTGTGGGGTGCACTGGTAATACTGGCCACAGCTAATGCTTACAATTTTCTTGATGGGCTTGATGGTCTGGCAGGTGGGGTAGGGTTAATTATTTTTTTCTTCCTCTGGGTAAGTTCCCAATTAGGATTTACCTCGTTTAATTTTACAGGTATGGAAATTATAATCGGTTCTTTGTTAGCTTTTCTCTGGTTTAATACTCATCCCGCTCAGGTAATTATGGGAGATGCTGGTGCGCTGTTTACAGGAGCGTATTTAGGAGGTATTTTTCTTATAGATAGAAAAGAAATTCTTTTACCAATATTTGGGTTCATTTTAGTAACAACCCTACTTTCTGTAGTGATTCAGGTTATTTATTTTCGTCTTACCGGTGGCAGGAGAATATTTCGTATGTCTCCCCTTCATCATCATTTTGAGTTATTAGGAATATCAGAAACAAAAATTGTTGGAAGGTATTGGATTTTTACATTTTTACTCTGCTTAATAGGCCTTTTTCTAATTAGGTTAATGTAGGGAGCTATGTTAGAGAAGAAAGTATTATTAATTTCAATAACCACCATTCTTTTTCTGGGTTTTTTGAATATTTTAAGTAGCAGCGCTGTCTGGGCTTACCTTAGAACAGGTGATGTTTTGAGTTTCACTTCGCGACATATTATTTACCTTATCCTCAGCATTTTGATTTTTTTAATTAGTTATTGGTTAGGAACAGGTTTTATTAAGAAGTTTGCTTTACTGGCACTCTTATTTTCTTTAGTTTTGTTGGCAACCATACTAATTCCTAACTTAAGATCAGAAATAAATTTCAGTAAAAGATGGATTAATTTATTTGGCCTGAGTTTCCAACCTTCAAGCGTAGCTCTTTCTGGTTTTATCATCTATTCTTCTTACTATTTTGCTAATCTTGGGAAAAGCGTAAACAAGATCAGCAGGTTAATGCCTCACCTTATCATTACTTTGTTATTTGCTGGTTTGATATATTTAGAACCAGATTTTGGAAGCGCTGCAATTTTAGTGGTTGTTGGTATGACGTTTTATCTACTTGCTGGGGTTTCCTGGAAAAATATTTTATATATTACCACCCCTGTATTAATTGCAATGCTGCTTTTATCTGTAGCTGAGCCTTACAGAGTTGAGAGGATTGTTTCTTTTCTAAAACCTGATGAGTACGCTTCCTATCAGATTACCCAAAGCCTGGAAGCCATCAGGGCAGGGGGATTATTTGGACAGGGTATTGGTAAAGGGAGAGCTCGTTTACTTTATCTTCCGCATTCCTTTTCTGATTTTTCTTTTTCTGTTTTTCTGGAAGAAACAGGGTTTCTTGGTGGTTTCCTTATATATTTGATATTAGGTGCCATATTATATTCGGGTTTAAAGTTAGCTTCAGCTTCGCGGGACTTATTTGCTATGTACTATGGTTCTGCTGTAGTTATTAAATTATGCTTATATGCTCTCATAAATGTCGGAGTGTCTTTAGCCCTTCTACCTACTAAAGGCTTGCCATTTCCTTTCTTAAGTTATGGAGGTACTTTTCTTCTGGTTACCATGGCAGAAATGGGTTTTTTGATCTCTTTAGGGAGGAAAAAATAATGGTGGTTATTACTGGAGGTGGGACGGGTGGACACTTCTATCCAGCGATTTCTCTGACTGAAAGTCTTATAAAAGAGGGAATTAAAGTTCATTACATAGGTTCAGTTAGGGGTATAGAGAAAATAGTTATTAAAGAGTTTGCGATTCCCTATGATTTACTGAATATTAAACCTTACAGCCTGAAAAATCTGGTTAAAAATGCCCTAGAAACTATTAAAGCCTTTAAAGTTATTTCTAAAGTAAAGCCTTCGGTGATTGTCGGCTTTGGTGGTTATGTTATGGTGCCGGTTATTATTTCATCTTTGTTGAAAAAAGTACCTTTTATTTTACATGAACAGAATGCTGTTCCAGGAAGAGCCAATAAACTGTTCAGTAAATGGGCACACATGGTAACAACGGGGTTTAAAGAAACAGATAAGTACTTTTCTAACTCTCGGGTAACTTATACTGGAACTCCCATTAGGAAAGAATTTTATGGGGTAAGCAAAGAGGAAGCTTTAACAAATTTTGGTTTTACAGGTGGCAAACCGGTTATTTTGGTGTTAGGTGGAAGCAAGGGTTCTCAGTTTCTGAATAAAATTGCCGGTGAGGTTTTACCGATGCTTTTAAATAATAATGACTTTTACGCTATTCACCTTACCGGTCAGGATGATTATGAAGAAATAATTGGTATCTGTAACCACCACAATTTATCTGCAAAATGGAAAATTTATCCATTTTTACAGGATATCTGGAAAGCCATAGCCTGCTCCAGGGTAGTATTAACTCGCGGGGGTGGTAGTGCCCTGGCAGAATTAGCCAGATTCAGAGTGAAAGCAATTGTGGTTCCCTACCCCTATGCTATAAATGACCACCAATACTACAATGGCATGGTTTATATTAAGGATTTTGGTGGATTCCTGGTCAGAGAAACTGAATGTAAAGCAGAACTGGTAGAGAAAAATATTTTAAACCTTTTAGCATTCACCGGTGATGAAAGTAAACTTCCTGAAAAAGATGAAGCATCTGAAACATTAAAAGGGATTTTAAAGCAATATCTATAAAGATAGGTTATACTTATATGAGAAACAGAATGTATTTGAAAAGTATGAAATTATACGATTATCCATGGAAATATAATCTCGACTATTTGATTGGTAGAGGAGTTAAAGTAAGTTTTGGCCAGGTAATGAAAAATTATACCTCCTTTAAAATAGGAGGGCCTGCTGATGTGGTGGTTACTCCCCGAAATAATCTGGAACTAAAATATACCCTTGACTTTTTATCTGAGTTAGTGAATTTTGGTATTAATTACCATATTATTGGTGGTGCGTCCAATCTTTTGATTGCTGATGAGGGAATCAGAGGTCTGGTTGTCAGACTTTGCTATATTTCTCCCATAATTTTTGACGGTGAATATATCTGGGTTTCCGGTGCAGAGCCGTTATCCAGGATTATATCCTATTGTAGTGAACAAGGTTTCGGGGGGTTAGAATATCTATCAGGTATCCCGGGTACTGTTGGAGGCTCTATAATTATGAATGCTGGAACTAACAGTGAAGCCATTGGTCAAAGCGTAAGGCATGTTCATACCTGGTATTCAGGAGAAAAGGAATATTTAAATAAAGATCTTGATTTCTCATATCGTCATTCTACCTTGCAGAAAACTAACGAAATTGTTACCAGGGTAGCGCTAAAAGTCAAAAGAGAAGATTCTTTAAAAATAATTAAAAAGGTAAGGGAATTTTTGTTAAAGCGAAGGAAAGGACAACCACTTACTTTACCCAGCGCAGGTTCTGTATTCAAAAATCCTTCTAATTATAGTGCTGGCCAACTTTTAGAAGAAGTAGGAGTTAAAGGTTTAAGAGTGGGAGGTGCACAGGTTTCTTATACTCACTCTAACTTTATCATTAATATTGATGAGGCATCATCTTATGATGTTTTAGCGCTTATTAGGTTGATGAAAAACTCCGTACAAGAAAAAACTGACATAATACTTGAACCAGAGATTATTTACCTAGGTGGGTAAGAATGTTTATAAGATTATTAATAGTATTTTTACTGTTACCGTTGGTGTTTTTATTAGTTTTACCAGCTACTGCCGCTTTAATTTTTGGCAACAAGCAGGTAAGAATAATATATGAGGGCTCTCTACCACCCAATATCCATAAATATATTAGTAGTCCCTTATCCTTCCGCAACTACCTTTTTTTAAGTGAAAATAACATTTCCAACCTGGTATTGCACAACTATCCCTTGATAAAAGAGATTAAAATTAATCGCTATTTTCCAGCTACACTTTATGTTCGTGGCTATCCCAGGACTATTATAGCCAGCGTTATTCACCAAAAAAAGGTCTGGTTACTGGATTCAGAAGGACAGGTTGTTAACAATATGAATCTTACCTACCCAGGAGTACCGGAAATAGAAGTTAAAAGTCAATTAACTTTTAACCAACAACAAATTACTAAAGTAATTAAAGCTATTTTTTCAATGGAAAAAGTACAGGACGGGTTTATCTCCAGAATCAAGCAGTTTAAGTTTATTAACCGGGAGGAGTTGTTGATAACTTTTATTAATGGTAGTCAGGTAAAAGTATATTATTCAGAACTACCGGTTAAACTATCTTTGATAATAAAATTAGTGCCACTACATAGTGAGGGTTACCTTTTAGATTTTACAGCTTCTAATCAGGTAGTGGTACGGAAAGTGGAGAAAAAAGATTGAAGCATCTTTTAAAAAGCTATATACTCCTTAGCCTAATAGTAGGCTTACTTATAGGAATTACTGTAAAAAACTATGTTCTTACAGTAGATTTACCTGCTATGGGAGATATGGACATTCTATTACTCTGGAAAGATACCGAGAAACGTGTTAACGAATTAGAAATTAACTCTATTAACCTTAAAAATAATATTCAACAGTTAGAAGCAGAAATTGCTCTTGACAAAGAAGTTTTAGATTTACTTAAATCCAGGGACGAACTAAAAACTGAAATAGGTTTAGGTCCTATGGCAGGTCCTGGGCTGATTATTACCTTAGATGATAGCCCTATCAGGCTCAGGGAAGGGATTGACCCCTCTTTTTATATCATTCATGAGAGTTATTTACGCTATCTTATAAATATTTTGAAAGAAGGGCAAGCAGTAGCGATTGCGGTAAACTCGGAAAGAATACAGATTAACTCAAATATAAGTTGTGTAGGAAAAGTAATTCTGGTAAATGGTAAAAGAGTTGCTCCACCCTTTGAAATAAAAGCCATTGGAAACCCTGAACTGATGGTTAAAGTGTTGAGGCAGTCTTCTTTCTTTAAACTTTTAGAAAACTATAGAACAATGTTTGGATTACAGGTAAGTCTAAGAGTGAGCCCTTATCTTGAACTACCTCAGGGTACCGGTGTAATTGACCTTGAGTTTTTTGGAGTGGCACCTTGAAAATAAAACCTGGTTTTTTGATCGCTTTAAGTTTTTTAATAGTAGTTGTGTTGTTAGTACTTCAATTTAAAGCTCGAGAACCATTATTAAGAGAGGTAGGGCCTACTTCTTCCTCTGAGGCTATAATTTATTTAAGAACCCTGAATGATAAAAAAGAGTCCCTACTTAAAGAAATTGAAAAACTAGAATTTAGAGTCCTGGAATTAAATGAGGTAACCCTGGAGAAAGCTGATTTTGAGAGATCTCTTAATCAAGAAATTATGAAATGGGAAGCTTTACTGGGATTAAAAGGTATGACTGGTGCAGGCCTGGAGGTTACTATCACTCCACAGAAAAATCAGGTTATTTCTGCAGAAACCTTTATGGACTTGATAAATGATTTATGGGGGGGTGGGGCTATGGCTATTAGTATCAATAAAAACAGAATAGGTTGGAATAGCTATCTACATCAGATTGATAACCAGGTATTCATTAGCGGCAGGTTGATTGAATCTCCTTTTTTGGTGGAAGTAATTGGTTCTACACAGGTGTTAGAAAGTGTTTTGAAAATACCAGGAGGATTTGAGGAAAAAATGCTGATTCAAGGAGTAGAATTAAAGATAACTACTAATAATAGGATGATAATATCAGCAGGGGGCGTTCAATAAAATGATTTTATTTATTCTCGCTTTAGCAATTGGGGTAGGGGTAGGTTTTTATCTACCCTGGCAGATACCCCTTATTTATTCAAAATATGTATCCATTGCCATAGTTGCAGCCCTTGATTCTCTTTTTGGGGGGTTACGCGCGGAATTAGAAAACAACTTTGATAACCGGGTTTTTATCAGTGGTTTTATGCTTAACGCTGTAATAGCAGCATTTTTCGCTTATATAGGTGATAGGCTCGGTTTAGATTTATACCTGGCCGCTGTAGTAGTATTTGGAACCAGGATATTTCAGAATTTAGCTATTATGAGAAGGTTAATTCTTAATAATTATTTAAAAAGTAGGGAAAGGAAGTAGTGAATTGAGTAATTTTCTGCCTCAAAAAGAATTTAATGCAAAAATCAGGGTAGTTGGTATTGGTGGGGCTGGTGGCAATGCCATTAATAGGATGATTTCTCTGGGTTTAAAAGGGGTGGACTTCATTGTTATGAATACTGATGTTCAGGCTCTAAAAAAAAATAAAGCCAGAGAAAAAGTACAGTTAGGACCAGAAACTACCGGGGGGTTAGGTGCGGGTTCCGACCCTGTTATAGGAGAAAAATCTGCCCAAGAGAGTGCCTCAGTAATTAGAGACGTCCTAACAGGGAGCAATCTTGTTTTTATTACCTGTGGCATGGGTGGGGGTACGGGTACAGGTGGAGCACCCATAGTTGCTGAAATTGCTCGTGAACTAAATGCTCTGGTAGTAGCTGTCGTTTCCCGACCCTTTAACTTTGAAGGTTCCAAAAGGTTATATATAGCTGAGTGTGGGATTAATAAAATAAAAGATTTGGTGGATTCTTTAATTATAGTAGTAAATGATAGAGTACTACATTTATCTGAAGAGAAGTTAACCATGCTGGAGGCCTTTAAAAAAGTTGACGAGGTTCTTTATCATGGAGTTGCCGGAATAACTGAAATGATTACTGAACCAAGCTTGGTTAATGTTGACTTTAATGATACTAAAAACATTCTTACTGGAAGTGGCATAGCCCATATGGGGATAGGGACAGGTAAAGGTGAAAATGCTGCTCGTGAAGCTGTAGAAAAAGCTATAAAATCTCCATTATTAGAGACCGCAATCCGGGGCTCTAACAGAGTTATGTTTTATGTGAAAGGTGATGAAAATCTAAAAATGAATGATGTTGATATGATTGGTAACACCATTAGAGATGAAGCTCACCGGGAAGCGCTCATCATATTCGGAGCCAATATTAGCAAAAAACTTAAAGACAGGGTTCAGGTTACCGTAGTTGCTTCAGAAATGTCTAATAAGGACACTGCTCTTCCTCCAAAAAATAGATCGTTATTTCGTTTTAGTAAAATACAGGATATAGAAGTACCTAAATTTTTAAATCAGAAAGATGAATAGGGTAATATTAAATACCCTGTTTATATCTATTATTTTACTAATTTTTACTATCTTTACCATTCAAATCTTTACTTTTGCCTCCCGAGCTGGAAGCTTATTGGCTATAGCTGTCCCAGGCTCTCTTACGCCTTCGGCAATCAGGGTAGGGGTGTTAGTCAAAGATGGAGACCTGATTGGTAAGAAGGAGGATTTTTTAATAGTAACCAATGGGCAAATGGTCAAAAAAGGGGAAGTCATAGGTATGTCCTCTAAAGGAAATCTGATGGCTTCGCGTGATGGCATAGTGTTTTCTGATATGAAAGAGCCTCTTTTTTTAACTGTAGACGAAGGCGTCAATTTTTTACTTACAGGGAGTTTCCCTTACGATAAGGAGTTTTCAGTTTTACTTTCTTCAGAGGAGTTCAAAATAGTGATAGAAAACCTTCCCTGGGTTATTAACCTAGGTGAAACTCCTAACCTAAAAAATGTTTATAATGACAAAACATTTAGAGTTAAAGTGGAAAGCAAGATAAGCTCACGGGGTAAAGAATTTCTGGTTCTTTCTGGTGAACACCACGCTCGGGAGATTCTTTCTCAACCCTGGCAGGTATTTTACATTGAACAGGAACCCTTCGAGGGGATAATNACCCCATTAGAATATGTTAAAAATGAAAATGGAAGATATTTCGTAAGAGTTTTGGTCAGGGGAAAAGTAGAAATTAGGGAGGTTGATTTATTGGCTAAGCGAGGTAATGAAGCTCTGGTTAGAGGTATTAGTGCTTATTCTTTTCTTTTACCCTGGAGATTATCTTTTACCCTGTAAAGTATATCTAAAATGGGAGGATAGGTGATGGCTAACTTTTTAAAATGGATTAATAATCTCCTTCGTGCATTTATGGGGGTGGAATACCAGGAAGTGGAAAAAACAGGGAAAGAGGGATTGGAGAAAGAGCTGGTGGTAGTTATGGAACCAAATGATTTTAATGGGTCCAAAGATATTGTTAATGAGCTGAAACAAAATAAGGTAGTTATTTTTAATCTTGATAATCTGGGAAAAGATGAATCTCGCAGAGTATTAGATTTTATATCAGGGGCAGTTTTTGTTTTAGGGTACAAGCTTAGAAACAGTGGGAAAATGGTGTACACTTCTGAGCCGCGAAACAGTATATTTACCAGTAGTGATGACGAATAAACAAGCTGAATCTTGGTCTATTTGTGGTATACTTATTTATCCTGGAGAGGTGGCTGAGCGGTTGATGGCACTCGCCTGGAAAGCGTGTAAGGGGATAACCTCTCCTTCGAGGGTTCGAATCCCTCCCTCTCCGCCAGGTATATCCTGAATTCCACGCGCCCATAGCTCAACTGGACAGAGCGATAGACTACGGATCTATAGGCTGGGGGTTCAAATCCTCCTGGGCGCACCATAAAGCATATGTTTAAAAAGCACATCTATTATATGGAAAAAGCCCTTCAATTAGCCGAGAAAGCCTTTTCTCTGGGAGAAATCCCGGTAGGAGCGTTAGTAGTATTTCAAGATAGGGTTATAGGAGAAGGATTTAATCGGGTTGAATTAGATTTTGATGCTAC
>BBPF01003494.1_pt1 | contig 12184 bp, 9 predicted proteins | sample 1343921 | NCBI WGS metagenome assembly BBPF01 (sample SAMD00019090, study PRJDB2971) | groundwater metagenome | isolation source: The Cedars highly-alkaline
CCTAGGGATTTTACCTTGTTGGTGTCACGCTCCTCAAAGGTCAGGCCGCTTACTTTATCGGTTGGGGAATTTTCTCCGTCAAAAGTGGGGAATTTTCATTGACAATAACACTTCTCACCTTTTTTAACTGTAAAAGTTAGGTTATAGCATTTGCTTGAACAGCAAACAATCAGCCCAAAATCTGCTAAACGCTGCATTGTCCCTGTCGGTCAGCTTAGTGGGAGCAGAGGTCGGCCAGTTGTTCCAGGCTATGGATCTTAATAGTTCTCTTATGGCAAGAAATGATGCCCCTGAGTTGCATCTTCTTGAGTTCCCTGGAGAGGGTAGGTCTTGATACATTTATCTGTTCGGCCAGAGATTTTTTCGGGAATCTCAGCGTGATGGTATTGCTGTTTTGATTTTTGTGTTCCATTGTCAGAAAATAGGCTATTTTAGCGGGGACGGAGTTTAATGAGAGAATTTCTATTAATCTACTGAGGGCCAAAGCCCTGTTTGAGACAGACTCTAAAAATTTAACCATTAGCCTGTTATCACGGGCGAACAATTTTAACAGTTCGGCTTTATTGACCAGCCAGATGCGGCTGTTTTCGCAGGCCGTGACAGTAGAGGGATAGTAATTGATATTGGCAAAGATGGAAGCATCGGCAATCAGATCGTAGGGAAACCTTCTGCTTACTGTGATAACTTTTCCAGAGGCAAAAATCTTCTGCGCGTCAATGCTTCCTTCCAGGATAACCCCTAACATATCTGTAGGATGAAGAGGTGAAAAGATCATCTCATTTTTTTTGTAGAATCTGATGCTGAAGACAATGTCCCTTAAAAGGGTTGCCGTTTCCTCAACCGACAAGTGGTTAAACAGGCTGCATCTATTGAGCAGCTGGAGCATGCTTTGCATAGTCCCGCCTCCAAAAATATTTTTGAAAAATGTAATCAAGGATACTTTTTTTATCGAGAGTTCAACTGTATAATCCAATTATAAATGAAATTGATTGTCATCGTCAACCTAAAACTCCGGCACTAGGAGTTAGTTTTAAGGTGGTGCCCGTTTTATGGGGCATGGAAGTACAGATTAAGAGAAATAAGAATAAATATTAATCACGGGAGGTTCGGGTTTAATGAAGGGAAAAGTGTGGAAGCCAAGTGTGTTTATGGTGCTGGTGCTTGCTTTATTGGCTGTGTTTTTTTCAGTGGCTTATGCCGCCGGCCCACGGCCGATCAGGGTGGTTGTTGAAGGTACGGCGCTTGACGTCTCGCCGCAAGTAATCAACGGTCGGGCTATGGTGCCTTACCGGGCTGTTGCTGAACGGCTTGGTGCCCGAGTCAGCTGGAACGCGAGGGAAAGAACTGCGACTGTGACTGATGGTGATGCCGTCCTGAAACTGACAGTAGGTCAGGCTACTGCAGTCAGCAACGGTCGGGAGATTCGGTTGGATGCGGCGCCGGTGCTGCTGGACGGACGTGTCCTGGTTCCCTTGCGTTTTTTGGGCATCGGCCTGGGCTGGCGCGTTAGCTGGGATGCAGTCACCAGGACAGCCCAGTTGAATTCTGTTCCGGCCCTCACTGTGCGGGTGGCGGTTCCGGATGGCGTTCCGGCCTTAAGTATCGTCAGGCTGCTTAGAGAGCGGCCTTCCATGGGGAAGAACGTGACCATCAGCTATGAAGTGGTCCGCTCCCCAGAACTTATGGCGGCCAAAGTAGTGTCGGGAGAAGCCGACATCGCCATTGTTCCCACCAACCTGGCGGCTGTCCTGTACAACAGAAACGTTCCCTACAGGCTTGTGTCGGCGAATGCCTGGGGGATGCTGTACGTGATAAGCAGTGAAAATATCCGAAGTTGGCAGGATTTGCGGGGAAAAGAAGTTCACACTTTCGGTAGGGGTCTCACGCCTGACCTGGTTTTCAGGTACCTGTTGACCCAAAACGGTCTGAATCCGGACCGGGACATTACATTAAGGTATCTGGGTAGCGGAACGGAGCTGGCCCAGGCAATGATTGCAGGCAGGGTCAAAACGGCTGTTCTCCCTGAGCCGGCGGCAACGCAGGTGATGATGAGAAGGCAAGATGTTTCGGCTGTGCTGGACCTTCAGCGGGCGTGGGCAACGGCAACCGGATTGGGTGTCAGCTACCCGCAGGCCTCGCTACTGATCAGTACGGCTGTGCTAAACGGTTATCCGGAATTTGTGGACAGATTTTTGCAAGAGGTTGCGCAAAACGCGGCCTGGGTTAATAACAACCCGCAAACAGCCGGAATTTGGGCGGAGGAACTGCAAACAGGCATGACCGCCAAGGTTGTGGAAAATGCGCTGCCCAGATGCAATATCCGGTTTGTTCCCGCGAGAAAGGCGCGCGGAGCAATTGAGGCTTACCTGAGAGTTTTGCATGACTTTTCACCCGAGGCGATAGGGGGGCGACTGCCCAGTGAAGCTTTTTACTTCCAAAGATAAACTTTACACCGGGGGAGCCGTTCTGTCTCTCCTGATCATCTGGGAGGTTATTGCCAGGACAGTGGGGGCGAGTATTCTACTTCCTCCCCCCGGCGAAACATGGCGGGAACTTGTTCTTATCCTTCATTCCGAGAACTTTTTGCCGGCGGTAATCAGTACCACAACCAGAAGCCTGGTCGGGTTTGGCCTGACGTTTTTGACGGCGGTTGTCTTTGCGGTGCTGGCAGGTCTATGGAAGCCCCTGTACTACCTGTTCAGCCCGCTGGTGGTGATAACTAAGGCGGCTCCGCCCATCTCTGTAATTTTGCTGGCATTGATCTGGCTTGGCACGGAAAAAGCGCCTGTGCTGGTTGGATTCCTGGTTATTTTCCCGATTATTTACACCAACATTATCGCCGGGGTAGATAATGTCGATCCCAAGTTGATTGAAATGGCTGCCATGTATAAGGTCCGCAGGCTGAGGATGATTTTGGATGTCTACCTTCCTGCGGTTATGCCATATGTTCTGGCGGCCTGCTCAACGGCGTTGGGGCTTAATTTGCGGGTGGTTATCATGGCTGAAGTGTTAAGTCAGCCTCCCGTGTCAATGGGATCAAGCCTGCAGTCGGCGCGAGTATTTCTTAACACAGCGGGGGTTTTTGCCTGGACGACTGTGGCGGTGGCCTTAGCAGCTCTGTTTGATTTCGGTGTTTTTTCTTTAAGAAAAAAGGTAGAAGCCTGGAAATGAGGGATAGCTGTGCAGGAGGCGCTGCGGGTCACAGACCTGACAAAAGAGTTCAAGGGCGAAAAAGGCTATAGTGCCTTAAAGGTGTACGATAAATTTAGTCTTGACATACCCGAAAAAAAGGTCACATGCTTGATGGGTCCTTCAGGGTGTGGCAAAACAACATTCCTGAATCTGGTCAGTGGGTTAATCGAGCCGGATAACGGAGAACTGAAAGGGTTCGCCGAGAAGACGGTTTCTTATCTGTTCCAGGAGCCGAGGCTGTTACCATGGAAAACTGTCTGGCAGAATATTGAGTTTGCCATCCGCGATATTTATCCCAAAAAACAAAGAGCAGAGATAATCAACAGATATCTTAAAATGGTAGACCTGCATAATTTCAGGAATTATTGGCCGGAGAGGCTAAGCGGCGGGATGAAGCAGAGAGTCAGTATCGCCCGCGCCTTCGTCTTCCCTTCCGACCTGCTGTTAATGGATGAGCCTTTCAAAGGACTGGATCTGCTACTTAAAATCTCATTGCTGGATTCCTTCACCGCGATATGGAAGCAAGATCTGCGGACGGTCATTTTTGTTACGCATGATCTGGATGAAGCGCTTTACCTGGGTGACAGGATTTATATTTTAAGCGGGTTGCCGGCCAAGGTAAACAAGTCGCTGCAGGTTACGATTCCCCGGGAAGAAAGACGCTACGCCGAAGGCAGGCTGAAGGAGCTCAGAGAGGAATTGCTTACCTGTCTTTGTTGCGGTCAGGAACAGCCTTGCGCGTCTGTGCGGGCAATATCGTAAAATGGAGAATGATATGGAAAAGTCACTTTATGCAATTGGCATTGACATTGGCTCAACGGCGGTCAAAATTTCCTTGCTAACGCTTCAAAAAGAAAATCTCTGCAGTGTCTGCAGACAGCATCAGGGCAACCCTTATGCTGTCCTGGCCGAAGAAATTGACGGCCTGATTAAGCACTTTAATCTGCAGGATTTGCAGTATGGCGCGCTGACCGGCGTTGGTGGCATGAAACTGGCCGAAGAGGCCGGTCTCAAAAATTATTCCGAGGTGTTGGCCCAGTGTGCGGCCCTGAAAGAGTACTATCCCCAGGCGGGAACAATAGTTGAACTGGGATGCCAGAACGCCAAGTTTATTGCTTTGCACCCGGACAAGACCGTTAAGCGTTTTTCCTTTAACTCCGATTGTTCGGCCGGTACCGGTTCTTTCCTGGAGGAGCAGGCTTTGCGCCTGGGCATTGACTTGTGCAAATTGTCTGATTTAACAGAGCAGGCATCCTCCGCACCAAGAATAGCGGGACGTTGCAGTGTTTTCGCCAAAACGGACATTGTCCACCTGCAACAGGAAGGGATAGCGGTAAATGAGATTCTGTTGGGACTTTGCTATGCGGTAATCCGGACATTTAAAGCATCAGTGGTCCGCTCCGCTGAGATTATCCCGCCGCTTCTGCTGCATGGAGGAATGACAGAAAACAAAGGCATTGTCAGGGCGGTTAGGGACCTTTTCTCACCGGGTGCGGAGGATATTTTTGTTCCGGCAGAAAGCAGGAATGTGAACAGTACCGGGACTGCCCTGCTTGCTTTGGCCGCCGGGGATAATCTTTCTTTAAGAAAGCTAAAGGAGGCGCTGAAACAAAAACAGAGGACTCTACCGGCTGATCATCTTCGTCCCCTGACAGTGCCCGCTGCCGTTGATCCGGCCGCATTGCATCAAGTTGCAGCCTATGAGGGCGACTGCTATCTGGGCATTGATGTGGGCTCTACCACTACGAACCTGGTATTAATGAATCCGGCAGGGCAGGTTGTGGACTATTTGTACCTGCGCACGGCCGGTGACCCGGTTACCGCAGTACAACAGGGGTTACAGAAAGTTAAAGCCCGTTATCGGGGAAAACGTGTTTTGGGCGTGGGCGTAACCGGCTCCGGCCGCTACCTGACAAGTAACCTGGTGGGCGGAGATGTGGCGGTAGATGAAATTTCCGCGCAGGCGCGGGCCGCCGCGGAAACGGACCCGGAAGTTGACACGGTATTTGAAATTGGCGGCCAGGACGCCAAGTTCATCCGTCTTGAGAACGGAGTGGTAACCGCTTTTGAAATGAATAAGGTTTGTGCCGCCGGTACCGGTTCATTTCTGGAAGAGCAGGCCAAAAAGTTGGGGATTGCCACAGAAGATATCGCGCCGCTCGCTTTAAGCTCTAAAAAGCCGGTGTCTCTGGGCGAGCGCTGCACCGTCTATATGGAAACCAATGTCCGTCATCACCTGGCGCTGGGTACGCCTCTGCCGGATATCGTGTCCGGACTGTGTTATGCCGTGGCCCAAAACTATCTGAACAGAGTTGTGGGTTTTAAGAAAATCGGCCGCAGAATCAGTTTCCAGGGAGGCGTCGCTTTTAACAGGGCGGTATTGGCTGCCATGCAAAATATTACCGGGCGGCAGATCAAAATTTCCCCGTTTTTCAGTGTAACCGGTGCCTGGGGTGCCGCGTTGCTGACCCGGGAGCAGCTGCAGGGCAAGGAGTTGCCCAGCAAGTTTCACGGCTGGGAAACAAGAGCCTGTGGCTGTGGCGTGCGTTGTGAAATGCCTGACAAAGGCGCTACCGGCCAAACGGATGAGCTGGTGCCACCTTTGTTTGCACTGCGGGAACAGCTGTTCATGAAGAATTACCGTGAGAAGCTGAATGCCAATGCTCAAACCATAGGTATTCCGCGGGTCTTGTTTATGTATAAGCTATTTCCCATGTTCCAGGCCATGTTTCATCACCTTGGTTACAATGTGGTTATCTCCGGGCACACCGATGAGCGGATCGTGAATTTAAGTGAGGGCGGGACGTATGAAGAAACGTGCTATCCGGTGAAGCTGATTACCGGTCATGTGCTGGATTTGCTTGAAAAAAAGGTGGATTATATCTTTTTGCCTGCCCTGGCAACTATGAAACACCCGGTTTCCAAGTCGAGGCAGGACTACCCGTGTATTTTTATGCAAAGTGCAGCTAAAATCATAGAAGTTACGCTCGGCAGCCGGATGCGGCAAAACAATGTAAAACTGATCAGCCCAGTCCTGTCGCTTAAATTTGGCAGGCAGCATTTACTGAAAACTTTTTTGCAAATGGGTGCGGAGTTGGGCAAGAGTACGGTGCAGGTTTTACCCGCCATAAAGGCGGGCTTCAAAGCGAAGGATGCCTTTGAAAAGGCTGTGGAAAAAGCAGGAAGGGAATTCCTTCGGAACGTATCTCCTGATGAAAAAGCTCTGGTGTTAATCACCCGGCCGTACGGAATTATTGACCGGCACCTGAATATGCGCATCCCACAGGAACTGGCAAAAATGGGTATCAAAATTATTCCCAAGGATGCTTTGCCCATTGCTGATTATGATGTGTCTGACTTTTGCAGCAACATGTACTGGCCTTTTGGGCAACATATTCTGGCTGCGGTCCAGATTACCAAAGAACGCCCCAATCTTTATCCGGTATTTATTACAAATCACGGCTGCGGCCCTGACACCGCCCTTACTCACTATGTGTCGGAAATTATGGGTGACAAGCCGTATTTGCACCTTGAGGTGGATGAACACTCCTCTCCGGTTGGCATCATTACCAGGCTGGAAGCATTTATCAACAGTCTGAATAATCACCGGCCACAGGCCGCAGGTGTCGGCTTACCCAAAGTGGCACTGGCTTCAGCTGTCAGCAGTGGCAAACAACTTTTTCTCCCCGCCCTGGGTCCGCATGCGACTGCTCTTGTCGCTGTGCTGGAGCGGTTCGGCTGCGAAGCGAAACTGCTGGAGCCACCCCGTGAGGAAGCCGTGGAGTTGGGCCGTTCGTTTACGATTACCAAGGAGTATTTCTCCCTGACGGCCTTGCTGGGCAGCGTGGCAACAACACTATCGAAAGAAAAAGAACACCTGGAGAGAACTGCAATTTTAATCCCTGCGCTGGAAGGTGCCGAGGTTGACGGCCAGTATGCCGGACTCCTGAAAACTTTCCTCAACAAGCAAGGACTGACGCAGGTTGAGGTTGTCGCGCCGTTTCTGGAAGATTTTTTTTCTGAAAAATCACCGTTTGGATCCGGCTTGGACACAGCAATGTTCAGAATAGTTTTTGCGGTAGACGTATTATCTGAGATGCTACTGGACGCCAGACCGTATACTGATCATCCGGCCAAGGCCAATCACCTGTTTGCCTGGTATCTGCGGCAGCTTCCCTATGCCCCGAACCTCAAGGTTACGCTGGCCGCTGCCAGAGCAGATTTTACGCGGTTGGTAACACGGCCTGAGAACAGACCGGTGTTGGCCCTGGTGGGAGAACCATACCTGCTCTACAGGCCGGAACTGAACGCTGAGCTGGTCGAACGGGCCGAACGGCTCGGGGCTCAAATCAGGATGGCGCCGTTAGCAGAAATCATCTATCATTATTTCCTGGAAAAGCAGGCGGAAGCAAGAGCAAAGAAAGAACTGTTCAGTTATCTAAGATACCGTGCGGTACTCTGCCGTCTGTCTGCTGAAGCGGAGCAGGTTTCCCCCGGTGCCGGTCCGCTCCTGCAATACCGGGCAGAAAATATCACTCGCCGCAGCAGAGAACATCTCAGCTGCCTGTACGGCGGTTTTGGCACATACCGGATTGGTAAAGCTCTGCTTAGCCTGGAAGAGGGCGCAGATGGAATTATTAACGTGGCGTCATTGTATGAAAATACGGCGCTGCTGGTAAATATCTTTTCCGACCGGTTCAAGGAGAAAGGCGCTTGGCTGAATATAGGAATTGATGGGAAGAAAAACGAGAACGATGAAATACGTTTGCAGACTTTTGTGCAGAACCTGCTACAGAAAAACAGCAGTGATGTCAGACGCAGTGAGGGCGACGTTAGGGTAAGTGGAGCCGCTTCTGGGGGGGTAAAAAGATGACACGGAGTATGTCGCCGGTTCAACCTGTGGCTACCGAAATGGCTCTTAACGGCGATTGCGCCGGCTGCAAAAGGTGCCTCAGTGTCTGCCCGCCAGCAAAAAGGGGAGCTTGCTCACTGAGCGTCGTCATGCAAAATGGATGTATTGGCTGCGGCGAGTGCCTGTCCGCTTGCCCCCGCCGGGCAATCAATTATCAGGATGATACCGTGCAATTTCTGGAGGACCTGCGCAGGGGAACAGCTGTTTCCCTTTTAGTGGCACCGGCTGTTAACAGCCAGTTCACTTCGCCTGCAAAACTGTTTAGCTTCCTGAAGCAGTTAGGAGTTGAATCAATTTACAATGTCCTCGTTTACGCAGACATAGCCCTTTGGGCTTATGTAGAGGTCTTGCGACGCAATCCCGGCGCAGGGTATATTGCGTCACCCTGTGCAGCGGTTTCCCGTTATATTCAGTGCCACCTGCCCGGGTTACGACGGCAGCTTATCCCGGTTTTCAGCCCGCTGCATTGCGCGGCAATCTTTCTCAGGAAATACAGAAGAGCGGAGGAAAAACTGGCTTTCCTTTCGCCATGCATTGCGAAGCGGGCAGAAATGCGCACAGTTGGACGCTCAGTGGTCTCGTATAACATCACTATCGGGCGCTTGAAGAAACACCTTGGCGAACAGGGTGTGGACCTTGACGCCTACCCGGCAGCTGACTTTGACGATGTGGCCGGCGGCAGCGGCAGAACCCTGGGATTTTACGGCGGTTTGCGCGAAAGCCTGCTTCCCCATCTTCCAACAGGGCGCTTTGAGAAAATCAGCGGACCTGACAGGGTTTATGAATATCTGGCAGAATTCATGGAATTAGTGCGGCAGAAGGGCAACCTGCCGCACTTGTTGGAAGCATATAACTGTGCCGACCCATGTGACGGCGGCCCGGGTACCGGCCAGCTGCCGGCGACCGACTTTATCCAAAAAGCGGTTGTCAGTTACTCCGGTCCCGAGGCGACGGAGAACCATCGCATGGTGCAGGAAATGTTTCGCAGATTTAACCGGGAACTGAATTTGTCTGATTTTATGACTATTTATTAGTCGGCGTCCCCATTAATTCAGCAATGGAGGGAAGCAGAGTGGCTGATGTCATATGTGTCAGCGACCAGGGAACAGTTATCCAAATATCCTATCAGGAGATGCTGAAATACCACGGTTGTTCGTTTGTTGCCGGCGTGGCTATGGCGTTTAAAATGCTAAAAACGGCGTTGGCCAGGCTGGCAGGCGGGGAAATTGTGCCCCGCGATAAAATCAGTATCCTGCTCGGAGTTGACGGCCCGGGAATTATCGACGGAATTGAAATGGTCACAAGGGCGAATACCCGAGGCAGGCTGACAGTCAACCAGCGAATCGCCCGGGATAAGGATGCCCCTGATGCAGCCGACGGACGGGGTGGCAAATATTACTTTGAAGTAAGTTGCAACGGAAAGAAGGTCAGCCTGGCCTTGAAACACGGACTTATCCCATCCGAATTTATTGAGCTGTCGCACAAAGTTCATGCCGGTACGATTACAGCTGATGAAGCGCTTAAACTACAGAAGCTGAAAGAGGAGACAGCGGCTTTTCTGATGGCCTCTTCTTCAGAAGACTTGTTCATGGTCTTTGCTGTCAGCTGAAGGAGAAACGCCCTTGACATGAGCGGGTTCAATAAGTATACTAGCATATGAGAATGATTTTTAATCTCATGACTTTGGGGTGAAAAAGATGACAGTGTTATTGGTTGGCGCGGACAGGCTTGGTAATATGCCGAAGGAACTGGAAGACCACGGTGCCAGAGAAATCATTCATTGGTCAGGACGCAAGGAAAGAAACAGGGAGATTCCGAGACATGTTGATATGGTTCTCGTTGTTCACGACTATGTTAATCATGCATTGATGTACAGTGTCAAAGGACAGGCCAAGCGTCGCCGGTTGCCCATTATCTTTGCCAAAAGAGGAGTGGCCGAACTGAAGCAGGCATTGTCAAACGGAAAGCGACAGGCGTGAAACAGGTCTGTCCTCATCCCACTGGCGAAGGAGAAATCACCGATGATGCCCAAAATTGTCAGGTTATTTCAGCTTGGCGTACGAGAGTCCGGTTTCGGCTTCGCCGAGAACCGGGAAGAGGTTGAACCAAATTTTCAGGATTTTTTTCACGACATCATTGAGTGCCTGATTGCGGCACTGGAAGCAAAGGACGTGTATACGTGCGGCCATTCCTCCAGGGTGGCGGATATGTCGTTAGACCTGGCGCGAGCACTGGAAATAAAAGGAGCGGACCTTGAAAACGTGCATATTGCGGCGCACTTGCACGATGTGGGGAAGATTGGAATCTCAGAAAATATTTTAACCAAGCCGGGAAAGCTGCTTGCTCATGAATGGACGCAAATGCAGATGCACCCGGTAACAGGCTATAACATCTTGCGTAAATCAAGACTGCTTTATAAGATTGCCAAAATCGTTCTCCACCACCATGAAAGATGGGATGGAAAAGGGTATCCCCATGGCTTACAGGGAAACCATACCCCCTTAGGGTCGAGAATAATTGCCGTGGCCGATGCCGCTGATGCCATGACCACGGACAGGCCTTACAGAAAGCCTCTCTCTTGGGATGATTGTTATCAGGAGTTGCAGATTAACAAAAAGAAGCAATTTGACCCGCTGGTGGTGGATGCTGCAGCACAATTCCGAAAAAAATGGGCAGAAAGCTGAATGCAATAAAAATAATGACTATGATTAACCCACAAAAAGCAGGAATATAATGAAAAATAGAGCATTTTCTGGTATAAAGGAGATAGTTGATATACCAGAAAGGCGGTACGTTTTAATGTTTTGTAAAAATGAAAGCCAGCAAACAACGATAATGGATCCACTACTGACAATGCCACGGTATTTGCTTGATATTCTACGCAAAAGCTGGGCTACAAGAAAAGATTTTTCCTTACATCAATGAGAAGCCATTCGCTGTTCTATATAGTGATAATCATGCGACAAGGCCAAACTCGCCCGTCAATGTAATCATTGGCCTGTTGATTTTAAAGGAGATCTTCGGACTTACGGATGAAGAATTAATCGGTTCATTGCACTTTGACACACGGTACAAGTATGCTTTACGGACCACAAGCTTTGAAGATCAACCTGTCTCTATCAATACTCTCACAAATTTTCGGTCAAGATTATACAACTACGAGCAGGAAACAGGGATTGATTTACTCATGCCCGAGGTAGAGGCGATATCACAGCGGATTGCTCAGTATCTTGAAATCGATGGCAAGAACGTGCGGCCGGACTCTTTCATGGTGAGTTCCTCCTGTAAAAAGTTAAAGCCGTATTGAGCTGGTCTATTCCGTTAATGCCAGGCTTGTTAAGCGACTGGATCAGATGGACAATGTTATCATTCCGAAATCATGTAAGGCGTACTTGGAAAAAGGCCATAAAAATGAGACCATACATCGGGCAAGGGATGTAGAATCCGAAAGTAAACTGGAATTTCTCTTAAAACAGTCACATGAGCTGTATCAGGCCGGTTTCCTTGCTGGAGAAACGGTTACAGAGAAAAGGGAAAATCCTACACTGTAAAATTTAGTAAAGAACAATGTCAAAACTGTCCGCTTCAGGATCAATGCCCCATGAAAGCACAGAAAAAAGACAATGTGGTCCGATTTAGTGAGAAACGGTATAAAACTGATGTGCAACGTCAAAAGATGGGAACGGCCGAATACATTAAAACTGTAAGTCAAAGAGCTGGCGTTGAGGGCATCCCCTCGGTATTTCGAAGAAAGCACCACGTGGATAGCATGCCTGTCGGGAGATTACTGCGCTCAAAACTCTGGTTTGGGTTTAAAGTTGCTGCCTATAACATTAAAAAACTGATAAATCAGACAAAAACTATCCTGTTGCCCAGCTAAAATAGGGTAGACATTTTCTTTTTTTTTTTTGTTTTTTTGAACAAATCCATTGATACTACCTAGTTAATGCTGGCCTGTAATTAAAATAGCCTGCTTTTTGTGGGTTAATCATATAATATAAATTGCTAACTCAACTTTCCCACCTCAAAATCAAACCTGAACATTGAAAAAACCATATAGTAATTAGCAAAAAACCAACA
>BBPF01000928.1_pt4 | contig 12156 bp, 10 predicted proteins | sample 1343921 | NCBI WGS metagenome assembly BBPF01 (sample SAMD00019090, study PRJDB2971) | groundwater metagenome | isolation source: The Cedars highly-alkaline
CTATCTACTATCTACTACCTCCTACCTACTTTCTCTTCCTATCAATATTCTTATCTGGTCAGAAGGGCTTGTTCTTTTTATTATATATTTATCCTCTGTTTTTGCTAAAACCCGTTTTATTGTACTCTGCCATAAAAAATTTTTTACAATTTTTGGATTTTCCTTATATTGTGAAAACAGGCTCTTAAAATAAGATGCATCGGCTCTTGCTTCCTCAATTGTTCTGTTGCTGTATATCCTTGCATCTTCAAGAACAGATGTGGCGACCCCTCTTGCCTGTTCCAATGTTTTGCTATAATATCCGAGTGCCTCATTGATTTTTCGTCCCCTTTCCTGTCCTGCCCTGATAACCTCTTCAAAATCTCTCTTCACAAAGAAAGGAGGAGATATGTCTTCAAGGTCAATTCTTTCTATGATTATTCCGGAATTGATTTTTTCCAATTGGCCCTGAACATTTTTCCTTATAAGTTCTACAGCCTTGTGTCTTTCAAACATAGCAATATCTACAGCCAGACCCGCATATACTTTTACGGCTTCAGACTCAATAATACAGGATAACACATATTCAGGATTTGCAATTTCTAAATATGCGATAGGGTCTGATATCTTATATCTTGCAGTGAGATTTATATTAATAATATTTGTATCTGCTGTTAGAACATATCCATCAATATCCGGTTTAAGTGTAGAACGAGCCTGTTCTCTACCTGTTCTGTCCCAGAAGCAGTTTATCTGAAGTGTATGGACACGTCCTGTTGGAACTTTAACAACCTCATCTACCAGATATGGAAAAGCCCAGTGAAGGCCTGGGGATAATACCCTTTCTGCTTTGAGCCCTCTAATCTTCCCGAACCTTAAAACTATCGCAGACTCATACTGTTCTACTGTAAATATTGAGGATAAGAAGAAAATCAAAAGAGCCAATCCCATAAGAATCTGAAGCAGCTTGAAACTTACACTCAGTGCTTCCGATAGTGCGCCCATAGGTGTCTGTTGACCATTTTTAAGTTGTTCTTCTTTCTTTTCCATATCCACATCTTTTATAAAGAAATACGAACACTAAATAACAAGGAGATAGTAGAGAGGAAATGGAGCCCCCTACCTACTACCTACTATCTACTATCTTTTTCTCCTTCTAATAAATCAAAAGGGGGGGTTCTTGTATCAAGAATAACCGTAGATTTCTGTTTCAGCGTCTGTTCTAATGCTTCAAGTTTTTTTAAAAATATTGCAAATTCTTCGTTTTCCTTAAATACTTCATAATACTTTGCAGCTTCTGCATCTGCCTGTCCTTTTATTATCCTACCTTGCGATTCTGCCCGTACAACAATCTTTTCTTTTTCAGAGTCTGCCATTGCTCTTATTCGTATGGCTTCGGCCTCTCCTTCTGCTCTGTATTTTCTTGAGAGCTTTTTTCTTTCTTCCCTCATTCTCTCAAATACCTTTTCGGTTACAGCCTCTGGAAGAAGAAGTCTTTTTATCTTGAAAAAAGCAATCTCTATACCATATCTTTCATATGACTCTTTTGCAACAGGTCTTAAAATATCTTCTTCTATCTGGTCAAATTTCATTTTTTCCCTATCAGTAGAAATAAAACTGCTTAAGGGGTATGTTCCTATAATAGCATTCTGATAACTTCTTACCAGCCCTTCAAGATTTTTTTGTGCTTCATAAAAATTCCCAAGACTGGTAAGAAATTTTAAAGGATCTTTTATTCTCCAAGCTACAGTCCCAAGCACAATTATATTTTTTGCATCCTTTGTAAATGTCTCTTCAATTCGTCCGTCAAAAACCTGCAACCTTGCATCAAACTTACGAACCTTTTGCACAGGGAAAGGAAACTTAAAATAAAGCCCGGCTTCTGTGATACTTCTTGTTGGTTTATCAAATGTTGTTACAACCGCAACCTCTCCAAATCTTACCTGAAATGTAATTGCGGTAAGTAAAAGTATGATGCCGACTATTGCGGCAACCATTATTGAAAAAATAGATTTCATCGTTTGTTTTCCTCCTTTTCCATAAAAAGCATCTCAGGCGTAACTTTTTCTTCCAAATTTATAACTGTTATCCTGCCAGCAGATACACCAGATGGAAGTATGTATTTTCTGGTAGGCGAGAGCGCTATTTTTAAACTATCAAGATACAATTTCATCCTGTAGTATAATGGAACAACCCTTTCTGATAATAACCGCTGTGAAAATCTCTCAGCATCAGAAGAAGCAAGAAGAACTGTCCTTGCGGCATAACTTTCTGATTGATAGATAAGAGAGGCAGCATTTGCACTTGCAATAGGAAGTAGCGCCGCTCTGTAGCCCTTCGCCCTAAGAATGGATGTTTCTTTCTGTTCCATTGACGCTATTACACCTTGATATGCATCGACAACATGTACAGGCGGATGCATGCTCGCAGGCAAAACATTTACAATCTGTATCCCTAAGTTATATCTGTCAGCAAAGTCCTGAATTGAATGTTTTAAGCCTCTTGCAAATTCCATTCTTCCACTTGTCATAGCGTCTATAATATCAAGACTTGCAGACTTTCTTACGGTCTCCCTGTATGCAATGTTTCTTAAAACCGCAACTGGATTTGAGGTGCTGTATGCATACAAATGGACATCTCTAATTTTATATTGGACCTGAATATCCATACAGATAATGTTTGCAACAGCCATGTCTTCTTCCTGCGTCTTTCCCGCGACAAGAAATGAATGTTCCATTTTATAGTGTGCTTTGGTCCACAGATATGCCCCTCTGGCTTTTTCATGTTCCTCATCTTCACAGCCCAACCACATAACCTGCACCTTATCAAAAGGATATGTATAGACCTTTTCAATAGGAAAAGGCCACTTAAAATGAATCCCCGGTAAAAGGACCTCCCTATGTTTTCTTGGTTTTCCGAAACGTTCTACAATGGCTCTTTCTCCCGGACCCACAGTTACCACAACGGTAAGTAAAAGAAAAGCCCCTGCCTGAAAAAGTATAAGAGGAGCGAGAATCTTCTCAAAAAAACTGAAAAGCCATACCTGTGAGACCTTAAACCCAAACTGATAATTAAGTGACTCCAGTATTGCATCGGTTATATTCTTTGGCTTTACAAGAAGACACAGTATTCTGCTTTCATATAAAAAATATTTAGATGCTTCAGTCTTTGGCCTGTAAATCTCAAGTATAAAACAGACCAGTTTCTCTGCTCCAAGAACAGCAAGCAGTATAAATATTAAAAAAGAAAAAACTTTCTCTTGCACCTGAAAACCAAAATGGAAAAGCGAAGATGAAATACCTGATACAAAACATAAAAGAGCACCTGCAAGCATAACAGAAGAACCGGCCCGCAGGGGCTTGCATAATAAACTTTCGCTTAAACATGCCGAAAACTTACCAAGTAAAAAAAGAAAGAAACTTAAGGGGAAAAGAAATGCTGCTGAAAGAGCCGGATTTTTGATAATAAAAGCAGGATCTGTTAAAACATTGAAATATATAAAAGAAAGATACAGGCTAAAGGTCGCTATCAGTATTGAAAATACAGGGACAACCCACTTTTCAACCTGTTTTAATCTCTCTTTTGCACTGTAGACTGATGAGATCTGTTCAAAAATTTTTGACTTATCTTCATATCTGCTTTTAAGTTCCTCTTCTTCAATCTGTTCAAGCAGTGCAAGTTTTTGCTGATGAATATGTAAAATAACAATGAGCCAAACAGGCATACCAGAAACAAGATATAAGGCAAGCCCTTTTTGAAGAACAGAGAGATTTGTTGCAGAAAGAATAAGAACAGATATTGCGGCAATAGACTGCAGAATAAGCCCAGAGATTGAAACCTTTAAACCGGTTCTGCACAAATATATCCCTTTTTCAACTGTATCTCTATTCTGAACCTTGATATCTAATGTTTGCATTGCCTACACTTCCCTTTCTTCAAAAAGCAATATTCCAATAATTATAGCGGCACATACATATAGCACTGTATATAAAAATGCATTAAAGATATAGATGGTTGGAATTGTCTTTTCAAATATCAATGCATCTGCCATCCAGAAAATCTGGAAATTTGGAATTATAGCATAAAAGAATGTAAAAATAGGTGCGCTTGCGAACTCTCCCAATATAAAATCAGATACGAGTCCTGTTATAAATATAGAAACAGATATCAATATTGTTAAAACAAGATTCAATCTTGTAGAAAGTGCAAGGCATACTGACGATATAATAAGGCTGGATAAGGCAATAAGAGCACAGGCTTTGACAAGTTCTAAGTTCAGGTTACGAGCAAATGCCAGGTTCCAATCAGGCCCTATAAACAACAAAAATATTATACCCATTGTATAAAAAAATGCAAGAGAAAGTATAAGGCAGGACCTAAAAGGCTTATCATAAAAATAGTTGACAAAACAGGCAAATAAAAATGAGAGAAAAAGACCGAACAGTTTAACAAACATACTTGTCGTATCAAGCCTTTGCCATGCAGCATCAAGAACCCCTGCTCTTACTGTCACAATAAGCACTATGCTTAATATATAAACTGAAAGAAGTACTGAAAACAATAAACCTATAGATTTGCCTATAATAAACCCCGCTCTCGTAATGGGTTTTGAAAGAACTGTCTGGACGGTACTGCCTTCAATTTCGGATGATATAGAGGAGGAGGATGAAAAGCCGCTTATTAGAAGAGAACAGAGAAGGATAGAGGCAAGACCTGTGTCCATAACCATCTTTCCACTTTCTGCAAGTGTGAACATTGTAAAGGCAGGGCTTGCAGCGATAAGTCCCAGAAACACAAACAGTATTATTGAAAAAAATCCCTGACGGATAATTTCTAAAAATGTATTAAAAGAAATTATAATAATCTGCCTCATTTATCAGAATCACCTGTGAGCATAACCATCCGCTTGTGTTATTCCCCTTAAAACTTGTCTTTATGAAAAATCAGGAACAGGGAATGCTCTTCTTCGTTATCTTAAAAATGTGTTAGAAACTCAAATTCTCTGTATCTTTTTTTTATAGAAGACAGGTTTAACTGTTTTAACCTGTTTAAACTGAAATCCTCCACACAAAACGATGCAAGCACGGTCCCATACACCACAGAATGTTTAAGTGTTGCTTCGTCCATTTTATCTTGCTTTGTAAGATACCCTATCATCCCGCCCGCAAAACTATCTCCTGCGCCTGTTGGGTCAAACAGTTCCTCCAATGGATATGCGGGGATGGAAAAAAAATCACTCTTTATTAACATCATTGCACCATGTTCACCCTTTTTTATTACGATAATCTGTGGTCCAAGTCTTTTAATTGCTCTTGCGGCCTTCATCAGATTGGGTTCCTGTGTAAGTTTTCTTGCTTCTACATCATTAAGTATAAAAAGATTAACATCCTTTAGAAGTTTCAACAGTTGTGCTTTTTTGTTTTCTATCCAGTAATTCATTGTATCGCAGGCAGTAACCTTAGGAGAATGGATCTGTTTTAATATGTTTCTCTGCAATTCTGGGTCTATATTGGCAAGAAATATATACTGACTGTGCCTGTAATCTTGAGGAAGGGTTGGATTAAAGTCTTTAAATACATTAAGGTGTGTCCATATGGTGCGAGCCTCGTTCAGGTCATATGCATATGCTCCTTTCCATCTGAATGTTTTTCCATTACCGGTCTTAAGCCCGTCTGTATTTATCTTCCTTGATAAGAAAAGATGGACATATTCCTTCGGGAAGTCTGTCCCGACAACTGCAACAAGATTAACAGGTGTAAAAAAACTTGCAGCAACAGAAAAATATGATGCAGAACCGCCCAATACCTCTTTTACCTCACCCTTCGGTGTCTTTACGGTATCAAGACCTACTGAACCAACAACAAGAAGTTTCATTTAAAATATTCCTCTACCAATTTTATCGCACAATACTTACCACACATAGTGCATACATCTGAAAAAATAGGACGAGAACTTTTACGAAGCTTAAATGGTTTTACAGGGTCTATAGCCAATTCCATCTGTTTTTTCCAGTCTCTTTTTTTTCTTGCAATGGAAATTTTTTTATCCCATTCTATTGCACCGGGTATATTCTTTGCTATATCGGCACAGTGTGCTGCAATTCTTGCTGCAATTATTCCTTCTTGGACATCTTCAAGAGAGGGAAGTCTTAAATGTTCCGATGGTGTAACATAACACAAGAAATCTGCTCCTGCTGATGCCGCAACCGCACCACCTATCGCAGATGTAATATGGTCATAACCAGGAGCAATATCTGTAACAAGTGGCCCAAGCACATAAAACGGAGCGCCCTGGCACAGTTTTTTCTGAAGAATAACATTCGGCACAATCTGGTCAATCGGCATATGACCGGGCCCTTCAACCATAACCTGAACGCCTGCGCTTTGCGCTTTTTTACATAATTCGCCCAATATAATCAACTCCTGAAACTGTCCCCTGTCACTTGCATCTGCAACACAACCGGGTCTTAATCCGTCTCCTAATGACAGGACAATATCATGTTTTCTTGCAATATCAATAATCTTATCAAATTTTTCATAAAGCGGATTTTCTCTTTTATTATATATCATCCATTCAATAAGAAGTGCACCACCTCTGCTTACCACATCAAGTATCCTGCCTTGTTTTTTTATCCTTTCTACAGACTCTAATGTTATGCCACAGTGGACAGTCTGAAAATCCACACCCTCTTGTGCCTGTTTTTCAATTGCATTGAACAGGTCATCTTCTGTCATTGTTTTAAGGCCGCCTCTTCTGCTTGCAGCAATAACAGCGGCCTCATACATTGGAACAGTTCCAAGCGGAACCTTACAATTTCTTAATATATCTTTTCTTATCTTTGTTAAATCCCCGCCTGTGCTTAAATCCATAACAGCATCAGCACCCGCTGATATACAGATTTTAAGTTTTTTAGCCTCATATTTTATATCCACAACATCTGTGGATGTTCCGATATTGGCATTAACCTTTGTCCTTAATCCTTCGCCTATTGCACAGGGTTTTTCAATGTTTTTATTTGTATTTGAAAGCAAAATAACCCTGCCTTCTGCAATTTTTTTCCTTAATATTTCAGGGTCTGTTTTTTCAATTTTTGCAACCCTTTGCATTATTGAACTTATTTTACCTTTTCTTGCTATCTCTAACTGCGTCATAATTTCCTGCCACCAGTTACCGGTTACCAGTCACCTTGTTTTTAAAATCTATGTGCCATACTAAAATAATACTGGGGCTTTTTTTCCTCCCCCCGTATAGTATCCAGCGGAAAACCAATATCTAAATTTACAGGACCTATAGGAGTTTTTACTCTTATACCGACGCCTACGCCTGAAACAATATCACCAAAATCTACATCGCCCGGCTTTGCCCATACATAACCTGCATCATAGAATGCTGCACCTCTGAAGTGCTCTCCAAAAAGAGGGAAATTTATCTCTATGTTTCCAAGCCATAAAACATCTCCACCTATCATATCTCCTGAAAGAATATCCTGAGGACCTACTGCCCTTTCTCTATAACCCCTTATGGTAGTTCCTCCTCCTGCATAGAATCTGTCATATATAGGCACATTTCGTGTATCACCAAAGGCCTGGGCATATCCACCCCTTGTTGAAAGTTTTAAAACCCATTTAGGGTATAATGAATAAAATATATCATAACCGGCCTGATAGATTGTATAATCTTTATCACCCCCAAAAGGCCCTCCGGCTACTCTTGTAGAAACAAATGTAGTATAACCCTTTGTTGGGTTAAAGATATTATCCCTTGTATCCCGGCTCAGTTTTAATTCAGGACCGCTTATAAGATATGTTCCCTCTTCATCTTTTAGCGCCTGAGATGCAATCCCGACAATATTTGATATTTCAACCTCTTCTAAACGATATGTGGTATCCCACCTTGTATATTCTAAAAACTCTTGCCCTAATCTTAAAGCACCGCCTGTTCTTCTTTCTTCAAAACCACGACCTGCCCTTCTTCCTCTTCCACGTGTTCTGTCATAAATGTCAAAACCAAAAAGAAGGGGCTCACCCAAAAACCATGGTTCTGTGAAATTGAGTTCATAGTTCTGACGGGTTTCTGCAATGTCAAGATAGAGTTTTAATATCTGTCCTCCGCCGGTAAATGTGGGCCAGTTTAGAAGGTCAAAGTTCCTTTGTGTGATGCTTGCAAATCCTAATAATCCATCAACGGTGCTATATCCTGCGCCAATTGCAAATTCACCTGTCTTTGTCTCTTTTACCCGGACCACAAGGTCCTTCTGGTCCGGAATATCTATATCTAATATCTGATAACTTATCTCTTCAAAATAGCCGAGGTTATGAAGTCTTTCCTTGCTTTTTTTTAATTTTTCACCGTCAAAAATATCGCCCGGGTATATCTTCAGTTCTCTTCTTATAACCTCATCTTTTGTTTTTACATTCCCTTTTATATCTATGAGCCTTACCCTATACACATCACCTTCTGCAATAACATATCCGATATCCATTCTCTGGGTTTTTCTATTGAATGCGGTTTTTGCCCTTATCCTTGCTGAGATATATCCGCGTTCAAAATAATATGACTGTATATTTCTGATATCTGCATCCAGCCCCTCTTCACTGAATATAGTTCCTGTTTTCATATTAAGCCTTGAAATAAGTTCATCTTCTGTGACAATTTCATTGCCCGATACCGTGATATCCCCGATAATATACTTTTCACCTTCATCAATAATTATTGTAAGATAAAGGAGGTTGTCCTTCTGTTCTATTTTAGAATCTACTTTTACATCCAAAAATCCCTGCGAACGATAAAAAGACTGGATTCTGTTAACATCTTCTCTAAGAACATCCCTTTTTATAAAACCGGATGAGAAAAGAGTGCGTCTTCTGGTTTTTATAATCCTTAATATTCTTCTATCGGGAAATGCGAAGTTGCCTTCTACCTTAATATCTTTTATTCGTACCCTCTGCCCTTCATTTATTATAAACTTTACAGACGCCCTTTGTTCTTCATCCTGCATCTGTATGTAATATGTAACATCTACATCGGCCCATCCTTTATCAATATAAAGTTTTTTTATCTTTAGACTATCCCGCCGCACCTTTCCAGGATCAAGTATTTCTATAATCTTGCTTTCTATTGTTGCTGTTAAAAGCCTGGACCTTATATTTTTATTGCCCTCAAACTCAATAGAAGATATGACTGCTTTTTCAACTACTATAAAAATTATTTTAATATCATCTTCAACATCTTCTACATTAACACTTATATCTGAGAAGAAGCCAGTGGCATAAAGCCTTTTTATATCCTCACTTAAAACATCCTGTGAAAAGCTCCGGCCTGCTTGCAATTTTATCTTTGATAAAATAACATCTGTACTTACATTCCTATTCCCTTTTATTTCAAGTTCCCTTACTGTACGGGTTGGGATAGCAACCGCTTTTTCAAAATTTATCCCAACCTCTTTATCGGGGAAAATATCTTCTTGTTCCTGCTCCCATTCTGCTTTTTCCTCTTTCTGTTGAGCCAGTAAAGACCTTGTTATAGAAGTACTGGAAAAAATAAAGCAAACTAAAAATATATATACTATCATCCTGTATATCCGCATATTTATTCCCCTTTATTTATCCGTAAACCGTAGACCGTATTCTGTCGTTAGTATATCGCTCACCGTGTACCGTTCACCGTAACACCAGGGCACCAGAGCACCAGAGCACCAGAGCACCAGTTGCCCGTTACCTATGTTCTGATACCTTGAACCCTGTCTGCCGCAGGCTGGAACAGAATACGGGAGATAGACAACTGACAACAGGCAACGGCTTTAGTATCCATCTTCTATTGGGCTTTTATTCCCAAATCTTGTGTATTCCTTAAGAAATACAAGGTCTATGGCGCCTGTAGGACCATTTCTTTGTTTTGCAACCTTAAGTTTGACAATATGACCCTGTTTCTTAGAAGCATCGCCTTGTGAAAAACTATCTTCTTCATCCTGTTCAGTATCTCTCCACAACATAAAAACCACATCGGCATCCTGCTCAAGGGAACCACTCTCTCTTAAATCTGAAAGACGGGGTTCGCTGTTTTTTCTGTCTCTTCGCTCCGGCTCTCTTGATAACTGGCATAATGCAAGAACAGGTATTTTCAATTCTTTCGCCATTGATTTTAATGCTCTTGATATGTCAGAAACCTCCTGTTGTCTGTTTTCAAACCTTCTTTCGCCATGTGTCATAAGTTGCAGATAATCTATCGCAATAAGACCGATATCATATTTCCGTTTTAGCCTTCGTGTAGCAGCCCGTAGTTGCACAGGAGTTAAGACAGCACTTTCATTAATATATATTTTAAGTTCATTCAATTTACCGGCTGCAATTTGTATATCTGCCCATTGATTGGCTATTCTCCCCTGTCTTATATTATGACTGTTCACCCTTGCGCAGGAACAAAGCATACGGAAGGTAAGCTCCATTTTAGACATCTCAAGGCTGAATATAGCAACAGGAATATTATTTGAGGCAGCATTTTCTGCAACACAACACATAAACGAAGTTTTACCGATGCTGGGTCTTGCAGCAAGCAATGTTAACTCACCCGGTTGCAGCCCCCTTGTCAGTCCATCAAGTTCATAAAAACCAGTTAAAACAACCCCGGGTTCTTTATTTCCCTGTGAAACCGAATCTATCATTGCAACAGTTTCATGCAATACCTCAGAGATGGGAAACTCTTTTTGAGTATATCTATCTGTGGAAATAGAATATATCCTGCTTTCTGCTATATCAAGCATATCTTCAGCAGACACATTCTGTTCATATGAGGATGTTGCAATCTCAGAGCAATAGTGGATAAGTTTTCTAAGAGTGGCTTTTTCTTTTACAATCTGTGCATAATAATTACAGTTAGCAGCAGTTGGAACAGACAAGGCAATACTTGTAATAGCAGTAGGACCACCCACTGTATCAAGTACATTATCTTTTTTAAGTTGCTCTATAAGTGTAAGACTATCCAGGGGTTGGTTCTGTTGATGAAGTTTTTTTAAAGCATTAAATATTTTTGCATGTGATTCTTTATAAAAATCATCCGCCGTAAGAGTAGAGAATACTTCTTCTGCTACTTCTATTTCAAGTATCATGCTTCCAAGAACAGCCATTTCTGCTTCACAATTTTGTGGAGGAAGTCTTTCCATTTCACTCTTTAGGGTCTGCTGAAAAACTCATCAGACCCTGATTCCACAGATTAAAAACCAGATTACACAGATAAAATCATCGTCGGTAATCTGTGTAATCTTTTTTAAAAATCTGTGTAATCAATGCAAGCATTATTTTTTAGACAACGCACCATTTCACTCTTTAATAACCCAAACCTTAAGACTTGCAATTATATCTTTGTAAGGATGAACCTGGACAATATAAACCCCTAATGTTTTTATCTCTTCTGTTATGTGAACATTCCTTTTATCAATAGAAATACCCTGCTCTTTTAAGGCATTTACTATATCAGAGGATGTTACAGTGCCAAAGATTTTATCTTCTTCTCCTGCTTTCATACGAATTGTTACAGAGGTATTAGAAATATTTTTTGCAACCTGTTCCATACCCTGTCTTATTTTAACTTGCAGAGCTTCCTGATGTTTTTTTTCATTTTCTATTTGTTGTGCAATTTTTTTAGAATATTCAACTGCTAGCCCTCTTGGGATAAGATAATTCCTTGCATAGCCGTCTTTTACATCCTGAATATTTCCAATTTTACCAATATTTTCAACATCTTTTCTAAAAATAATTTTCATAATTTAACTGAAATTCCAACATAAGGATGAAATACGAACTCATTCCCCTTTTTCTTAAAAGGGGTGGCAACGAAGTTGACGGGGTATTCAATGCTACCTTATAACCCAATACCCCACCTGCTAACGCAGGCACCCCTTTACGAAAGGGGAATTAAATACTTGTTTAATCCTTATAATTCTTATGTCGGAATTTCACTCCTAGGTCACAGAACCTGTTGGTAAAAGAGCAAGGTAACGGGCCCGTTTGACTGCTCTGGCAAGTGACCTTTGATGCCACGCACAGGTGCCTGTTATGCGAGACGGAATCATCTTCCCTCTCTCTGTAATATATTTTGCAAGCTTTCCCGAATCTTTATAGTCTATATCTTTTGTATTATCTTTACAAAATGTACAAAAAGAAGATCTGACTGTAAAAAATC
>BBPF01003206.1_pt1 | contig 12121 bp, 6 predicted proteins | sample 1343921 | NCBI WGS metagenome assembly BBPF01 (sample SAMD00019090, study PRJDB2971) | groundwater metagenome | isolation source: The Cedars highly-alkaline
CTCCTTAATTCCAGATAACTATTCAGGTATTCTGACTTCTTGAGTAGTTACTCATTCAATAATCTCAGAAACAACTCCTGCTCCAATGGTGCGTCCTCCCTCCCTTATGGCAAAGCGCAATTCCTTCTCCATGGCAATAGGGGTAATTAGCTCTCCTTCAATGGTTACATTATCACCAGGCATCACCATTTCAACATCCTTAGGAAGTTTAGTTATCCCGGTTACGTCTGTTGTGCGAAAATAAAACTGAGGGCGGTAACCATTAAAGAATGGAGTATGTCTGCCACCTTCCTCTTTCTTCAGGATGTACACCTGAGCCTTAAACCTGGTATGAGGAGTTATGGAGCCTGTCTTGGCAAATACCTGCCCTCTTTTTACAACATCCTTTTCCACTCCACGTAAGAGAAGTCCGGCATTGTCTCCGGCCTGACCACTATCAAGGGTCTTACGGAACATCTCTACTCCTGTCACCACTGCTTTTTTTATCTCATCAGTCATTCCAATGACTTCTATTTCATCTCCTACCTTTACCACTCCTCTTTCAATTCTGCCAGTGCCCACAGTCCCCCGGCCAGTGATGGAGAAAACATCCTCTATTGCCATCAGGAAGGGCTTGTCTATGTCCCGTTTTGGGACAGGGATATATTCATCAACGGCTTTTATAAGCTCCTTGATGCTATCACACTTACTATTCTCGACATCTGGAGTATTTAATGCCTCAAGAGCGCTTCCCTTGATTACCGGAATTTCTTCTCCGGGAAACTCATACTCAGAGAGAAGTTCACGCACCTCAAGTTCAACAAGCTCTAATATCTCCGGGTCATCTACCTGGTCAACTTTGTTTAAGAAAACGACAATGTAGGGAACTCCTACCTGGCGGGCAAGGAGTATGTGTTCTCTGGTTTGGGGCATTGGCCCATCAGCGGCTGAGACCACCAGTATTGCTCCATCCATCTGAGCAGCTCCGGTAATCATGTTTTTGATGTAATCAGCATGCCCTGGGCAATCAATGTGAGCATAGTGGCGTTTTTCTGTTTCATACTCAGCGTGGAAGATTTGAATTGTGATCCCCCTTTCCTTCTCCTCCGGGGCACTATCAATCTCACTAACGCTCTTTGCTACGGCTCCTCCCTTAGCAGAAAGAACCCGCGTGATGGCGGCAGTCAAGGTAGTCTTGCCATGGTCAACATGACCAATTGTTCCCACATTTACATGCGGCTTGCTCCGTATGAACTTTTCCTTTGCCATAGTTAGGGTCCTCCTGTTTTTCCCAGAATCTCCTCCTTTGTCTTCTCGGCAACCTCTCGGTAGTGCTCAAACTCCATAACAAAGTTTCCCCGGCCCTGAGTCATTGATCTTAAAACCATCGCATAGCCAAACATTTCCGAAAGAGGAACAAGTGCACTAATAATCCTTATCTCTCTGTTACCTCCCGTCTCCTCTATCTTCCCTCGCCGCGATGCAAGGTTACTTAAAACTTCCCCTGCATATTCATTAGGAACATTAACTTCAACAGCCATGATCGGCTCCATGAGAATGGATCTTCCTTTCCTTGCTACTTCCTGAAAAGCCATTGATGCTGCCATTTCAAATGCCAAATCAGAGGAATCTACCTCATGATAAGAACCATCAATCACAGCAACTTTAATATCAACAACAGGATATCCTGATAGAACACCATTCATCATTGCCCGACGTATCCCTCTTTCAATTGATGAGATAAATTCTCTGGGAATTGATTCTCCTTTAAGTTTGTTGACAAATTCAAATCCGCTACCTCTGGGCAATGGTTCAATTTCTATCCGTACATGACCATACTGCCCCCTCCCTCCTGTCTGACGAACAAACTTCCCTTCTCCTGCTGCCGATCTGGTTAATGTCTCTCTATAGGCTACGTGAGGAACGCCTACTTTTGTTTCAACTTTAAATTCACGGCGCAGTCTTTCTACTAAAACTTCCAGGTGAAATTCTCCCATTCCAGCAATAACTATCTGTCCCGTTTCCTTATCTACCTTTACCTTGAAAGTAGGATCTTCTTCTGAAAGCCGGCGCAGGGAGAGGCCTAACTTATCTTGATCGGCCTTAGTTTTTGACTCAACTGTAATCCAGGCTATCGGCTCAGGAAAGTGAATTGACTCCATAATTAATGGGTAACCTACAGCAGACAGGGTATCTCCTGTTATCGTATTCTTGAGACCAACAATAGCAACAATATCTCCGGCAAGAATCTCTTCTTTTTCTTTACGTTCGTTGGCATGCATTTCTAAGACTCTTTCCACTCTTTCTTTATGCTGCAACCTGCTATTGTAGACGCTCTCACGACGAGAGAGCTTCCCTGAGTAGGCACGGATATACACCAGTCTTCCCACATAAGGATCAGAAACAATTTTAAACGCTAGCGCCGAGAAAGGAGAGCCATTGTCTGCGGCCCGCACCTCTGCGGCTCCAGTTACCGGTTCTCGCCCCTTAACTGGTGGAACATCTAAAGGAGAGGGAAGATAATCAACAATGGCATCGAGCAAAGGCTGGAGTCCCTTCATCTTCAGCGCGGCTCCACAGAGAACAGGGATAAATGACTCTTCAAGTACAATTTTGCGTAAGGAAAGTAGAAGCTCTTCAGGAGATATTTCTATCTCCTCCAGGTATTTATGCATTATCTCATCGTCGCTATGAGCTGCCCGCTCAATTAATTTGTTATGATATTCTTTAGCATCAGAAAGAAGCTCTTCTCTAATATCCTTGACTGCGCAGTCCAAATCATTTTCTTTGTAGATGATTTCCTTCATCCGCACTATATCAACTGCACCGCAAAAACCATCCTCCTTGCCAATGGGGAGCTGCACTGGAAGCGCATCAGCACCAAGTTTTTCACTTATTTCAGCAACAACTGTCAAGAAATCTGCTCCAACCCGATCCATCTTATTAATAAAAGCAATTCTTGGAATATGATATTTATTTGCCTGGCGCCAGACAGCTTCTGACTGCGGCTCTACTCCTCCAACACCGCAAAAAACGGCCACAGAGCCGTCAAGAATTCGGAGTGACCGCTCAACCTCAGCGGTGAAATCAATATGCCCGGGGGTATCAATGATATTAATACAATGATTCTTCCAAGAACACGTTGTTGCCGCAGCAGTAATGGTTACTCCTCTCTCTTTTTCCTGCTCCATCCAGTCCATTGTTGCGGTCCCTTCATCAACCATACCAAAACGATGCACTTTCCCGGTACAATAGAGAAGCCCCTCAGTGGTGGTGGTTTTCCCAGCATCAACGTGAGCCATAATGCCAATATTCCTTACCATTGATATAGGATATTTCCGCACCGCTTGCTTACTCCCACTGTTTTTACCATCTGTAATGAGCAAAGGCCCTATTTGCCTCAGCCATACGATGGGTATTCTCCTTTTTCTTAACCGCGGCCCCCTCTCCTTTAGCCGCATCCATAAGCTCCCGTGCCAGCTTCTCTGTTGTCGGAAGTCCTTTTTGACTCCGTGCTGCATCAATGATCCAGCGAATAGCAAGTCTATTTCTCCTATCCGGCCCAACCTCTACGGGAATCTGATAGGTAGCACCTCCCACCCGACGTGATCTTACCTCCAGGACCGGCTTTGTCCGATCAATCGCCTCGGTGAAAACACCCAAAGGAGGCTGCTTGGTTTTTTTCTCAATCAAATCAAGAGATGAATAAAAAATAGTTTCAGCAACGCTCTTTTTCCCTTTTCGCATTAAACAGTTAATGAACTTGGCAACAAGGTAATTATTATACCTTGAGTCAGGTGGCACCGATCGCTCTTTTACCTCTCTCCTTCTTGGCATTCTTCCTACCTCTCTACTCTTTAGTCTATGGTCTATAGTCTATAGTCTATAGTCTATAGTCTATTAGTACTATAGCCTGCTTTTATTAACCTTTTGGTCTTTTTGCTCCATAGTGTGAGCGACTCTTTCTTCTTCCTTCCACCCCAGCAGTATCAAGTACCCCTCTTACCACATGATATCTTATCCCAGGAAGGTCTTTCACGCTTCCTCCACGGACAAGGACAATGGAATATTCCTGAAGATTGTGCCCAATACCCGGGATATAAGCGGTTATCACCATTCCATTAGAGAGTCTCACACGAGCTACCTTACGTAAGGCTGAATTGGGCTTCCTAGGGTTCATCGTGCTCACCTTAAGGCAGACCCCCCTCTTCTGGGGAGAACAGCGAAGGGCAGCTCTCTTTGTGCTCTTTCTTCCCTTTTTTCTTCCTTTTCTAATTAATTGATTTAACGTCGGCATCTATTGCTATATGGTAATGATGACTCATCCCCGTACCAGCAGGGATGAGACGTCCTAAAACCACATTCTCTTTTAAGCTTTTTAGTTCATCCTTTCTTCCATTAAAAGCAGCATCGGTAAGAACACGAGTTGTCTCCTGAAAAGAGGCAGCAGCAATAAAGCTATCTGTAGATAGAGAAGCCCTTGTAATTCCTAATATCACCGGGGCCGCCCTGGCAGGTCTCTTTCCTTCGGTTTTAAGCTTTTCATTTTCTTCCTCAAATTTCCACCTATCAATCTGATCTCCAATTAAAAATGCAGTGTCTCCTTTATTTTCAATCTCAATCCGACGTAACATCTGCCGGATGATTAACTCAATATGTTTATCATTAATTGTTACACCTTGCAACCAATAAATTTCCTGAATCTGATCAATGAGGTGCCTTTGAAGATTCTTTATGCCCCTTACTCTCAATATATCCTGGAGCACAACTGGTCCATCAGTCAGTGGCTGACCTGCGCTGACCATCTCCCCCTTATAAATGGTCATATGTTTCCCCGGAGGAACAAGATACTCCCTTTTCATCCCTGTTTCCTCATTCTTTACAATAATTTTTCTTTTCTCTCCAACCGACTCAGTAAATTCCACTATTCCGTCTATCTCAGTAATAACTGCTGGGTTCTTTGGTCGGCGAGCTTCAAATAATTCTACTATTCGCGGAAGGCCACCGGTAATATCAACAGTTCCAGCAACTTCCCGTGGTGTCTTAGATAGTAAATCTCCAGGAGAAACCCTGTCTCTTTCCCGAACAACTATACATGCCCGAGGTGGAAGTCCATAGTAACCAAGAATTTGTTTACTGGCATCTCTGATTACAATTTGCGGATGAAGGTCTGCTTTGTGTTCAGTAATTACCTTTGTCGTTAGCCCGGTTGCTCGGTCAAACTCCTCCTGGACCGTCACCCCAAGTACAATGTCTTCAAATTCAACATTTCCCTCAATCTCACTCAAGATAGGCCGCATATACGGGTCCCAGCTCGCAAGTAAATCTCCTTTGGCAACACTCACTCCACTCTCACAAGCGATTACTGCCCCTGGAAGAACTATGTGTCGCTCAAGTTCCCCTCCTTCCTTATTGCAGATGAGAATAGCGCCATTGCGATTAAGCACAATGGTTTGCTGTTCCTTGTTTTTAATCGTTTTTAATCTATAATAGTGGACAACACCATCATCACGAGCAAAAGCCGCTGACTGTTCTATAACTCGTTGAGCTGCCCCTCCGACATGGAATGTCCTCATTGTCAGCTGTGTTCCTGGCTCACCAATACTCTGAGCAGCGATTACCCCTACTGCTTCCCCGAGCTCAACGAGGTGGCCAGTAGATAGATTGCGGCCATAACATCGCCGGCAGATCCCCTGTCTTGTTTCACAAGTTAAAGGAGAGCGCACTTTGACTCTTTCAATCCCTGCTTCCTCAATCACATCTGCCAGTTCCTCTGTTATTTCATCTCTGTTCTTAACTATAATATTGCCTAATTGCGGAATAATGATATCATCGCATGCTATTCTTCCCACCACTCTTTTTCCCAGAGAAACGAGCTCCTCCATACCACCATAGATTGCTTCTACTTCAATGCCATTTGGCGTCCCACAATCCTCCTCAGTAATTATCAAATCCTGAGCAACATCCACTAACCTTCGTGTCAGGTAGCCGGAGTCAGCTGTTTTTAACGCTGTATCAGCTAAGCCCTTTCTTCCTCCATGGGTAGAGAGAAAATATTCAAGGGCTGTTAACCCCTCACGGAAATTAGCAGTAATTGGAGTCTCAATAATTTCTCCAGATGACTTGGCCATTAACCCACGCATCCCCCCTAATTGTCTGATCTGTAGCCGTGAACCACGCGCTCCACTATCAGCCATCATAAAGATTGAATTAAATTGACCATCCTTACTACTTTTCTCCATCTGCTCAAAAACAAGGTTAGAAATTTTATCAGTGCAGCGGGTCCACAGGTCAATAATTCTATTGTGCCTTTCCCCGTTGGTAATCAGCCCACGATGATATTGTTCCTTAATTTCATTAACTTTACCCTTTGCTTCCTTTAAAATACTATTCTTCGCCGGTGGAATTACACTATCATCAATAGCAATAGAAATCCCTGCAGTTGTAACAACCTCAAAACCAATATCCTTGATACTGTCTAAGAGCTGCACTGCCTCTTCAGCGCCACACTGGCGATGAACAATGCCAATAAGATGAGAGAGGTCAGACTTCTTCAATTCCTGATTAACGAAGGGAATTAGGGGAGGAAGCAGAGTATTAAAGATGACTCTGCCAACCGTGGTTGTCACTAACTTTCTCCCTCTGCATATCTTTATCATGGCCTGGATATCAACATAGCCATTCCTCCAGGCAATCTCAACCTCGCCAGGGTCAGAGAATATTTTGCCCTCTCCCTTTGCTCCAGCTCTCTCTTTTGTCAGATAGTAGCAGCCAAGAACAATATCCTGGGTAGGAACCGCAATCGGCTCACCACTCGCTGGCGAAAGGACATTGCGGGAGGAGAGCATAAGAAGATAAGCCTCCATCTGCGCCTCAGTAGAAAGCGGAATGTGAACAGCCATTTGGTCTCCATCAAAATCTGCATTAAAGGCAGTACAAACCAAAGGATGAATGTGAATGGCATTCCCTTCTACCAGGGTAGGCTGAAATGCCTGAATACCAAGACGATGCAATGTTGGCGCTCTATTCAGAAGGACCATGTGGTCTTTAACAACCTCCTCTAAAATCTTCCATATCTCATGCCCTATTTTTTCGAAGGTGCGCTTAGCACCTCTAATAGTGTGTGCTAATCCACGTTCTCTTAGCTTTTCAAGAATAAATGGCTCAAATAATTCCAGTGCCATCCTCCTTGGAAGCCCGCATTGAGAGAATTTAAGCTTTGGGTTGACAACAACAACCGAGCGCCCTGAGTAGTCCGCACGTTTGCCAAGGAGATTCTGCCGAAATCTTCCCCCCTTTCCTTTAAGCACATCACTTAACGACTTTAGCGGCCTATTTCCTGCCCTTACTATAGGTTTTCCGCGACATCCATTGTCAAAGAGAGCATCAACCGCCTCCTGTAGCATCCGCTTCTCATTGCGAATGATAATCCCCGGAGTAACTGGGTCCTGCAGCAATTTCCTGAGCCGACTATTCCTGTTTAGTATACGGCGATATAGGTCATTCAGGTCTGATGTGGCAAATCTTCCTCCATCGTCAAGTGGAATAAGTGGGCGCAGATCAGGAGGAAGAACAGGAATTACATCCATAACCATCCACCCTAACTTATTATCTGATTGGCGAAAGCCCTCTACTATCCTTAATCTCTTCATAATTCGTAGTTGTGCCGACGAAGAAGTAGCTTTCTCAAGACCGGCGCGGAGAGTTGCCACCAGTTCATCAAGAGAGACCATCTCTAACAGCTCCCTAATCGCCTCGGCTCCTATCTCTGCTTTAAAGCAGGAACCAAACTGCTTTTGGTACAGCCAACGTTCCTCTTCCATTAGCAAGGTTCCTTTTTTTAACCCACTATCTCCTGGGTCAATTACTACGTATTTTTCATAATAAATTACCTTTTCAAGGTCGCGCATACTCATTTCCAGTATTGCTCCGATACGAGAAGGAACAATCCTAAAGAACCAGATGTGAACAACGGGACATGCTAACTTTATATGTCCCATTCGCTCCCTTCTCACCTCCGAGCGAGTAACCTCAACCCCACAATAATCACAGATAATTCCCTTATGCTTAATCCTTTTGTACTTACCGCAATGACATTCCCAATCGTGGGCAGGGCCAAAAATCTTTTCACAGAAGAGCCCATCCTTTTCAGGCTTAAATGTTCTATAGTTTATAGTTTCAGGTTTCTTTACTTCACCACGTGACCAGGAAAAAATTGCCTCTGGGGAGGCAATGCCAATTGAGATATTGCCAGTATCACGTCTTGACAAAAACACTTTTTCTCCTACTTTTTCTTCATATCTTATGTCAAGACAGAGGCTTTGTAGTTCGCGAGTGAGAACATTAAATGATTCCGGGGTGCTTGGTGGAAAAGCGTTTTCTCCCTTAACAATTGACTCGTACATTCTTGCGCGACCGGCTACATCGTCGCTCTTTACAGTAAGAAGTTCCTGTAAGATATGGGCGGCTCCATATCCCTCAAGCGCCCATACCTCCATTTCGCCAAATCGTTGCCCTCCAAGCTGAGCTTTACCGCCAAGTGGCTGCTGGGTAATAAGAGAGTAGGGCCCAGTTGCCCTGGCATGAACCTTCTCGTCAACCAGATGATTCAATTTCATTATGTAGATGTACCCAACCGTTATCTTATTGGTAAATGGCTCACCGGTGTAGCCGTCATAGAGAGTAGTTGTGCCATTCTCCGGGAGGCCAGCACTGCAGAGTAAGTCTTTAATGTCCTTCTCCTTGGCTCCATCAAAGACAGGGCTTGAAACATATATTCCCATGGCATGAGCAGCCCAGCCAAGATGAGCCTCTAATATCTGCCCAAGAGTCATTCGGGAAGGAACTCCCAGTGGGTTAATGACAATCTCTACAGGTGTCCCATCAGGCAGATATGGCATATCCTCCTCGGGAAGTATGCAGGAGACTACTCCCTTATTTCCGTGTCTTCCAGAAAGCTTATCGCCAACCTGCAACTTCTGCTTTACTGCAATATAGACCTTAGCTACCTTATTGACCCCAGAAGAAAGAGTGGTAGTGTTAAGCGCTCCACTCTGGCGTGAGAAAACCCGGACATTAATAACCGTTCCGCCGCCGCCAGGGGGAACCTTCAAGGAAGCGTCACGCACATCACCCGCTTTTTCCCCAAAGATTGCCCTCAGAAGTCTATCCTCAGGCAACAGCTCTGTCTCACCTCTCGGAGCTACCTTACCTACAAGGATATCTCCTGGATTCACCTCTGCTCCAATGCGCACAATCCCATTCTCATCAAGGTTTCCAAGAGTATCTTCACTAACATTCGGGATGTCTCTTGTTATCTCTTCCGGCCCAAGCCTTGTATCACGCTCCTCAACTTCAAACTCCTCAATATGGATTGAAGTATAGATGTCATCTTTAACAATCTTCTCGCTGATCAGAATAGCATCCTCAAAGTTATAGCCACGCCAAGGCATAAATGCTACCAGGACATTCTTTCCTAATGCCAGCTCCCCGCCAGATGTCGCCGGACCATCAGCAATTATCTCTCCAGCCTTCACCAAATCACCAGGATAGGTAAGTGGCTTCTGGTTAAGAGAAATATTCTGATTTGAACGGTAAAATTTCTGCAGCGGGTATTTTCTTGTGCCAGATCTTCCCCGAATAATAATTTCATCAGCAATGACCCGCTCTACTCTTCCAGCAGTCCGGGCAATGACTGTCGCACCAGCATCACGGGCAACGGTGGACTCCAGCCCCGTTCCCACCAATGGCGCCTCTGTCCTCAAGAGTGAAACTGCTTGTCTTTGCATATTTGACCCCATCAATGCCCGATTGGCATCATCATGCTCAAGAAATGGAATAAGGCCAGCAGAGACGCTCACCAGTTGCAAGGGAGAGACATCCATGTACTCTATCTCATGCGCGGGCTTCATAATAAAGTCATCCCGGAAGCGAGCAAAAACCTCTTCATCCTTAAGCCGACCTTGTTCATCAAGCTCTGTATTTATCTGTGCAATAAAATAGTTATCCTCAACATCAGCGGAAAGCCATGCAATCTCATTGGTAACCTTCCTGTCCTTCACCTTGCGGTAAGGAGTTTCCAGGAACCCATACTTATTGGTTCGCGCATAAGTAGAAAGCGAGACAATAAGCCCGATGTTCAGTCCTTCAGGAGTCTCCACAGGACAGATTCTCCCATAATGCGAGAAATGAATATCCCTTGCTTCAAAGCCTGCTCTCTCTCTACTCAACCCTCCGGGGCCAAGAGCAGAGATACGACGCTTATGCGTTAATTCAGCCAAAGGATTTATCTGATCCATAAATTGGGAGAGCTGACTGCGTCCAAAGAAGTCTTTGAGGACGGAGGAAACAACTTTGAAATTAATCATATTTCTTGGCCAGAGGTCAGTTAATTCCCGACTGTTCATTTTTTCCCTAATATTCCTCTCCATTCTCGCAAGGGCAATGCGGAATTGGGCCTCAACAAGCTCTCCAACTAACCTCAGGCGACGATTGCCAAGGTGATCAATGTCATCAACTGAGTTATCCCCGCTCTCTAACTTGAGTAGGTAGCGGAGAATTCCAGCTAAGTCTTCTTTCCTCAAAGAGGTCATGTTTTCAGAAACGTTTGTCCCTAATCTTTGATTTAACCGATGGCGACCAACACGGCCTAAACTGTAATAGTTAGAACTAAAAAATAGCCTCTGGAAATATCTACTCGCACTTTCAGTAGTTGTCGGTTCTCCCGGACGGAGTCGCTGATAAATCTCAATGAGAGCCTCCTCCCGGGTACAGCAATGATCCATTTTTAAGGTATCGATAATTGATTTTCCCTCTTTCGTAAGGATAATTAGCCTGAGGTTGGTTCGTTCTTTGGCAATCTCAGCTAAAATCTCAGCATTCAACTCAGTTCCAAGAGGTACACTTGCCCCCTCTCTAATGATGACACTTTCAGCGAGAAGGCGACCAATTATCTTCTGATTCTCCTGAAGAGTAGCGCCCAGTTTCACCATCTCAATATCGTAAAAGAGTTTTATGATTTCCTCATCTGAAGAATAGCCAAAGGCACGCAAGAACGTAGTTGCTAAAACCCTACGGCCCCTGTCAATCGTTACCCAGAGAAGACCGTGACGATCAAACTCAAACTCTATCCACCCTCCGCGATGAGGAATAATCTTTGCTGAGTAGAGCCTTTTCCCACTGGAATGCACCTTCTCATCATAAAAGACACCAGGAGAGCGGTGTAGTTGACCAACGACGACGCGTTCAACTCCATTAATGATAAAGCTACCATTCTCACTCATCAGAGGAATCTCTCCAAGATACACCTCTTGCTTTCTGATATCTTTATCCTCACCGCCTTTATCATGCAGGACCAGCCTCATCCTTGCCTTAAGTGGAGCAGCATAGGTCATCCCAATTTGCTGGCAATCTTCAATGGTATACCCTGGTTTTTCAATAGAGTAATTTAAAAACTCAAAGGAACATTTTCCATCATCAGAAGTGATTGGGAATATTTCTCTGAAAACAGCCTCCAGCCCCTGCTGCCGCCTCTTATCAGGATGCATCTTTTCCTGAAGAAATTCATCATACGAGTGTTTCTGGAGCTCTACAAGGTCAGGAGGGTCCATCACCACAGGAATCCTGGCAAACCCTTTCCTTTCAATCATTTGCCTCATAAGTTTCTCCCTTTATAGGACGTCACGAAAGTGCTGCTATTTAATTATTAAGCCTGGAACGAGTTTCGTGACAGCATATTACTTTAGTTCAACAGTAGCTCCTACTGACTCTAACTTAGACTTGACTTTTTCAGCCTCTTCCTTTGTAATACCCTCCATCACTGTCTTGGGAGCCTCTTCAACCAATGTCTTTGCTTCCTTCAGCCCAAGGTTAGTTATAGCTCGCACTTCCTTGATTACCTGTATTTTCTTATCTCCTATCGCCGCAAGGACTACAGTCCACTCGGTCTTCTCTTCTGCCGCTACTGCTCCGCCGCCGGGCTGAGTCGCTGCTACCGGAATCGCCGCTGAAGCGGTAACCCCAAACTTATCCTCAATAGCTTTAACGAGTTGCGAGAGCTGTAGTACCGTCATATTTTCAATTACATGAATGACACTCTCCATATCCGGGGAAATCCCTGCCTTCTTTTCCTCCACCTTTACCT
>BBPF01000395.1_pt1 | contig 12087 bp, 10 predicted proteins | sample 1343921 | NCBI WGS metagenome assembly BBPF01 (sample SAMD00019090, study PRJDB2971) | groundwater metagenome | isolation source: The Cedars highly-alkaline
TCACGGGCGACGACCAATGGATCGAGGTCCTCCGCGAGGGGGACTACCTGCACCCGGAATACGGGGAACTCAAGATTCAGGCGTCCGAGGCAACCGTTCTGCAACGGATCGTATCACGGATCTCGCCGCGACAGGGGCCCGACGCCGGGGAGGTGCGAATGGCCGTCAAGACGGAAGACGGGGTCGAATATCCGGCGTCGGCGTACCTCTACGTGCCGGACCCGGACTTGCCGAGCGGTTGGAAGCTGCGGATCAAGGAGCGCGTCAACGGCAAGCTGACCGTCACGCACGCGCAGCTCGGCCGGGCCGCAGCGGCGCTTTCGCCGTCCGGGTTCCGCGGGCAGCGGGCAGATCTCCCGCGCGAGGAATACCAGAAGCTCAAGGCCAAACTGAAGGGCCTCTACCGCGACATCGGGGTGGAGGAGGACGAGATGCCTGCTTATCTGCGGGCCGAGGAGGGAAGGATGCAAGAGTTAAAGGTGCTTCTCACGGAAAAGGGCATCCCCGTCGAGGGGGACGAGATCGCGGCCCTCGGCCGGTGGATGGAGGGACAGGCGGGTTCCATCGCCAAGTTGAGCGAGGCCAAGGCGACCCTGGAGGGGCAGGTCACCGCCCTGCAGGGGGAGCTGACGGCCGCGAAGACGAAGGCCGGGGAAACCGATCAGGCGAACCAGGCCCTTTCGACGCGGGTCGAGAAGTTGGAGAAGACGCTGGCCGAGAGGGACCGGGAAACCTTCCTGGCCGAGATGATCCGGAAAGCGCACGTCGCCCCGGCGGACCTCGATAAGTGGCGGAAGCGCTACGACGAGCATCCCGCGACGACGCGGGACATCCTGTCGGAGATGAAGCCGCTCGTGGATATGGGGACGCGGGGGGCCGATTCGGCCGGGGAACCGGACACGCTCGAGGACCGGCGCGCGGCCAAGCTCACGGAACTCCTGAAGGAAGGGGTGGCCGGCGAGCTGGCTTACGCGCGCGTGATGACCGAGATCCGGTAGGGGGGAGATATGGCTGTAGAGAAGACGCTTCTTACATGGAGCTGGCCGGCGTCCGTAGACCTGAGCGACAGGCAGTACCGGGCCGTGACGCTCACGGCGGGCCGGTTGGCCGTGGCCGGGGCCGGCGCGCACGCCTGGGGGATCCTCCAGGATCAGCCCAGGGCTATCGGCGAGGCTGGCTTGGTGATGATCCACGGCGTATCGAAGGCCGTGGTGGACGGACTGGCGGTCAACGTGGCTGTCGGAGATCCCCTCAGAGTGGGGACCGATGGCAGATTGATCAGGGCCACGTTGAATAGGGATAGGGTCATCGGCCACAGCCTTGAGGCCGTCACCGCGGACAGAGTGGTGGCTAGCGTGCTGCTCACCCCGTTCGCGATTCTCACGGTCTAGGAGGTGAGAAATGCAACCGACGATGACGCAAGTGAGGCATGATAAGGTCCTGACCCAGCTCACGCAAGCGTTCAGGAATCCCGTCTATATATGGGAGCAGTTCTTCAAGACGTTCCCGACGGGGGGCAAGGAATCTGGCCAGTACTTCGTGTACGACCAGGGCCCGTGGTTCCGGCCCGAGGCCAGGATCATCGCCCCGGGCGACGTCGCGCCCGTGTCCGGCTTCACGCTCTCGAAGGAGAGCTTCAAGTGCGAGGAATACGGGCTTAGCGCACCGTTACCGGTACGGATCGAGGACAACTCCGATCCTGCATTGAGCCTGCGTGCGAGTCTGGCGTTGTTCACCGCAGACAACACGCACCTGAAGGTCGAGACGGACCTCGCGAGCAGAGTGTTCGTGCGGGGCGTCTGGAGGACCGACTACAGGATGCCGACTATGTCCGGGATCGGGAGAGTCCAGTGGAATAACCCCATCGCCCCGTTCCTGGAGGATATCTCGGGAGCCAAGGAGGCGATCCGCAGGATCTCCGCGCTCGAGCCGAATACGCTCGTGCTCGGGGCCTCCGTGTGGGCAAGACTCCGGTTCCACCCCGATATCATCGATAAGAAGAAGTACACGAAGGGCGGGGCCGCCACCATCCAGGAACTCGGCGAGTACCTCGAGCTCACCACCATCCTGGTCGGCAAGGCGGTTCAGAATACCGCGCCGGAGGGGGTCACGCCGGTATACGCCGACATCTGGGGCCCGCACGCCTGGCTGGGATACGTCACCCCGACCGTGGGGCCGATGCAGGCGAGCGCCGGGTACACCATGGTTGCGCGAGACATGCGTACTCGGACCTGGTTCGACGAGGCCCGGGAATCCAACATGATCAAGAGTTCGGTGATCGCGGACCCCGTCGTGACCGCCAGGAGCCTGGGCGTGTTCTTCGAGAACGCGATCGCGATCGGAGGCGGGAGCTAAGGGCACGGGCCAAATACCCCATGCAACCCAGGGAGGGCTTGCGAACCGTGCCCAAGCTAGGGGGGTCGGGGCGTTGAACAGACGCCCCAACCCTGGTCTAAAGGGAGTGGTATGCCTTACGTGACGGTGACGGACATCAGTGCCGAGCTGTCGTACGCTTTTACAGCAGCGACGGTGCCGACGATCGCGATTATCGGAACATTCATCGCCGAGGTCGAGGCCGATATCAATGGCGTGATGTCGTCCGTCGGGGTGTCCGTACCACTTATGGTTGGCACGTCTCCGGGATCCGTGGCGATGGTCCGTCAGGCGGTCATTTCCGGGGTGTGCGCCAGGACCTTGGGCGCGCACGCGGGGATTGTGATCGGGGAGGCCCCCAAGGAAGCACTTTACTGGCAACGATACAGGGACTTCGTAAACCGGGTGCGGGAGAGGCCGATGATCCTGTACGACGCGCCGTTCAACAAGACGCTGACGCGGATCAGCTCGGTCGTCGAGGGGGACCCCGACTACCACGAGAGGAGCTTCACCATGGGGGCCAGGTTCTGATGGCCGTGGGGACGCTGTTCCAGATCAACATCCTCGGGGAGATGCAGGTCTCGCGGATGCTGGACGGGGTGTCCTTGCGGGCCCAGGACATGCGGCCCGTGTGGGCGGTGATCGCCGGGGACTGGGGGCGGATCATGGCGCGGCAATTCGAGACCGAGGGGGGCCTGGGGCGGCCCTGGGCGGCCCTGAGCCCGATGTACGCCGCGTGGAAAGCAACGCACTTCCCGGGCGCGAAGATCCTCGTCCGCACGGGGAAACTGCGGGAGTCCCTCACCGGACGGACCGGCGACACCGTGGACGAGCGGGACCGGGACAGCCTCAAATTGGGGACGTCCGTGCCCTATGCGGGCTATCACCAGACGGGGACGAAGCGGCCGATGCCGCCGCGGCCGCCGGTCGTGCTCCCCGAGGCCGTGAAGGACAGATGGGCACGCGCGATACACGAATTTGTCCGGACCGGCGACGTGACCGCCACGCTGGCCATGCGGGGGATCTGATGGAGCGGATGCAGGAAGCCGCGAAGGCGATACTGGAGAGGAACCTTCCGGGCGAGCTCGCCTTGCGGGAGCGCCCCCCGGGGCTCGAACCGCTGTCCCTGCCCGCGCCCAAGCGCTACCTGATCAACTTCGACGATGCGTTCACCGTCATACCGGCCGGGGACTATCCTGCCGTGGTGATTCTCGCCGGGAGCAGCATCCCCAGCGAGAATATCGCGGCTGGCCTGTCGGTGGACTACACGAATGAGTTTGCGATCATCGCGCTGATCATGGAACGGGACATCGAGAAATTGCAACGGACGCGGGCCAGGTATGCGGAAGCGATCCAGGCGTGTCTGCTTAAACACCAGAAGAGGCCGGCGCCGGCCGGAAATCTGCTGCGGTTCGCGATCAGGGCCATACGGTACGATCGGAGCTTCCGGGACGACGAGAAATCCCCGTACCGATCGAGCGTTTGGGTAATCGTCGAGGCGCGCGAGCGCGTGGACTATGCCTGATGGAGGGGAGAATGACGACGTTCAGAAGCCGTGATGGCACGCCTGTGGAAACATCGCAGGTCGTCGACCTGTATGTCATGACGAAGGAACAGCTCATCGCTCACGCGATAGCGCTGGAAATCGTCGTGCCAGAAGGGCTGACCAAGCGAGAGCTGATAGCTCTCATCGGAGGTGAACCGTGTCGAGGATAGTGGAACGGACGATTATCTTGCTCAAGGCCGAGACTGCCTACGGAGTAGATCCGACGCCGACGCCGGCCGCCGATTTCGTGGCCGTGGCGGACATCAACATCGCGCCCGACGTCGCTTATAACGACCCCGCCGCGATGGATGGGTCCCTATCCCCCCGCAGGGGGGGGGCAGGTCGGAGGTTCCTGACGGTGACATTCACGCACGAACTCCAGCTTAACGCTGCCGCGCCGTTCACCACGGCGCCGATCGTCTCGGCGCTCCAGGCGTGCGGGTTCACACAGACGGTCGCAGTCCCCCCGTCGGGGATCTTCCGGCCGGTAAGTTCGGGGTTCGGGAGCTGCACGATTTGGGCCTATTTCGATGGCAACCTGTGGCGGGTGAACGGGTGCCGGGGCAACGTGGAGTTTAACTTCCCAGCCGGGGAATGGGCCACGATGGCCTTCACGCTCACGGGGCTCTACAGCGCGCCGACGACCCATGCCCTGCCGACGACGTGGGTAGAGAGGGGCGGCGGGCCGCTCAAGTGCATCGGCGGGGCGTTCGCCGCGTGGGGATTCTCGCCCGTGCCTGTGGTTAACTCCCTCAGCCTTAATATCGGCAACGACGTCCAGACCCCGCCCAGCATCACGGGGACGCACGGGATCACTCACGTGCAGATCGTGAACCGGAACCCCGAGGGCAGCCTCGACCCCGAAATGGAAGCCACAACCGCGCACAACTGGGAGAGCCTGCTCACGACGCCGACCCTCGGGGAACTGTCGTATGCGCTGCAGGCTGCCGGCGCGAGATTTGTGTTCAGGGTCCCTAGTGCGCAGCTCATGGGCCTGGGGATCGGGAACCGTTCGGGACTGCGGACGTATGAACTGCCGTTCAAGGCGGTCCGGATCGCGGGCGACGACGAGGTCGAGTTGAGATTCCTGGTCGCGGGATCATAGATAGCCGTCGCGAATCGCTTGAACGCGGCGGTAGGGGCGGCTGGGCCGGTTATCCTGATCGGCCCGGCCGCAAAGAATCCCAAGGAGGGGGATGTACGTGAAGGCAGTAGACCAGCTGGCAGACAGGCCGTACGTGTTGGAAGAGGAGCGGGAACTCCCGGAAGCCGAACAGACCGTATTTTGGCTCCGGGGGTTGCCGTACGACGTGTACTTGGCGATCCAGGAGAAGGCGGCGCCGACGATGCGGATGCCCGCCAAGTTCTACGGGAAGGGCAAGAAGTCAGTCGAGGACCTCGACACCGAGGTCGAGTGGAAATCCGGCAACCGGCTGCGGCTCGAATTCGAGATCCTTTCCCAGGGCCTCGTGCGAGTAGAGAATCTGCGGGCGGAGACTGGGGAACTGCTCGAATATCCCGGGCTCACCGCGAAAGAAAACGCCAAGAAAGAGTGGATATCGCGGTGGCTCCCGCCGAAGGCCCGTATCGAGATCGCCAACTCCATCACCGAGGGATCAGAGGTCACGGAGGACGAGGAAAAAAACTGAGGCTTCTCGTCCAAGTGCTATATGGCCTGGACGGGAAGTGGCACACGATGGAGTGCCTCAGGAAAGGCGGCTGCGACAAGCTGACGGATCCCGCGCCGTGCGGCGTCGAGCTCGAGATGAGCGAGTTCGCGTATACGGTGCATGGCGAGGAGGTAAGGGCCCAGACATGTCCCGCGAATCTCGTGGACCAACGAGGCGGGACGTGGCTGGTTCTGTATGGCTCCTGGAAAGAAGGGGTCCTGTGGGCGGCGGGCGGACTCAGGGATCAGCCCGCGCTGTACGTCCGGGCGATGATGGTGCTCGATTCGGCGGTGAACGAGATCACGAAGGAGAAACAAGAGGAACAGGAGAAAAAGCAGGCGAGAAAGCAACAGACGCCTGCCAGGAGGAGGTAGGCATGAACAGATGGATATTGCGGTACGAGACGACGCACGGGAGGACCCGGGGGGCCAGGAAATCGGCGCCCGTTTGGCCTGAAGGAGAGGAACCCGAGGGGATCCACCGGGCCTCGATCCTCAACGAAGAAGTCGTGGAAGTCGAAGGGAAGTTGCACCGGGTCGTCAAGGTCAAGGCCATCCGCATGGCGGGTGAAGGGAGCGAGGCGTTTGTGCGCGAGGTCGCGGTGCCGAAGACGGCGAAGGAGCTGGAGGTCGTGAGGGTCTAATGGCGGTGGTGGGGAACGAGCTCGCGATTATCATCCGGGCCTATGATCAGGCCACGGCGGTCCTTGTCGGCCTGAAGGGGCAGATCGCGGCCTTGCAGACCCAGGTCCTCGCTGTCCAAAAGGCGTGGAGCGGGTTTGCCCTAAGCGTCGGCGGGCTGGCGAAAACGGGGGCCGTGGCCGGGGCGGTCGTCGGCGCGGGTCTAATAAAGGGTCTATTTGTCGCCGCGGACTTCGAGCAAGCGATGGCGGACGTCGGCTCCATTCTCTACGATTCTTCCGAAGATGCGGAAGTGTTCCGAAAGAGGATGGAAAGGCTTGGAGATTACGCCAAGCTGATGGGCATCGAGACGGTATTCACCGCCGTCGAGGCCGCCGAAGCCATGTACTACCTCGCCTCCGCGGGGTACAAAGAGCAGGAAGTCATTGATGCCCTGCGGCCCGCGCTCGACCTCGCCGCCGCCACGCAGTCTGACCTCGCTTTTACGACCAGGTCGGTGGTCGAGGCCATCAACATGTTTGGGTTGGAGGCCACGGACGCTGCCAGGGTTTCCAACACCTACGCGGCTGGCATCTCGAAGTCCCAGCTCGAAATGGACCTCCTGGCCGCATCCATGGTCTACATCGGCCCCGTCGCGAGCGCGATGGGCTGGACCATCGAGGAGACCGTCGGCGCGCTTGGCAAACTGCACGATGCCGGATTCAAGGGCTCCATGGCCGGTACCGCGCTCCGGGGGATGCTGACGAGACTCGTGGCGGCCTCGGGTGCGTCCAGCGAGATTCTCGCCGGACTGGCCAACGTGGTGGGAGCAGACTTCGCGGGAGAGGTGGCCGGGGCAGAAGAAGAAACCGAGCAATTGATAGCGGCCTTCGCGAAACTGGGGGGGGTGGAGGCGTGGGTCGAGGCCGCTCTCGCGGGGCCGGTCGAACTCATAACCATGTTCGAGAAGGCCGGGCCGAAAGCCGCCGAAATGATGAAGATCCTGGGACAGCGGGCCGGGCCAGGGACCATGGCGCTCGTGTCTCAGGGATCGGATGCGCTGGCCGTACTCATCGAACAGATCGCGGATACGGAAAAGGCGGCGGAGATGGCCGGCGTTCAACTCGATACCTTTTCGGGCCAGTGGACCATCCTCAAGGCGTCGGTCACGGGCGTCATCATCGAGGCGTTCCAGCCGCTATTGCCTGTCCTCACGACGTTGGTAACCGAGCACGTCATCCCGGCGGTCAACTCGTTCGCCGCCTGGGTAAAAGAGGTCGGCGGGCTCGAAGGAGTGATGAAGCACCTTGTGGACCGGTTCAAGGAGTGGATGGACACCTGGACCGGATCCCGCGAGGCTACGGAGAAGATCATCGACATCACCCTGAAGTTTCTGGAGATCTACGGCAGGCTGCTTCTCGTCATCGTTCCCCTCATGCTGGCGTTCAAGGCCCTGGCGATCGTATTCGGCCCGATCTATCACGGCGTGAAGCTGCTGATCGCCGTCTTTGGGCTCCTCAAGGGAATCCTGCTCGGCACGAAGGGAATCCTGCTCGGCGCGATGGGCCTCAACGTCGCCGTCGCGGCCACGGGCGCGGCGGCCGCTACGGCCTCGGTGGGCATGATCACGCTGGGCGGGGCGACGGCGACGATGACGGGGACCATGGCCCCCGCGGCCGTGGGCCTGGCGGGACTGAAAGCGGGATTGCTCGCCCTGCTGGGAGCGGCGGGACCGATCGCCCTGGTGATAGCCGGGATCGCCGGCATCGCCGGGGCCTGGAAAGCGTCCCTCGACGCGATAGACAGGTTGGCGGCCGAACACGCACAGCGGGCCGAGGAGACGGAGCGGAAAGTCAGAGAACTTGCGGCAGCGGGCGATGTCCCTGCCCAGGAGCAGGTGTTGCGCGAAACCGCCCAGGCCGCGGCGCGCTGGGCCCCGACCAGCCCGGCGGGGCGGGCCGTGGGGGACCTTGTCAACGCAGTGACAAGCGCGAGCACGTCGTTTGTGGGGTTCCGACGGAGCCTGGAGCAGGCACGGGACGGGGCGATCGAGTTCGGGACCACGGTGGACATGCTCGTGATCGGCGCGCTGAAAGAGTTGGCGAAACCGGCGAACTCCAAAGTCCCGCTTGCCACATTGGCCCAGCATTTTGACCACCTCGGCGTGATGCTGGGGACGCGGGGGGAAGAGCTCGGCGTCCCGTTCGTCGAAATGCAGGCGGCCGTCGGGGTCGCCAATGAAGCGGTGACTTTCTTCCAGCGGCAGATCGCCGCGGGCAAGACCACGGTCAGCGACGTCAATGCGGTATACCTCTCGTTCCTCGACCGGATCAGCATGGCCGCGTTGGGGACCGCCGCCACGACGACCGAAGCGACGGGACAAGTCCAGGAATTGGCGACGGCGACGGCCCCGGCGGTCGAAGAGCTTGAGGCGATCGGGGGGGTCCTGGACGAAGCCGTGGTTCCGGCGATGGAGGACGTCGCCGGCGTCAGCGAGGAAGTGGCGAGGGAAACGGAGCGCGTACAAACCGAGCTGAAGAAGCTGGACAGCGCCCTCGTCTTGTTGGAAGCGGAACTCGCGGCGATCGGAAAAACGGCCGGCGCGACCGCTGCCACGGGGTTCGCGGAGGTAGGGGAGACGATAGATACGGACGTGACGCCGGAGATCGAGGAGCTCGACAAGGCTGCCGCGGACCTGGCGACGGAAATAGGGATCATGGAAGGAACCTTGAAGGACCTCGACGGGGCGTTGGCCCCATTCGGGATCTCGCTCGACCAGGCCGCGGCGAAGGTCGCTGGACTGGGGAGCGACATCGGCGCGCTGAACGCGATGCTCACGGATCTCGGCCGCAACCTCCAGCTCCCCGCTTTCACGCTGCCAGGACTCCAGATCGCGCCACCTGAAATACCGGGGAAACAGGTCGGCGGGTTCGTGGGGGGGCAGGGCTCGGGGGACATTATCCCGGCCATGCTGGAGCCCGGCGAGTTCGTGATTCCAAAGTGGATGATGCGCATTCCGTGGTTGGCGGCCATCATCGCCGGGATCTGGCGCGGAGGGAAGGGCTACCAGGCCGGCGGGGATGTCGGCATGGGAGGGCTACCGCTCCGATGGCTCGATCCCGACATGATGGCCGAACGAGCGGCGGAAGCCGGGGCGGCATGGAGCGCCCAAGCGCAGAAGGAGTGGGGGAAGACGGTTAGGGACGTCTGTAAACAGGAAATCGAGCCTGCGATCCGGGCGGGATATCAAGACCTTGCCGAGACCTCGGGGCAGGCCATCAAGGATATCGACGTCCACAATATCGAGTCGGCCATGGAAGCGTTCGCAGCCGCCATCGAGAACGTTACCGAATTGTCCGTCGAAGACCTCACCGTGCTCCAGGGCAAATACGGATCGGTGGCGGGGTCGCTGGAGAGCGCTGTCGGGTTCCTGAACAAGCTGGGGGTCGGGACCGAAGACCTGCGCGGGCAATTGGCGGACCTCCGGGAGATGTTCGGCGACGTCGAGTCGGCGGCCAAGACCCGCCTCCTCCCGGCGCTGGAGGAGATCGGAAAACTGGCCGAGATAGACCCTGCCGCGGCCGCGGCCGCCCTGCGGGAGATGGCGTTGGAGCACGCGGTCGTGGCGGAGAAGGCGCAAGAGATCCAGGGTGCCTACGAGGCAGAGATCCGCGTGCTGCGGATGTTCGGGATGGAGACGGGCGACGCCGAACGCGCCCTGGCCGAGTTCAACGCGGGGATGCGGGGGACGACTGTCGAATGGCTGCGGTGGGAAGAATGGTTGGACCAGGCAAGCGGAAGCGCCGCTTGGCGCTGGCTGCTCGAAAAGCTCCCCGAAGACACGCAAATAGCGGTCCGGGACTTCCTTCTTGCTCTGGACCCGAAGTCGGTCGAGGCGGCGCTCGGCAAGGTCGCCGACGCCGTCCTCGGTTCCTACGCGGCCGGGACGATGGATGTCGCCATGGGACTGATCACCGGCAATTGGGTCCAAGCAGCGATGGGGGTTGCCGATCTCGTGACCACCGCCGCCGAAGAGGCTGCCCAAAAGATAGAGGAAGCCGTCGCCGGAGTCACCGAGGCGCTCCGGACCCTGTGGGGGCACGCCGTGGACCTGGGGCGGTCCTTCCTCGATCTCATCGTCCAGTCCGAGGAGATGACAGAGATCCAGCGGTCACTGGCCACCGTCCAGGCCACGCTGATAGGCTCGCTCCTGGGATTCCTCGCGCCGATCGCCTTCATCCTGCAGTTCGTCTTGGGCCTGTTCGAGGAGGAGGCCGAGGACGCCGCCGCTGCAAGGAAGTCGCTTGCCAGCGTCAACATCCCGACCGGGTACAAGCTGGAGCAGGCGGCGTGGGGCGTGGCCGCGCCGGGGCAGCCGTGGCGGGAAGAGGAAGACGATATCAAGGACAGATTCAAGGACCTGCTGAAGGGCGTCCCGAAGTGGCTGCGCGAGATCCTGGAGACGTTCCGGGGGGCGATCGAGGAGGCCGTTCAAGGAATCCGCAACTTCATCCAGGCATTGGAGGAAGTCTGGAAGACGATCACCCCGGTGATCATCGAGGCTCTGCTTCCGGTGCTGCGGTACTTCGGCGAGGCGCTGGGCGAGGTCGCTGCGCTGGTGAAGGCGACCCTCCTGCCGGCGCTCATCGAGTACCTGCCGCCCATCCTCACAAACCTCGGGAAGGCGTTCGCCGACCTCATGGCGACGATCCTGTCCGGCATCGTGGCCTTCATCGCCAACGTCGCGCTCCCCGTGCTGGACACGTTCGCGGGCGCGCTGGCGGCGGTCGCGGGCTGGGCGCGGACGGTGCTCCTGCCCGACCTGATCGCCCTCTTCGCCGGGATCGGCAATTGGTGGCGGACCGAGATGGACCCGTTCCTCAAGGCAACGGTCTTCCCCAAGATCGCCGAATGGGGGACGGCCCTTTATAATTGGCTCAAGGACCAGCTGTTCCCGTTCCTCGAAAACAGCGTCTGGCCGTTCCTGCGGGACCGGTTCTGGCCAGACTTCGAGAAGCTGGCCACCGCGTTCCTGGGGACCTTGGAGAAGATGTGGAATACGATCGAGAAGCACTGGCCGGCGGTCGAGGATTGGATCCTCAACAAGTTGGCCGCCTTCTTCGGGGACCTGACTGGCCAGTTGGAGCTGGGGATGGTGGGCATCCTGTACGAGACTTCGGGTTTCTGGGCGGCGATGGACGCGCTCTGGAGTTCGGAATCCATCAACCTGTGGGACAAGTTGAAGTACACTTTCTTCCTCGGCGTGGACGCGCTGGTGAAGAATTTCAATTGGTTGGGCGCGATCGTCGGGGGCTTGATAGGCGCTGCCTTTGGCCCCCTGGGGATAGGCATCGGCGTCCTAATCGGCGGATTCATCAATCTGGGGGGAATCGCCACCGCCCTCGGGGGTGTCGGACGTGCCTTGTGGCAGGCCATCGTGGGCCTTCCCGCAGCGATAGCGGGAATGGGATTGGCTCTCCTTCAACTCCCAATCCAGATAATCCGGCTGATTGGTCGGGGGATCGAGCAAGCTTTTAGATGGATCATCAACGGGATCATCGATCTCCTCAACTGGGCGCTCGGATGGGCCGGCGTCAACATCCCCCGCCTCCAGCGCGGCGGGATCGTGGACGAGCCGACCCTGGCCATGCTCGGCGAGGCGGGCCCGGAGGCCGTGATCCCCCTCGACAAGCTTGGCGCCCTGTTCCGCCAGGCGGTCGAGGAGGTCCACCTCGAGATATCCGTGCCGCGGGCGCAGCCGCTGGCGGTAGCCGTCGCCCCGAATAGCCGAAGCGGGGGGGACATCCATTTTCACAATGTAACATTCAACCTGCCGAATGTGCATGACCCCCGGGAATTTCAGGATTGGATCCGATTC
>BBPF01005157.1_pt2 | contig 12082 bp, 7 predicted proteins | sample 1343921 | NCBI WGS metagenome assembly BBPF01 (sample SAMD00019090, study PRJDB2971) | groundwater metagenome | isolation source: The Cedars highly-alkaline
CTTGGCGATTCATGAATAATTTTAACCAGCGGATTGACATTAATTCTATTAGCCAGCCATAATTGGTAGTAGTCAATAATTCTAATCAGCCCGTGCGAGGAAATATTTCTCATTTCGGCCGACATAAAAACATTTGCAATGATTTTTGCATGCTCTGAAGGGCATCCTAATTTTAAAAAAAAACCGGTAGTGAAGTTGTTAAGTTGCTCAATAGAAAAAGTCTTGTTCATGAGAAAAATTATTTACGGTAATTATAAAATGAATTTGCTTGTGCAGTGGGTGTAACAGTCATTTCGTTAACGCATACATGAGGGGGACGCGTCAATGCAAACAAAATGCATTCGGCAATATCTTCGGCAATTAGCGGTTCAATACCCTTATATGGAATTTTGGCTTTTCCCCTGTCACCTTTAAAGCGAACTAGCGAAAATTCGGTTTCAACAAGTCCTGGCGAAATCATTGTCACCTTAATATTGTGTTTAAGCAGATCAATCCGCATGCTTTTTGAAAGAGCATCGACAGCAAATTTTGTAGCACAGTAAACATTCCCGTTTTCATAAACATCTTTTCCGGCAATGGAACCAATGTTGACAATGTGCCCATGTCCGCGATCAACCATTAAGGGGCTGATAATTCGAGAGATATAAACAAGCCCTTTGATATTGGTGTCTATCATTTGCTCCCAGTCATCAATAGAGCCCTCGTGTATGGGAGCCAGTCCTGCTGCGAGGCCGGCGTTGTTTATCAATACATCAATGTCCTTCCATTTTCCAGTTAAGCTGTTTATTGCTTTTTTGGTTTCTTCAAAGTTTCTAATGTCAAAAACAAGGGGCAGAACACTGGTATTGCCTTCATTTTCAATTACATTTTTAAGTGAGAAAATTAAATCTTTTCGTCTGCCGGTTATAATAACATCAAAATTATTTTTTGTTAACAAAAGTGCCGTGGCTCTTCCAATGCCTGCCGACGCCCCTGTAATTAAAGCAATTTGCCTCATATTTAAGTTGAAAATGAATTTCAAATGTAGAAAATAAAATTGATTAAAGGAATCGAATTAAGATAATGACTCCAGTAATTCTACTAATTGGCTCTGGGTTTTAATCACCAAGGGGGTATCTCTGCAATAATACATTTAATTTAACCCTGATCGTGTTAAACACGGCCTTAAAGGATTCCTTATTTTATCACTACTGTCCGATTCAATAATAAAATCATGAATTTTACATAAAATCAGTGTAATTAAAACGCCTTTATTACCGGGGGTATTTCCGTCTCAGGGAATTTACGTTAATAAAATCAGATAAATTGGGGTAAAAAAATCCGGGCTGCTTGAGCGAAGATAGTTTCCGGATTTCAGACAATGAAACTGATTTTCAGTAAATTCGCTGCGGCTGCGGCAATTATTGTTTGCTTTTTTTTGCTCTTGAGTGCCTGAATAAAGAGAAGGTTTTTTACAGGACAATAGTGTTATTTTTATAAAAAGCGACAAGCCAAATTTTATGTTCCAGACTTAAACCTTATCTTTATTGTTTCAAAAAAATACAATAAATTATGACTTCTATCCCTGTTACTATAGATACCGCCATAACCCTGGGCCTGCTCCCCGAAGAATTCGATAAAATCAAATTTATTTTAGGCAGAACTCCAAACTTCACAGAATTAAGCATTTATTCAGTTATGTGGTCGGAACATGCTTCATATAAGAATTCTATAAAATGGTTAAAAAAGCTTCCCCGTAAGGGAGCTGCATTATTGGTTGAAGCAGGAGAAGAAAATGCTGGTTTGGTCGATATTGGTAATGATATGGCATGTGCTTTTAAAATTGAATCACACAATCACCCGTGTGCAATTGAACCGTACCAAGGTGCAGCAACCGGTGTAGGAGGCATTAACAGAGATATTTTTACCATGGGGGCTAGGCCTGTTGCGCAATTGAATTCCCTTCGCTTCGGTGAAATTAAGATAGACCGTACAAAGTGGCTTATGAAAGGTGTTGTAAAAGGCATTGGCGATTATGGTAATGCCTTTGGCATACCGGTAGTTGCAGGTGAAGTTTTTTTTGACGACAGTTTTAACCAGAACCCTCTTGTAAATGCCATGTCGGTTGGTATCGTTCCAAAAGGGAAGATTATTTCCGGCATATCTAAAGGAGTTGGTAATCCTGTTTATATTGTTGGTTCTTCAACCGGAAAAGATGGGATACATGGGGCTACGTTTGCCAGTGCTGATTTAACTGAAAATTCTTCAGACGAAATTCCTTCCATTCAGGTAGGCGACCCTTTTTTTGAAAAACTTCTTCTTGAAGCCACTATGGAACTCAATGAAACAGATGCTATTGTTGGTATGCAGGATATGGGTGCAGCCGGTATAATTTGTTCAACTTCTGAAATGTCGGCCAGAGGTAAACATGGTATGCGAATCGATCTCGATCGTGTTCCACTGAGGCAAAACAATATGGAGGGCTGGGAAATACTTTTGTCTGAATCGCAGGAAAGAATGCTTGTAGTGGTGCACAAAGGAAAGGAACCAATTGTTGAGCGTATTTTTGAAAAGTGGGATTTACATTGTGCAGTAATAGGCGAAGTTACAGAAGGAGATAGGCTCGAATTTTTTATGCACAACAAAATAATTGCCGATGTACCTGCAAATTCGCTTGTTTTAGGTGGAGGTGCTCCCGTTTATGACCGGGAGATCAAGGAACCTGAATATTATAAAAAGTACAAAAAGTTTGATAAAAACAATGTAACGGAGCCCGATAATTTAAAGGAAGTTGCTAAAATGCTTACTGCTCATCCAAACATTGCTTCAAAAAGATGGGTTTATGAACAATTTGATACTATGGTGGGTACAGCCAATATGACAACAAATTTTCCTTCTGATGCTGGCGTGGTAAATTTGAAGAATTCAAACAAAGCACTGGTAGTTACTGTTGATTGTAATTCACGTTATGTATACGCCGATCCTGAAGTGGGTACTATGATTGCCGTTGCCGAGGCAGCTAGAAACATTGTTTGTACCGGCGGAAAACCAGTCGCAATTACAAATTGCCTGAATTTTGGCAATCCTTATAACCCCGAGGTATTCTGGCAATTTGCAGGTGCAATTAAGGGAATGTCAAAGGCTTGTGAAAAGTTCGGAACACCTGTTACAGGTGGAAATGTAAGTTTTTATAACCAAACACAAAATGGCGATAAAGTTGAACCTGTATTTCCTACACCTACAATTGGGATGCTTGGTATAATGGAAAACAAGAATCACCACATGACTTTGGCATTCAAAGAAAAGGGCAATACAATTTTTCTGTTGGGAAAATCGCAAAATGATATTGCCTGTTCCCAATACCTTGTTTCATGGCACGGTATTAAGGAATCGCATGCTCCATGGTTTGATCTTGATGTAGAAATTAAAATTCAGCATGTAGTAAAAGAGCTTATTGAGTTAAACCTTATTCGTTCTGCTCACGATGTATCTGATGGAGGGTTGTTTATTTGCCTTTTGGAATCGGCTATGACAAACGGGCTTGGTTTTGATATCACAACCGATGCCGAGGTGAGAAAGGATGCATTTCTTTTTGGTGAAGCTCAGGGAAGGGTTGTAGTTTCGGTTTCTGCATCAAGAGAAACACAATTCCTCGATTTTATGATGAACTCTGGTATTTCTATTTCAGCCCTTGGGCATGTAACTAAAGGTGAATTAAGGATTGACGATGTTTCTTTCGGATTTATTAACGACTTCAGGAAGACTTATGAAACATCAATTGAGCAACATTTTACATAAAAACCCACAAGGGTTTCTTTAAATGATTAATAATTTTTTAATAAAAAGACAGTTATATACCAAATATCTCAACTACAACTTGAAAAGAATTTTTTTATTTATTTTATTATTCCAGTCTTTGAATGCCTTTGCCCAAAGGGCGGTTGTTAAAAATATTCCTGAACACGAATTCAGACAACTTCATTTCGGGTTTACTCTTGGAATAAACTTCATGGATTTTGAAATTGCCCCTTCGGATTTTGCAATTGCTAATGCAATTTATCCCGAAGTTTCGCAACTTGTACCAGGGTTTAATATAAACATTGTTTCCAATCTTAAACTGAACAGATTTTTTGATTTGAGATTTCTTCCCGGAATTGCATTTGGTCAAAGAAATATTGGGTATTTCCTCGAAGGTGGCATAATTGGTGAGCAACAACTCGAGTCCTCCTTTCTTGAGTTTCCTCTGATTTTGAAATATAGTTCTGTGCGGGTGGACAATTACAGACCTTATATAATTGCAGGTGTAAATGCACGGTATGACCTGGCCAAAAATTTTAATGAAGACGATCTTATTTTCCTTAGTCTCAACAGACTTGATTATTATTTTGAATTTGGTGTAGGAATGGATTTTTATTTGCCATATTTTCGGTTTTCTACCGAACTTAAATATGCCAAAGGCTTCAGGGATGTTTTAAACAGGGTTGCTACAACACAGCCGCTGTACCGTGATTCAATGAACTTTCTCAAATCAAACCTGCTTATTTTTTCATTTCATTTCGAATAAACCCAAACAATTTGTGAAATGAAAAGAACTACCAGTCTGACTCTCAGTCCAAGGGATTCGTCAGGAGAGCAGTATTACAAAAAATTCGTTGCCGAAAAATTGGGAGTTCAAATTTCTGATTTAACCTCTGTAAGAATACTCAAAAAATCTATTGACTCGCGTCAGAAAAATATTCGTTTTCACATGGAATTTGAAGTATTTATTAATGAAATTCCTTCAGAATTTATTAAGAACCCTTTTCGTTACAGGAATGTTGCACAAAGAGATGAGGTATTAATTGTTGGAGCCGGTCCCGCAGGTTTGTTTGCAGCACTCAGATTGATAGAACTTGGTAAAAGGCCAATAATACTGGAACGGGGGAAGGAAGTGGGTGCCCGAAAAAGAGATATTGCTCTCATAAACCGTGAACATCTTATTAATCCTGATTCAAATTATTGCTTTGGCGAAGGGGGCGCAGGAACATTTTCTGATGGAAAACTTTATACACGTGCCAAAAAAAGAGGTGATATTGCACGGGTATTAGAATTACTGCACTATTTCGGTGCGTCTGATGAAATATTGTATAATGCTCATCCACATATTGGTACCGATAAATTACCCGGAATTATTCAGAAAATAAGGGAGGCCATTATAATGGCAGGAGGATTGATTTATTTTAATTCGAGGGTAACAAAATTGGTGGTTAAAAACAACAAAATTGAAGGAGTAATTGACAGTAAGGGGAATAAATTTTCGGCTAAGTATTTAATCCTGGCCACCGGTCATTCTGCAAGAGATATATACACCATGCTGCACCAGAATGGTATTGCAATTGAGGCTAAGCCTTTTGCTATGGGAGTTAGGGTTGAACATCCCCAGAAATTAATTGATGCTATTCAGTATCACCGTAAAGAAAGAGGTGAGTATTTGCCGGCAGCTTATTACAGTTTAGTTACACAGTGCAATAACAGGGGTGTATATTCATTTTGCATGTGCCCGGGCGGTTTTATTGTTCCCTCGGCCACATCTCCAGGAGAAATAGTCGTGAATGGAATGTCGCCTTCCCGGCGTAACAGTCCATATGCTAATTCCGGTATTGTTGTTGAAATAAAATTGGATGACCTGCCCAAATATTCCGAGCAAAATGTCCTTGCAGGCCTAAATTTTCAGAAGGACTTTGAAAAATCGGCTGCAATAGCTGCCGGTAATAAACAATTTGCCCCGGCACAAAGGTTGGGCGATTTTGTAAATGGCATTCATTCGGTTAATCTCCCCGGTTCATCATATATTCCGGGACTGGTAGTATCTTCGCTCCATGAATGGTTACCCGATAGTATTTCTCAAAGGCTTAGAACTGCATTTAAACATTTCGATAAAAAAATGCGTGGCTTCCTCACAAATGAGGCAATTGTAGTAGGTGTGGAATCAAGAACATCGTCGCCAGTAAGAATTCCTCGAGATACGGTAAGCTTGCAACATATCCAAATTTCCAACCTATACCCCGCAGCCGAAGGAGCCGGCTATTCCGGTGGGATTGTTTCCTCTGCATTAGATGGAATGAGATGTGCTGAGAAAATCGGATTAATTGAAACTTAATTTAACTTTTAATTAACCGATATAAATTGTTTTGGAATTATACTAAAATTGCGTTTCTTAACACAGTGGTTTCTTAATTACTTTCATGATTTGAAGCAATTAATCAATATTTTTTTTTCACTTATTTTTATTAACGGAAATAAGTATTACGAATATAAATTAGTTATTATTTTTATCTAACTTTTTGAAATATTATACGTATGAATTAATGTTATTTTAAAATAGCTACAAAAATTATGATTAGACTTTTTACTAAATTAAAATTTCTCGATAAAATTAGATTGTTTATTCTTGTCCTTTTAGTTCTGGTCTTTACTATTACTGGCATATTCGTGTATTTTTCCCAGAAAAATCGATTAGTTAATGCTACAAATGAGAAAATCTCACACCATTTTGATGGGTTATCGGCGTTACTGGAAATTTCTTCAAAACAATACACTGATTTTGAATTGAAAGGCGAGTTGCATTCTCATTTAAAACCAATATTTGATTCAAAAAAATATTTTGAATCTGGGCAGGTTTTTTTGATAAGAACAGACGGCACCTACCTTATTCATCCGTCAAAAGAAGGAAGGGATGGTACTAATGACAATGCAAATGAAATAATGTTAAGGGAGTTATTAAATGAAGGAGTTTTGGAATATTATGATGTCAACAACTATCTGAATCTGCAACACTTCAGGTATTATGCACCGTTTAATTTGTACATTGTAATTACTTACCCCATGCATATCATAATGCAACCCCTTCAAGCCAGTCAAAGCAATTTGGTTATAATGGTTATTATTTTAATTCTTGGGTCTTTTACAATAATATATTTTTTGCTGAAACCATTTTCTGCTAATTTGAGGGAAATAGATGCCACATTACTTACGCTTTCTAACGGAGAAATGACAGAAAAGTTAAAAGTAAGAACAAAGGATGATATTGGTAAAATCGTTCAGTCAGTTAATAATCTTATTGATGGATTGCGAAGAAAAGCTGAGTTTTCAATTCAAATAGGACAGGGTAACTTGTTATCCGATTTTCAGCCGCAAAGTAATAAGGATATTTTGGGGAATTCAATGCTTCAGATGCGTGAGAGTCTGAGATACGCTGCTGAGGAGGAAAGGAAAAGAAAAAGTGAAGACGAAATAAGAAACTGGGTGGCCATGGGTCTCGCAAAATTTGGAGACATTTTGCGCACAAACTATAAATCGACAAAAGAATTGGGCGAAATAGCCATTCCAAACCTCGTAAAATATATTGATGCAAACCAGGGAGGGATTTTTCAATTGAATGATGAAGATGAATCTGATCAACATTTAGAATTAATCGCAGCCTTTGCATACAATCGCCAAAAATACATTTCAAAGAAAATTTTAATTGGAGAAGGTTTGGTCGGTACCTGTGCCATTGAGAAACAATCGATATACATGACGCAGATACCGCAGGGATATATATCCATTACCTCTGGTTTGGGAGATGCAAGTCCTGATTGCCTGCTTATAGTCCCTCTTAAGGTTGAAGAAACTATTTATGGAGTTATTGAAATTGCCTCATTCAAGAAGTTTAAACAACATGAAATTGAATTTGTTGAAAAAGTAGCTGAAAACATTGCTTCAACTATTTCGGCAGTTAAGATAAATACACGTACTTCGGCATTATTGGAACTTTCGCGGCAACAAGCTGAGGAAAGATCGGCTCAGGATGAAGAAATGAGGCAAAACATGGAAGAAATGCAGGCCACGCAAGAAGAACTTCAAAGACAGATGGAAGAAAACAAAAATGCACAGCATAGTCTGCTGGTAGAAAAAAATTATCTCGATGTATTATTGAATAATCTCCCTGAAAGTATTTATTTCAAAGATATTGACAGTAAATTTCTTAAGGTTTCAAAATCGATGTCCAAATTGTTTGGTACTTCAAATACAGAGGCAATTATTGGTAAATCTGATTTTGATTTCTTTGATGATGAACATGCAAAGCCAGCATTCGAAGCTGAACAGGAAATTATTAATACAGGAAAACCCATTTTAAACTTTATTGAGAAAGAAATTAAAAAAGATGGGTCAGTATCTTGGGTAAATACTTCTAAACTGCCCTTTAATAATCAAAATGGTATTACCATTGGGACCTTTGGAATTTCTAAGGATATTTCCCTGCAAATGCAAGCTGAGGAGGAACTTAAAGCAAGAAATGAAGAATTATTAGCCTTCAAAGAGGAAATGATGCAAAATTTAGAAGAACTTAAGACCACTCAGGAAGAATTATTACATCGTGAAAATGAATTTACAAATTTGGTCGGTTCTTTCGATAAAACCTTTCTGCGGTTGGAAATTTCTAAGGAGGGTATTATAAACAATGTTAACGATTTGTTTATTTCTTCAATGGGCTATTCCTTGGATGCGGTGAAGGATAAAAAGTTTAACACCTTGTTTTCTTCGGAAGAAAACAAGGATTTTAATACTATTTTGAATGATGTGCAAAATGGACATACTTGTAGAGAGTTGTTTGGCTCAATTTCAGGAAATGGCCATATGTTGTGGTTTATTTTCTGTTTTTCACCCGTTTACAGGGAAAACACCGTATTGGAAAAAATAAACTGCATTGCAACAGATATAACTGAATTAAAGAACAAAGAAATTTTTCTGAGTGACAAACTTCTCCAATTCGAAAAAATGGAAAAAGATTGGATTAGCAATATTAATGAATTAAGGAAAAAAGATAAAAAATAAAAATATTAATCCGGATGGCTTTTCTGATTTAATATTAATCAATACTGCGTTTTCTGTATTCACTGAGTATTATTGCACCTGCTACTGCTACATTTAAGGATTCCATGTTTTTTTGCCCTGGCGGATATGATGGTATCGTTAGCTTTTGGTCAATAACCCCGGCTAATTTGTCCGAAATACCCATAGACTCATTTCCGAGCACAAACAATCCATTTTTACCTAATTTTATATTAAAAATTGATTCTCCCTCAAGGAAAGCACCGCATATTGGAAATTGATAAGTGGACCGGTATTCTTTCATAAATTCAAGCAAATCAGTATAATAAATTTTAGTTCTGAAAACGCCACCCATCGAAGACTGAACAACTTTTGGATTATAAGCATCCACTGTATTTTGGGAGCATATAATGTTATCGATGCCAAACCATCTGCAAATACGTATAATAGTACCCATGTTTCCTGGGTCTTGAATACTGTCTAAAACAAGACAGAGTTGATTGCTTAAATCGTTAATATTTAGTGAATTATCAGGTAGTTGCGCAATTGCCATAACCTGATTGGGAGTTTTTTGCAGACTGATTTTTTCAAGTTCCTCCTGACTTACCAAACAACTCAGGTTTTTATACCTTTGATTAGCTTCAAACCATTTGGAAGTGGCAAAAATATACTTTATGGTTAATCCGGATAAAAGTAATTCATTTACGGTTTTGTCTCCTTCGGCAACGAAAAGGCCTGTTTTTCGACGATTTTTAATATCTGTTAAAGATTTAATGAGTTTTGTATTATTTTTGCTAAGCATTTTAGTATCGATTTGTTGAAGGCTGTTAAAAATTGTCCGCTTGAATTCCCACTTTAAAAATAAAACCAAATTGGCATTTTTCAGGGGTATAATCATTTTTTTTATTTTTTTTTTGTTGGTTGCTTGTAAGTCGACCAGGTATGTTCCCGAAAATCAATATCTATTAAGGAACTATAAAATTAAGGTTGACAACAAGCAAATTGATAGGAATGAATTGGAGAATTTTATTCGGCAAAGGCCTAATAAGAAAATTTTTGGCATTCGATTTTTTCTGGGACTGTATAACCTTTCAAACCTAGAGAAGGAGCGATGGCCACATACATGGTTGCGAAATATTGGAGAAGAACCCGTGGTTTTTGATATTTATTCTGCAGAAAGAACTACTCGGCAGTTCGAAATTTTCCTACGTAATAAAGGTTTCTATAATGCGGAAGTTTCAGATTCCGTTATTCTTAAAGGCAGGAAGGCAAAAGTAGTATATCAGATTACCACAAATCAGCCTCACCGGATTAGGAAAATTAATTACAATATTGAGGATTCCTTGTTAGCAGCTTTTATATTGCCCGATACTGCAAATAGCTTATTGAAATCCAATAAAATATTCGATGTAGATCTTCTGCAACAAGAACGCGCAAGAATTGAAGAAAGATTAAAAAATCTTGGGTTTTATAATTTCACAAGAGAGTATGTTTATTTTACTGCCGATACAATTATCGGTAATCTGAATGTTGACCTTACAATTGGAGTCAAAAAGTTTGTAAAAAGAACAGAAGGTGTTGAATATCAGCCTGCCAATCACAGGCAATATAAAATAAACCGGGTATATATTTATACAGATTTCGACCCCCGCATGGCATTGACAAACCCGGTTCAGTACTTAGAAAGATTCGATACAATTTCATACCAGGGTTTGCAGCTTTTGTACTATAATAAATTACCGGTAAATCCCAGGGTTATTGTACAATCAACCTTCATAAATCCAGGAGAATTATTTAGTCAGGCAATTGTGGATATGACTTACAAGAATTTTTTCGATTTACGAATGTACAGATTAATAAACATACAATTCAGGGAAGCACAAAACCAGAGCGATTCAGTTGGTATTAATTTGCTTGACTGTATTATTCAACTCACACCATTTACACGGCAATCCTATACTATGGAGGTTGAATCTACTAATTCTTCGGGAGATTTTGGCCTTGGCGGTAATATTTCTTATCAGAACAGGAATATTTTCGGTAGCGCTGAAATTTTTGATCTAAAACTGAAAGGAGGGTTTGAAACGCTCAGGGAAGACGATAGAAGTATTTTTAGGAATACTTATGAATACGGTGTTGAAGGCAATCTTCGCATACCCAAATTTTTGCTTCCATTCCGTTCGGTCGACTTTATCAAAAGATACAATCCGCACACAAGCCTTACAATTGCTTATAATTTTCAACGCAGACCAGATTATACCAGAACCATTGCAAACCTTTCATTTGGATATCATTGGCAGGTAGCTCCCCATGTTACGCATACAATTAAACCAATTGAGTTTAATGCTGTCCATATTCCTTTTGCAACCCCTGCCTTTCTTGACCTTATCAGAGGTACACTGCTTGAACATTCATATCAGAATCATATGATTGCTGAAACTAATTACAGTTTTGTATTTAACAACCAGGATATTAGGAGAGAACAGGATTTTGTTTTTTTCCGTTGGAATTTTGAATTTGCAGGAAATACATTAGCCGCATTCAATAATATAACCAATGGCAGAAGGGAAAATGATTCTTATTTGCTTTTTGGTACTGAGTTTGCCCAATTTTTCAGGAGCGATGTGGATCTTAGATATTATCAGTATTTTAATAACGGTAATAGCCTTGTTTACCGTTTCTTTGCCGGGGCAGGAGTTCCTTACGGGAATTCGCAAGCTATGCCCCTAATTAAAAGGTATTTTTCAGGTGGTGCTAATAGCATAAGGGCCTGGCATGTAAGATCCCTTGGCCCGGGTTCTTTTTATGACGAGACTGACCTTACAATTCTTAACCGAACAGGTGATTTAAAGCTTGAAGCAAACCTTGAATACCGGTTTAATTTGTTCTGGGTATTGGAGGGGGCCTTATTCCTTGATGCCGGCAATATCTGGGCAATTGATAAAAGAGATGAACGTGCAGGTGCAGTTTTTGATTTCGGAAAATTTTACCAAGATATTGCTATTGGAACCGGATTTGGCACTAGATTCGATTTTACATTTTTCATTTTTCGCGTGGATGTTGGACTTAAACTTAGGGACCCAAAGTTAATGCCTGGAAATCGTTGGATTCCATGGAACAGGAATTTGGACTTGGGAAGAGATATGGTTGTGAATATCGGTATTGGATACCCGTTTTAAGTCCTTTGCACAATTGTTCAATATTGTGTTTATAAAATTAGTGGGGTATGCACATAAGACATATTAAATAA
>BBPF01008537.1_pt1 | contig 12035 bp, 11 predicted proteins | sample 1343921 | NCBI WGS metagenome assembly BBPF01 (sample SAMD00019090, study PRJDB2971) | groundwater metagenome | isolation source: The Cedars highly-alkaline
AGCCTGAAAGGCTCGTGGCGATCTCATGTTTTTCTCCTTAAACTAAAAGATTTGTCAAAAGATTAGGACTGACACCTTTAATTTACAATTTTCTGGTCGTCTTAGCAAATATTTCTTCAATTACATCCTGGCCTATCACTAAAATTCCCCTCATTTTGTTTCTATGAACCCAGAAAATAGTAACCCCCAAAACTCCCCAACTTATTGATAGTACAAAAGGGGTAATAGGATTTTGAGCATATAACCAGCCGCCGATAGAAGGTGCAATCATAGCTGATACTCCTATAAAAGTATTAAAAATACCCATTCCCCAAGCTCTATTTTTTTCATCAATAAAAGTTGCCACCACCCCTTTCATTAAAGGCTCAATGGACCTGGATGCTCCCAGCAAGAAGATTGCCATAACCATAATATAAATAGAACGAAAAAGAAGTATGAGTAATAAAGCGGTTATTACCAATGTTATAGCTAAAGCTAAAATACAATTTTTGTCCTTATGGTATTTTTCCACTAAAAAGGCGAAAAGAAAGGAACCAACTCCCCCGATACTTCCGAGATACCCTACCTGCAACAGGTTGATATTTTTATATTCCTGCAAAAATATGTAGATAAAAGGGTTGACCGGGTAAAGTAGGAGAACCAGCAGGGAAAAGCCTAAGAGGTATTTCAAAATTGGCAATATAAACGATGGTTTCTCCAGGGGTAAAACGGTGGTTTTTGTTGGTTTAGATAGTTTAGGCTCTCTTTTTTTATCGGAAGCCAGGAAAAAAATTACCAGCGAAGACAACAGGTAGAGGAAAAAGGAAAAATAGAAGATACTACGAATCCCTAAATTTTGTGCTATAAAACCTCCTATAACCGGTGAGAAAATAAGAGACGAAGAACCCAACACATAGACAAAAGTGTAGGAAAAATGCAATTTATCACTCGGTGAGTACATGGCAATATAGGCATCCAATGCAGGGATTAAGATAAAAGAAAGATGGTAAAGAAAGATTCCTAAAGTAATAATTTTCCAGTCAGGCGCCAGGGCAAAAACTAAGGCTGAAGGAGTGGCTAATAACCAACCAAAAAGCATTAATTTTTTTCTACCCAGGATATCACTCAGATAACCACCCGGTAGGAAAGTGAGGGTGGCAATTAGAAGCGAGAGGGAGGTTATCAGCCCTATCAATTTAGGGTCAGCACCCAGTTCTTTAAGGTAAAGGGGCCATAAAGTTAGATATAGCCCAAGCCCCATAAACCAGAGAAAATGAGAAATAAACAAAAGCTTGATATTTCTATCAAGCTCTGTTATAACGCTTTTATAATAATCAACTGTAGATATCAGTTTATGTTTCAATTTCTATTTCAAAATTTCTTCTTCCCTATCCACAATAAACTGGTAAGCTTTTTTTAAAACATCACGGGTGTTTTTATAGGTTAGCTTTTTCAAAGCTTCTTCATACTCATACCAGCCAAAATCAATATGTTCGTGGGAAATCTTAACTTCTCGGGCTTTAACCCGGGTTAAATAGAAAACTACTTCTTTTAAAACTCTTTCGCTGCCTAACTTATAGATGTAGGTTATCCTTTCTTTGAAATCGTTAAGTAACTTAGCGTCCTCCAGACTGGTTTCTTCTTTTAACTCCCGAAGAAGGGTTTCCCGGCTTCTTTCACCCTTTTCCCTTTTGCCTTTGACGAAATCCCAATAACCTCCTTCGTATTGAAGAAGTAAAAATTCAAGCCGTTTCCCTTTTCTAAAAACTATGGCTCCTACCGAGCGTTCATCCAGCATACAGCGTTAATCCTTTATTAGTTATCATATTACAGGATTTTTTCAGCCTTTTCAAGGTCTTCGGGTTGGTTAATATTAAAAATACTCAGGCAATGAGGGTCAAATGTGGCTATCTCCTTTTCCTTAATGTAGTTAACAGTAAGGGCCTTGATGACATTACAGATTTTAAATTCAGCCCTAAGCGCGGCTTCATGAAAATTTACCAGGCATTCCTGAGCATAGATAGCGTGTAACGGTTCAATAAAACCATTGATTTTGGGCAGCACGGCGTTAAAGTTTTCCATTTTGCCTGCTAAATAGTTTATTAGATCCAGGTTTAGAAAAGGCATATCGCAGGCAACTATAAAAGATTGGCTGAAACTGGAATTTTTAAGACCGGTATAAATTCCTACCAAGGAACTTTTATAAGTCTGACTTGATAGGTATTCATCCTTGATTATGCGGATTTCTTTTAAGTCTCTCTTTATGAGGTTAAGGTAGCTGGGATGGTTAGTAACTATTAGCAGTTCTCCAAAAAATGGCTTAAGTTTGCGGACTACATGCAGGATTAAGGGAATGCCGGAGAGTTTTTTGAGAGCTTTAAAACCCCCCATGCGACTCCCTTCTCCACCAGCGAGAATTATACCGCTCAGGTTTTTAAGTAGAGGATAGCTGGTAGAGATGCTTAATAAACTCCCTTCTTTTTGGATTCAGGTAAAAAGATGCTCCCAGAATAAGTATGTCTGCTCCTTCCTTTAGGAGAGCGGGCGCAGTGGTTTCGTTTACTCCGCCATCTACCTCAATTAAGAGATGGGGATTTATTTCCTTAAACCAGGCTTTAGATTTTTTTACCTTTTCGGGAAAGTGGAGAAACATTGGCTGTCCGTGGAAGCCGGGATTAACACCCATAAGCAGGAGAATATCTATATTTTTAACTAACTTTTCCGCGACCGTAATGTCGGTAGCAGGATTTAAGGCTAGGCCGCATATTAAATCCAAGACCTTGCATTGATGAATAAATTTATCCAGGTTAGAAGAAGCTTCATAATGAGCAATTAGGGAGTTAGCACCTGCCTTATAGAAAGGTTCAATCCACCTTATAGGGTCTTCAACCATAAGATGAACTTCCAGGGGAAGAGAAGTATGTTTTCGGATATCTTCTACAGTTTTGGGACCAAAAGTTAGGTTAGGCACAAAGTGACCATCCATAACATCTATCTGTAAAGCCGATACCCCTGCCTCTTCAGCTATAAGGATAGCTTCACGGAGACAGGTTAAATCAGCAGCCAACAGGGAAGGGTGGATTCTAATCATGTCTAATTACTCCTCTTCACTTTAAAATGTACCATAGATTTAGCCGGGATTTTCTGGCCTTCCGGGGGAAACTGTTCAACTATCAGGGCAGCTTTATCTTTATGAAGTGCATCAGGAGTAACAATACCTAATTTCAAATCATATATTTGCAATATTTTTTCAGCTTCCATAACGGTCATGCCGATTAATAAAGGCACTTCCACCCACTTACCCAGGCTTATAGTCAGGGTTATTCCATCACCACGGTAAGCCACTGTTTTAGGCGGGGGCGACTGCCTGAGAATAATGCCAGAAGCGGTTTTTTCGTCTTCTTCAAAAAGAAGGTCTCTGACAACCAAACCTGATTTTCTCAGAGTTTTTTTGGCTTCTATGTAGGGTAAACCCAGAAGGTTAGGAATGGGCACCACTGAAGTTCCTAATCCTACCACCACATAAACTACGCTTCCTTTTCTGGCTAACAATCTACCGCGGGGATTCTGGCTTAGAATCCTACTTTCTGAAGTTCCTCCCAGTTCAATGCTTTCGGTTATCTCCATGGAAAGACTAACAAGTGATAATTTCTGCCTGGCTTCGCTTAGAGATAATCCCTCAATCTCCGGAACCATTACCTGTTCGGTGACGGGCAAGCAACCAGCTAATAACAAGCTGAAACTTAGGGTTAAAATTATGCCAATTCTACTCATTTTGAAATAACCTCTCAGTTTCCCGAAAACCTTTAAGAAAAGTAGCTATGGGTAAAGCTTTTTTTCCAGGTCTTTGGACCTCTAATAGCTCCACCCACCCTTCGCCACTTTTAACTAAAAACCGTTCCTCGGTTGTCAGGAAATAACCGGGTTTAGTAGGTAAGGTAGTACTTTCTACCTCACTCAAACTTATTTCTCCGGCTAAAGTCCTGGCTTTTAATATTTTCCATTCTTCTTTATTATAACGGGTAATAGCCCCTGGTTGAAAACTTAAGGCTCTTACCAGGTTAACAATATCCTTAGCCTGTCTATTCCAGTTAATGTATCTTTCTTCTTTTTTAATACGAGAGGCGTAGGTAGCCTGGTTATGGTCCTGCGGTATTAGTTTAATAACCGACTTTTCCCTTTCTCTTATAGTTTCAATTAAAAGTTTTGTGCCCACCTCTGCTAATTTCTGGCTCAAAGAGCTGTAGTTATCATCATCATTTATAGGAACTTCTAACTGACTCAGGATTTCACCCTCGTCATAATTTAAGGAGAGCGTGTGAATAGTTACCCCAGTCAGGGTTTTACCTTCCATAATTGCCCGGCGAATAGGTGCGGCTCCCCGATAGGCGGGAAGTAGAGATGGGTGAAGATTAATTTCGCCCAGGGGGAAACGATTAATAAATTCCGGGGGGATTTTTAGCCCGAAAGCCACAGAGACTAGCAGGTCAACTTCCTGTAAAATAGGTTTTGGAAAGCCTCTAAGGGTCTCTACTTCATAGGATAAAATATTCAGGCTTTGGGCTTCCTTGCCCACAGCTGTCTGTTCAATTTTTTGTCCCCGCCCTTTTATTTTTTCTCTGCGGGTAATAACCGCTTTCAACCACCCTTCCTCATGAAGTTTTCTTAAGGAAAAAAGAGCGAATTTATCGCTTCCAAGAAAAAGAATCCTCATATTATTAGGTAATAATTCTCAATTTATTATTTATAAGTGGGGAATAAATTGGGAAGGTCTTCATAATATAATTGGGTAGGGTCTTCCATCCTGTCCATAAATAGAATACCATCAAGATGGTCTATTTCATGCTGAATTACCCTGGCAGATAATCCTTTTAAGTCCATAACGAAAGGTTCACCCTTTTCGTTTAAGGCTTTAAGTTTTACCTCCTGGTGCCTTTTTACTTTTCCATAAAGACGGGGAAGACAAAGACATCCTTCGTACTCTTCTTCCTCTCCCCGGAAACTTACTATTTGAGGGTTAATCAGGGGGATAATATTTTCAGATTTTGTGTCCTTTAAAAGAATAATAACCACTCTTAAGTTTACTCCCACCTGGGGTGCGGCCAAGCCAACTCCTTTTATGGGTGAGGCTTTCAGTGTGTCAATCATATCTTTAATTAAAATATGAATTTCCGGAGTTATCCGACTAACTTCCTTACTTACTGTTCTTAATATTGGGTTTCCTGAGTTAATTATTTCTCTAACCATTTCACCAAACCATTAATCCCGAAGGGTCAGGTATAATTTTTATTCTGTCTTTAACAGATTTAAGTATATCAAAAAGCCTTAAACTTTCAGCTACATTTATCTCTCCTCTAAGGAGAATCAGTCCCCGATATTTTCCACTTCTTTTTTGAGGGAAAAAATAGGTGTGGATAGTATGCTTAAACTCCCTGTCAATCCAGCTTTTAATTAAACCTCCCTCTTTTTTAATAGCTTCTTTATCTACTCCCTCAACTATTAGCATAATCAGCCTGGCATAGGGTGGGTAGTCAAAGTTCCTGTATTTCTCCAGGATTATTTTAGCCCAGTTTCTGGCTGTTTCTTGAACATCCAGAGCCTCCTTGTAAGTTAATAAATGAATTGGCTGACTGCTCCAGCTGATTAAACGAAAAATGTTTTTATACACTACTTCTTCTCCCTGGTAGTCGGGAAGGTTATAGTTTAAATCGGGGTTGCCGTAAACAGAGAAATCGGGTTTATAATCGTAAAAAAAAGAGAAAATCGCCTCAGTTCCCACAACTAATAAGGGTCGGGTAGCTTGAAGTTTAGTTAAAATCTCCCTTCTACTAATTTCGTTAAGGGAGTCAGCATCAATTCTGAGGGTTTCCACCTTAAAGAGGCTTTTAAGTTCTTCGGTTATTCTCTGAGTGCCGACGCCTAATAAAACCATATCACTCTCAACACAATTAGGACATTTTTCCTTTATGGTAGTGAAAAAGTCACAGGTATGACAGTGAAGCCGACCAGTTTTAAGATGATAAACCAGGTTAACCTGGCAATTTGGGCATTTTACCTGATAATTACATTTTCGACAGAGATAAACCGTATAAAAACCCCTTCTATTCTGAAAATATAATACAGATCCACTATTATCAAGGGTTTCTTTTATTTTATTAAGGGTATCTACCGGGTAATAAACATCTCTTTCTCTTCTCGGAATGATAAGAGGTGGTTCCTCGGGGTTAGTAGTGGTTCTACAGTATTGGTATTTTCCAGTAGTTTGTAAATATAACAGAAAGGGTGTTTCTATTGAAGAGGTAACTATCACCGAACATAAATTATTAGCCTGAATAAACTCCAGGCAATCTTTAGCGTCAATACGGGGAGAGGTGAAGGTTTTAAAGTATCCACTGTCAATCTCATCAAAAACAACTAACTGCAGATTATTATAAGGAAGAAATAATGACCTCAGCCCCCCGACGATGATTTTTTTTGTTCCCAACCTGATTTCTTCCCAATCTTTTAACTTCTGGTCAAGGCTTTTATACTCCGACCAGTGCAGAGGTTTCCTGCCGGTTTCTGTAAACAATTTTCTTTTCCAGTAATAGGAGTGATACAAGCGTGAAGATAAAAATAACACCTGACCACCCTGTTGGATGGCTTTTCTAATTTTTTCCAGTACCAGAGCTTGGCGTTCAGTTGGAGTTCCTTCAATTACCAGATATTCGGGCTCGGGTTTGCATAAGGTTATTTTTTCCAGAGAAACTTCTTTAAGGAAGAGTTTCCCCGATTCCAAAACAGATCGGGCTTCTTTGGCTAAAGCAGTGTCCATCAATTTAGAAAAAGGGTTAGGAAAAGGTTTTTCTACCTGCTTTTCCGCATCTGGGTAATAATGGAATATCTTAGCTTTCTGAAAAACTGTTTTACGATAGGTGTATTTAAGAGGGTATATTTTAATTAACCCTTTATTGCTCAAGGCTTTTAATGTGGTAGAAGCTCGGGTTTTAAACTTTCTTTTTAAAGTATCTACGGTAGTTTCCGGGTGATTAATGAGGTATTCCAGTATATCCCCTTGAACATAAGCTCCTTTTTCTCTGAGTTTTTGAAGCGTTTCTTCAGTTGATTCCTGATCTAATAATAACTTGACCATCTCTACCCCTTTTCCATAAAGAGGGTGGGGTAGAGCAAATCTCAGTGCTTGAAAAAAGGTGGTCAGATAATAGGCAGATGACCAGACAAGTAACTGTAGAAGAATAGGGGTAACCAGGGGTTCTTCGTCTATTACTTCTAGGATAGGCTTGAGCTCTAAGGAGTAATCTTTCACATCGGTGCTTTCTAAAACCAAACCTACGGTGTGGTTATCCTGGGGGCCAAAAGGCACCAGCGCCCTACCGCCAACAGGAGGTTCTGGCTTGGTTGACTGGTAGGAGTATATAGATTTATGAAAGCTGTCCCTGGTATCAACAGCAACTCGTAGGTGTTTGTGGTTAACCATTAAATAAAGTATACACCAAACCCTTAATTAAGGACAGTGTTCTTTTGAATTGTTATGGTTAAGACACAAAAAGTTTGTAGTAATCAAATGTTCTTGCGTATTAGTCGTTACGAGCCCCGCATCTGTTTACCAATCTCCTATAAGTGAGAGGTTAGCTGGATTAAAAAATCACCTTCCTCCAGGCTGGAAATATATGATTTAGAAGGCAAGCAGATCACCTTTAATCCTGGCCGTACCTGGATAACCATAATTACCGACGGCAAGAAATTAGTCTATTAAATATCTTCTACGGTTAAAATAAAACGGGGAGTAATATTAACAATATCCCAACCCAGAAGGTATATACAATCATTGCAGATCGCAGCACTTCCTGGGTGGATTTAGTCCAGTTCTCTTTCCCTTGTTTGAATTGATAATACAGGTAAGTAATCAGTAAAGAAATGTTGATAATATTCCAACCAATGATAGTAAAGCGGTTAACAGTTAAACTTTCAAAATATAGGGTGCGGTAAATAATTGCTGAAAAAGCATAGAGACAGATAATAAGACTTAGTGTTCCGATTGCCAGAAGAACCTTTCTCAACCAATTTTCCACTTTAAGTGAAAGATTATTTCTGGTTAGAGGGGTAGCCACAAATATCAAGCCCAGGGTAAAAAGCAGGAATATATTGTAAATTAACAACAGTTCTCTTTGTTGAAAAGGCTGCCAGAAATTAAAGGGGAGTGCTAACAAAAAACCTACCTGAAAAATGAGCATAAGGGGAGCAAATATGGAGCCTATGGTTGGTATCAACCTGATGAAACCCTGTTGAAAGTTTTGTTGACTGGGGGTAATTCTGGGGGTGTAAACCAGAGAAACAGTTATTACTGGTACCAGGCCAAATACAAAGGGATAGACCCACCTGACCAATTCTTCCTGGAAATAAATGCCCAGGGTATTGAATAAACTGGAAAACAGGGTGATAAAAGCGATAGAAATGGAGATTAAAATACCTCCCAGGAGAAGAACCTCTATAGATTTCAGGAAAAAGGAGTAGTGTTCCTGTGAGTCAGAAAGAAAACTTAGCTGACACCAGCTCAGAATGAGCCAGCTTAAAAGTGGTAGGTGAGACAAAAAGATATCAAGATAGTGGTTAGCATAACCTTCATCTGACCAGAAGTTAGCCAAGGGCTGATTAATAATCCACGACCCATAGGCAGCTAACAGTAGTAGAAAGAATATTAAGATATAAGACTGTTTTCTTTTTTGATAGAGATCCGAAAACAGATATTGATTTATGAAAGTGACAGTTAAAGGAGACCAGATGAGGAAAAGAAAGGGAATAGTAGTCTTAGCTACATGCATTTCCAGTCCCTGCTGGGAGAAAATACTAAAAAGAAAGCCCAGAATACCACTTAAGGTAACTACCAATACCCAGTTTACGCCCTTACCTTTTTCCAATAACTTATCTCTCTGGTGATGCAAACGGAAATACCAGGCAGAAACTAACCTATCCTGTGGATTAATCTGATACAGCCTGTTTATTTCCGATAAGAATGCTCCCTCTCTTCCTTCCAGGCAAGACTTATGGTAAAGTTCTTCTAACAAGGAGGGAGTCTCTAAAGAGTACTCAATTTCTTTATTTAAATCAAACATATATGCTTTTTTATTTAAGTTTCGGTAACCTCATCAGTGTTGGTGGGCTCAACAGTTTTATCAATTTCTACTGTGGTTACAGTTTCTAATTTTACTCCTTCAACCAACGGCAAAGGCTGTTGTCTCCTTCTTAATACAAAAATAACTGTAGTTATGAGTATTATTGCCAGGCTTATAAGTTGAGCCAGAGAGAGCCCTATAAATATCCGAGGTTCAATCCTCATAAACTCTACCAATATCCTAGAGAGAGAATGCAGGAAGAAATAACTTAAAAGCACCTCTCCTTCTTTAAACTTCTTTTTATGTTCAAGATAAAGTACTAATCCGAGAAGCAGAAAATTAGCTACTGACTGATACAGGAAAACCGGGTGAAAAAAGGTGTAAGTCTGATAGCCCCAGGGCCTGAAAGCTGGAGCTACAAACATTCTTAAAAAGCCGGTGGTCGGATAACCTATTAATTCCTGATTGAAGAAATTACCCCAACGCCCGATACCCTCGGCAATGAATAAAGTGGGAGCGAAGGCATCCCCAACTCTCCAGGGGGAAATCTTTTTAGCGCGAGTGTAGAAGTAGAGGATGAGTACAGCTACTACGATACCACCATGAAGAGTAAGTCCACCTTCCCAGATGTAAAAGATTTTTATGGGGTCACTAAGGTAATAAGGCAGGTTAAGTAGAACATAAGCCAGGCGGGTGCTTATTAATCCGAGGGGAACCCCTAAAAGGAGTAAATCATCCACCATAGAAGGAGAAAAGTTATATATTTTAGCCCGCCAGAAGCCAAAAGCGTAACTAAGCAACACACCCAGAAGAATACACACACTATATAACCTGATTTCCACGGGTCCCAGTCTCAGGGATTGAGGTGTAGGCAAATTCCCGGAAAAAAATTGATAAACATAATAGGCACCTGCAGTTAACAGTAGCAGGGATAGGGTAAGCAAAATAACTAAGTAAACTTGTTTCTTGTTCATAAGTTAGATAACCTCCGTCTAAAAATATACCTGTGTATTATCTTATACAAAATTGTCAGAAGAATCATCACTCCTAGGGGTAAAAATAAGTAGGGAGAAACCTCAGGTTGAAGCTGAATCAATACTATGCTGCGGGCTATGCTAAGTGCCCAGAGAAGGGGAAGACTTCTGGTTAATAAAAACAGGAGGCTTAGGGTTAACCAGAACCCTGCCACCTCGGTATAAAGAAGAGGTTTCTGCCATATAAGTTCCGCTGTTATTCCGAGGATTGGTACTATCAGAAAAAGTAAAATATCCGGAAGGTAAGGTTTTAGCAAGTGATAAAAGAGTGCAAAAGTTAGGGTTACCCAGGCTAAAAGAAAAGTCAGTTCCAGTCCAAACATAGATAGGGAGGTAAATTCCATCTCAAAATTAATCGGTAGGTAAAAGTACAAACCAAAGGTTATCAAGAAAGCCAGGAGCATAGAGTTGAAACCTCCGGGAGATAAACCTAATTGCTGTGGTTCTTTCAGGTCAAGATAAAAAACAGCAACCAGGGCAAAACCTAACAAAGAAGGTTCATAAAAAGGTATACCGGCTATGTTAAGACTTATTATTAGGAGAACCAGCGGTAGCAGGGGAAGGGTCAAACGGGTTAAGGGAGAAAGGCTATTTTGAGTGGTCTGTAGAGTGCTATCAGTCAGGTGGAAAAAGAGAAATACCAGATAGATGGTTAATAAGGTAAATCCTACTAAGAGGGAAAGCCCTATATGAAATTTAATAAAAGTCAGGGACTGAGCTAATATAATTCCGATAAACATTAATATAACTCTAATCTCGGATGATTTTATTTTTTTCATTACCAGGAAAGGGATAAGACAAAAAGCCACAGATAAAAGCCAGAAACTGGCAAAATCCCAATAAGCGGGAAGCCCCCAGACGCTTCTTACCTCCCTTAGTTGGGGTAAACGAGCGGATATTATTTCCATTTCTACTTTTTCTTTATCAAAATCCTGGCGGTTAACTGTTTCTATATAATGTAAAAGGGCTCTATAATGGAAATCCAGGGGTTTTATCAATGTAGGGTATATCGCATCAAGGGTTCGGGTTACCTGGATGAATACGGTAGCCCATTCCGTTAAGAAATACCTTAAATCCGTGATATCCACAAGGTAAGGTAAGTTTTTCAGGTATTCCAGCCATCTGCTTTCTAAAGGAATGGCGACCTCTCTGGAGAGAAAACGATTAGAATAACTCAGAACATCTTTTAGGTCATAACCCTCAATCTTCAGGAAATCAACGAAGGATTCAGCCTGAAATCGCGAACGAGGGGTAAAATTTCTACCTGATTCAAAGAAAATTACTTCTTCTAATTCCCGGATAGTTCTAGCTTCCAGAGCTGCTCGGCTAAAGCGGTGGGGGTCAAGATTGAAAGCTTTGGAAGCCACCCACCTGGAATAACCCTCTTCCATAAAAGAGTTGGGTTTTGAAATATGTTCTCTAATTGCTATTCTAGTTAATTTCTGGATTTCCTGGTAAGTAAGGGGGATAGCTATAGTTGGTTTTATGACATCTCTTGCACCCTCAACTTCAACATCATGCAGGGTAATTTTTACCTCTTTACCTATAAAACCATCTGCCTTAAGAATTCTGGCTATGTTGGTCAACATTTCAGTAGTTGCTTCGGGAACTTTTTCATCTTTTCTTGATATTAAGATAAAAGGTTCAATGATACGTTCTGAAGTTTGTTGCTTGATATATTCTGGTTCAAAAAAACTAAGAACCAGGGAGGAAGCGAATAATAATATTATTAATATTCCTGTAAACAGGGCAGGTATAGAATTATTATGGTTTTTTTTCATTGTAAAATATTCGCTCCTAATTAAAAAGATGTATTTCTTTATTATACCTTATTTATTTTCGAAGTAATCCTCTTTAGTCTATTCATATCGCCTCCCAGTCTTTGATTATATGAAAGCACCTTAGAACA
>BBPF01006476.1_pt1 | contig 12020 bp, 11 predicted proteins | sample 1343921 | NCBI WGS metagenome assembly BBPF01 (sample SAMD00019090, study PRJDB2971) | groundwater metagenome | isolation source: The Cedars highly-alkaline
GCAGCAAGACAATATATGAAACCAATTATTAATTAAATTTTATTACAAATGAAAATGCTAACATTACTTTCAATTGCAGTTTTAACGGCTATGTTTATTACTTCTTGCAATAAAGAAGAGGTGGGAACTGATAAATCAAGGATAGAAATAGTTGTTAGAGCGAAGACACCTGTTTTAAAAAATGCGGCTACTCAGCCAATGGTTATCGAAACCTTTAAAATTAACATTGATGAAATTGAATTCGAACTTGCAGACGAGTGGGAAGATATGGTTCCCGACGGCATTGTAAAATTGCATGAACTTGACGGCCCGTTTTTAATCGATTTGGTTTCGCCAAATGCAATTACCGGACTTTCTCTTGGAAATGTATTGGTTCCCAGGGCACAATACGAGGTTGTGGAGTTTGATCTCGATAGCACCAAGGTAACCACTATACCAGAAATGTTACATCGCTCCATTTTTGTTTCAGGAACATTAAATGGTATCCCATTTCAGTTTTGGACTAATTATGATGCTTCATTTGAAATTTATTTACAAGACCAAAATCGCCTGAATCTTACAGGCGCAGAGGCTATTGTTTTTATAGAATTTAACATGGGCTTAATTTTTCAAAGCTTTATTTCGCGAGGATTGGCCAATGCCGTTGACGGCAACAGAAACGGAATTATAGAAATTGGACATAACGACACCGATGGCAACAGGCGCTTTGTGGAGGGCATGATTGACGCAATTGTGGAATCGGTAGAGGTTGATGATGATGATGATGATGATGATGATGATGATGGATGATGATGATGATGATGATGACAATGATAATTAACCTAACTTTACTGAGAAATTTAAATGCCAAAGCCCCGCAATTTTGTGGGGCTTTGTAAGTTTAACATCAAATCAAGCTCATTGGCGTTCCTTAACAACAAGGCAATTAACACTTAGGCTAAATTAAAACTTTTTTTTACTGAATGAATATCTTTCAAAAACTATAGCTTGCATTATGAAGGTCTTCAAGGTTTCTGAATTTACGGGGAGGATCTAGATAACGTTCAAGAAATCTATACATCTTAAGCCTTATTTCTTTGGCAAGTTTTGTATCAAGCCTGTCAAATGAATGACCTCCGGGTAAATCCTGATAAATTTTATATTCAAATTCTTTATCGTAGGCCTTCAAACTTTTAATAAGGTGTTCAACCTCCAGGACATTAACATCCTCGTCGTTGGTATTGGTATTAATTAACAATGGAGTTTGCAATTTATGTGCCTGCCAGGCAGGAGATCTGCGCCTGTATTCATTTACATTTTCGTACGCAGTTTTACCAATATGATAATCAGCCGAAAACAAATCTCTGTACTCTTGAGTTTTATAACCCATTCGGGCAACCAGGTCGCTTACCGGCACTCCGGCAAAAGCTGCTTTGTAGTTTTGCGGATATTCAAAGATGCAGAGGAGGGCAATAAGGCCTCCATGACTCCAACCTATAATTCCTACACGGTTTTTATCAATAAAATTGTAGTTCTCCAACATAAACGCCCTGCTTGCTTCAACATCCTCAATTTCAAGTCCGCCGTAATCGATTGCTTCATAAGTGTCACGGCCATAACCGGTACTACCTCTGTAATCGACGGCGACCACAATATATTGTTGTGCCATCAGTTCACGAATTATATGGGAGTTCCTTGTGTCAAAATTAGCATGAATACCGCTACGTGGGAAAACAATTAAGGGATACTTTTTGGTGCGGTCAATATCTTGCGGGATAAAAACATAAGACCAGAATCTGAACGGGTTCCCGGCTCCCTGTGCTGTAGGGTTTTTTTCTACTCTTAATGGAGGGCCTGTCAATCTCACTTTGTCGACAAAGGCAATATCTCCTACTTTATCATACCATAAAACATCATCAATTCTTTTTTCTAGCATATCCAGTCTATGGTTCAGGTTTTCAAATTGCCTGTTCATGTTTTCTATCAGCCTTTTTAATTCCAAATTAGTTTCCTGACCAAAAGCTTTCAAACCCATAATGATTATAAGGGTTGTAAAAATCATTTTTTTCAAAATTGGTTTCATAATTTATTTATTTAAAATTGTGGAAGTTTTTATTGTTAAGCGGTTGTTTTTAACTTATCCCTTATGATAATTAATTTCTTCATTTAAGAATATTTTTTCTAATGAATCCATATTGGGAATGAACAGGAGTGTTATATAATTATAGTTCCTTCAAAAACAAATACAGCAGTCCCTTCGAGAAAAATTTCATGGAATGAATTATCATCCTTTTTAACAAAGCTTACAACAAGTTTTCCGCCCGGAGCATTCAGTTCGAATTTATTATTTTTTAACCCATATTTTATACAAACAGCTATAGCAGCAGCCACTGACCCAGTACCACAGGACAATGTTTCCTCTTCAACTCCTCTTTCATAGGTTCTGATAAAAATTTTCTCTCCGCTTATTTCAACAAAATTTACATTTACTCCTTCCTTTGACAGTCCTTTGTTGTACCTAATTATTTTTCCTTCGGCATTAACATTTATTCTATCTATATCCTTAACAAAGGTCACAAAATGAGGAGAGCCGGTATTCATCAAATAGCCATCGCCTGTTTCAATAATGTTTTTTACATCTTTCAAACCAAGTTGAACAAGGTTTTCGCCGGTGAAATGAGCAATATGTTCGCCGTCAATACCCTTAAACCTAGTTGACGGATTGGTTTTTCCTTTAGACCTCCAAAATGCTGCCAAACATCTTCCGCCATTCCCGCACATTGTACTCTCAAGCCCGTCGGCGTTAAAATATTTCATACCAAAATCATATCCGTCAATATGATAATACAGCATAAGTCCGTCGGCTCCTATGCCAATTTTTCGGTTACATAAAAACCGGATAGCGTCGGCTGACAATCTGACATTTGGGTGTTCTGTTTTATCAATAATAATAAAATCATTGCCGGTTCCATGATATTTGTAAAAACTGAGTTTCATTATAAATCTCTTAAAGATTGTTAAATAGAATTCCTATAACTGAATTTTAATGGAATTGGCGTTATTTTTGTGTTTAGCTGGTATAAGTAAGAAAATTGAAAATTATATGTTGTTAAGTTAATAAAAAAACAAATTCGATTTGCTCTTTTTATGTAATTGATTATTAATCGGTTTAGAACAAAGCTAAATTTTGAATACTAATTAAAATTAAATATTATGAAAATAAATAAGTATTTGTTGAATATTTTATTGGCAATCGTTGGAGGGCTTGTAGCTCTTTTTGTTTACTCCAAAGTAGTGGGTAATAAGCAGGTAGTAAGTTTTCATGAAGCACAGCCAGCAACGTTTATAAATTCGCCTGCGCCCAAAATTACCGGGGAGTTTGATTTTGTTTATGCAGCCGAAAAAAGTGTGCATGCAGTTGTTCATGTTATGTCGACTACACTGCGGCAGTCCCGGCCTTTACATCCGTTCTGGGATTTTTTTTACGAGACTCCGCCTCAACGTGAACAAACTCCTGTTATTGGTTTTGGGTCAGGTGTTATTATTAGCCCAGATGGATACATAGTAACCAATTACCATGTAATTGAAAATTCAAGGAGTATAGAAATTGTAATGAATGACAAGCGTACTTTTGAGGCGCAATTAGCAGGTATTGATCCCAGTACGGATTTAGCCCTGTTAAAAATTAAAGAAAATAATCTTCCGTATCTTAAAATGGGTAATTCCAATGAACTACGTGTCGGACAATGGGTTCTTGCAGTGGGCAACCCTTTTAATCTTACATCAACAGTTACAGCAGGTATTGTTAGTGCTATGGGTAGAAATTTAAATGCTCTTAGTGACCGTAATTTGCCTATAGAATCATTCATTCAGACCGATGCTGCCGTTAACAGAGGCAATAGCGGCGGGGCTTTGATAAACCTCAATGCCGAACTGATGGGAATTAACACGTTAATAGTTTCTCCAACCGCCGGTTATTCTGGCAATTCTTTTGCTATTCCCGTAAACATTGTGCGAAAAGTTGTAGAGGATTTAAAAGAGTTTGGTGAAGTTCAGAGGGCTTTGCTTGGGGTAACCATAAGGGATGTTAACGCACATCTGGCCGATTCATTGAAATTAGACAGAATTGCCGGAGTTTACGTAGTTGGAGTCTCTGAAGATGGTGCAGCAAAAGCCGCGGGTATAAAAGCCGGTGATGTTATTATTAGTATTAATGGCATTCCGGTGAATAGCGTGCCTGCGTTACAGGAACAAGTAAGCATGCATAGGCCTAATGATAAAGTTACGGTTGTTGCAGAAAGACGTGGCAGAAGCCAGAATTTTAATGTTATATTGCGTAATGTAAAAGGCACAACAGCTAAGGTACAACCGCAGGAAGTATTTATGGGAGCTAAATTTTCAGAAGTTCCCAATGATTTGAAACAACAACTAAGAATAAATTCAGGAGTTCAAATTACTGAACTTTTACCGGGAGAATTCAGTTCAGCGGGCATTAGGGAAGGATTCATTATCACACGTATAAACAATGTAAATATTAATAATGCCGGCGATGTACAGAAAGTATTGGAGGGTCATAAAGGCGGCGTGTTTGTTGAAGGCGTTTACCCGAACGGAACTAAAGCCTATTATGCATTTGGATTATAATTTGAAAAAAATTTGGAATATTTTTTTTGTTCCGGTTTAGCAGTTTGTTTTTTAGGAAGGTAATTTTTTTCCCGATTCAAAAGCAGCAAACTAATCCGGAACATTTTTTTTAAATAAATTGCATTAAAAATGCGTTCATATTAAGAGTTTTGCAATCTTTTTTGATAATAAAGTGTTTAATATGTAATTTCAAACATTTTTAAGGCAACAAAATGGCAGTATGAGACAATTAAAGATCACAAAATCAATTACTAACAGGGAAAGCGCTTCACTTGAAAAATATTTGCAGGAAATTGGCAGGGAAGAATTAATTTCTATTGAGGAGGAAGTGGAGCTTGCGCAACGCATAAAAAAAGGAGATCGCACGGCACTTGAAAAATTAACGCGTGCGAACTTACGTTTTGTGGTCTCAGTTGCTAAGCAATTTCAAAATCAGGGACTTAGTTTACCCGATTTAATTAATGAGGGGAATCTTGGCCTGATAAGGGCCGCTGAAAAATTTGACGAAACCAGAGGGTTTAAATTCATTTCATATGCCGTTTGGTGGATTCGTCAATCCATTTTGCAGGCTCTCGCTGAACAATCTCGCATTGTGAGGTTACCCTTAAACCAGGTTGGCACTTTGAACAGAATTAACAGGGCTTTCTCAAAATTTGAACAAGAGTTTGAACGCAATCCTTCTCCGGAAGAACTCGCAAATGTTATGGAGCTTCCAAAAGAAAAAATTGCCGACACTCTCAGAGTTTCTGGCAGGCATGTGTCTGTAGATGCCCCTTTCAGCGATGGAGAGGATAACAGCCTTCTTGATGTGCTTGTCAATAGTGACTCACCGAATGCAGATAAAATTCTGATAAATGAATCCCTTATGAAGGAAATTGAGAGATCTTTAACAACACTTACCGATAGGGAAAGGGATATAATAAGATTGTTTTTCGGCATTGGGATTCAAGAAATGACTCTTGAAGAAATAGGAGAGAAGTTTGACCTGACGCGAGAACGGGTAAGACAAATAAAGGAGAAAGCAATCAGAAGGTTAAGGCACACCTCGCGATGCAGGCATTTAAAATCCTATCTTGGCTAAAAATGTTAAGGCCAAATTTTTAAATATTTGCAGGAGAAAGATTTTAATTACAAAAAATAATTTTTTCTTTCTTTTGCAGTCAGCATTGGAAAGAACCAAGAATAACCTTTGCATCATTTTCCGGAAAATTCCGAATCAGTTCCACCTAAAATGAGCTGTTAATAATATTCTTACTTTCTGATATTATCTTCTTTTTGATGCCCGTGATCCGCCTCCGAATAAAATTCCTGCTCCAATACAAAACCCGAAGTCATACCAGCCTCCTTTGTTATTGATTTCATACATAGCAACTGTTTCAAAAAACAAACTTATAATAAAAGTAAATGGTGCAATAAACCCGTGGAGTAAACCGGACCAAAACCCATAAGGAGGTTCTGTTCTGCAGGCCTCAATGTCCGTAACACCTGCACAGGCATTGAGAAATAAAAAAACAACAATTACTGATAAGAAAAGTATTTGTTTTTTCCGATTTCCGAATAATAGATGTTCCATGCTAATTAATTTAAATTATCTGAATTCAAATATTACAGATTTTATATAGATTTAATTAATTTTTCAAATACCACCAGTTATTCTTGCCACATACTTTCAGGATAAAATTACATGGGAAAAATTTATTAATGAAATTTATTCCCATGTAAACCAATTTATCCTGCCAATCTCAAATTTGAATTCATTGGTTATCGAAATTCAATTTATTCCTAATACCCATTTCTGTTTTCAATTTTAGAGGCAATTTAATAACAATTAATTGATTATATGTAGTGAGCAAGGCTTAATTTACTCATTCAAAAAAGTGTGCTTTTGTTTATTTAAAATTATTCAAGGATTAAACAATCATTGTATTTTATTTAACAGGAAAGAAACTTATTGCTGTTCCACCTCCGGGTGCAAGGTTCAATATCAGTTCTGATTCAGAGGTTACCTGCAAAGTCCTGATATTGAATACGGTTGGGTTTTTATCCCAATGAGCATCTATTCCATCTTCATATATAATAGCATTATAAGTAGTGCCGGGTTTTAAAAAGTCAGTAGTTATATGTAATTGCCTGGCCTTTTCATCTGTTATGCTTCCAAGAAACCAGTTTCCGGTTTCTCTCTCTTCCCGGGCTATTGTAACAAATTCTCCTATTTCTCCATTTAAAACGTTTGTTTGTTCCCAGTCAACCCCAACATCCCTTATGAATTGGAACGCAGGATGTCCTTTATAATATTTTAGTAAATCGGCCACCATTTGCAGCGGACTGTATATAACCACATAAAGGGCGAGCTGGTGGGCAAGTGTAGTATTAACCTGGTTGTCGGGCCTATAAGGTTTCAGTTTTATATTAAATATACCAGGGGTATAGTCAATTGGCCCGGCAAGCATACGTGTAAAGGCAACAATGCTTAAATGTTCAGGCGGATTACCACCGTCAATTGCCCATGCATTAAACTCTTGGCCGCGAAGGTTTTCACGGGTAAAATCGTTAGGGAAAGTACGTCTGAGGCCGGTGTCCATAATTGATTCATGGCTGTTTACAGAGGCTTTATGTTTTGCCGCGGTTTCAAGAACTCTCATGTAGTGATTAACCATCCATTGCCCGTGATGGTATTCTCCTTCGGGGATTATGGTTCCGACATAGCCGGTTTTAACCAAATCGAAACCATGGTGCTTCATTAGGGCGAAGGCTGTGTCAAGTTGATTTTCGTATGTTGTAACAGCTGCAGAGGTTTCGTGGTGCATTATTAGTCTTACATTTCTTTCTCTTGCGTAGTTTACAACTGCCTCTAAATCATAATCAGGATATGGCGTTACAAAATCAAATATTCCTTCTCGGGATGCTGTTCCTATCCAGTTTTCCCAGCCGGTATTCCAACCTTCTATAAGCACCGCACCAATGTTATTTTCTGCGGCAAAATCAATATGATACTTTGCGTTTTCGGTTGTTGCACCATGTTTGCCGCTAATGTAATTCCAGGTTGATATTCCCAGATGCATTTCCCACCAAATTCCGATATATTTTGTGGGTTTAGCCCATGAAACATCTCCGAGTTTGTTCGGCTCATTCAAGTTTAAAGTAAGGTTTGACTCAATCAGATCCCCGGCTCTATCTGCCATTTTAATCGTTCTCCAGGGAGTTGTGAAAGGGGTGGTTTGCGAAACTTTATAATCAGTTCTTCTTGAACCAACAAGATTACTGCGCATACTTAAATTAACTGTATCAATTGCCAGAGTAATTCCTGAATAATTGATAAGGGCGGCTTCATGAAAACTCAGATAAAGACCTTCTTCGGTTTTCATGGTAACAGGAGTATTCACTGCATTTACAGGTATATAGGTTTGCGCAAGGTTTGGATGATTTCTTTTGCTTAGGGCATCAATTTCATTCAAAAACGTAGTACTGTAAAGATGTTCAGATATATCCCAGTCTCCGGGTGTCCACCAGCACTTATGGTTCCCTGTCAACCGGAAATATGTATTTTCCTCTGCAATTAAAACATTATTAAGGTTGTTCTGCAGGGGAAATTCATATCTGAAGCCGAGCCCGTCGTCGTAAACCCTGAAAACCACATCAAATTTCCTCTGTAAATTAGTGGTTTCGCTGAAGGAGACATTTAATTCATTAAAGTGGTTTCTAACGTACCTCTGCTCACCCCAGGGGAGTTCCCATGTTTCGTCAAAGCTTCGTTTGGCGACTCCTGTTATCTCGAGGTTGTATGCCAGTGGTAATGCATCAACAAATTCAAAACCCAGGGTTGAAGTATCTATAACCGGTGCAGAATTTCGTGTTACTGTATATGCTGCCTGACCCTCTTCTGTGAGAAATACATTAACTTTTATATTTCCGGAAGGGGATTCTACATGGGGTCTTTCAATGATCTTGCATGAAACAGCAAGGAGTAGAATAAGGATGAATGTAAGATAATTTAATTTCATTTTGCGGGGTTTTTATTTATCAATTTCTTTCCATGCGAGTGCGCTTGCGCCAACAATAGCAGCATCACCAGGTTTAAGTTGTGATGGTAATACCTTAATTTTATTTCTAAAAATTGGCAACAAATGCTTTTCCATATTTTTAATTGTTGACTCAAAAATAAGATTTCCGGAGGCAACCGGGCCACCAAACAAAAATATTGCTTCGGGGCTCAGGTGATGCACAGTATCGGCCAAACCTTGACCAAGATACTGTCCGGTAAGTTCGAATACTTCCAGAGCTATTCTATCACCTTTAATAGCAGCGTCGAAAATCATTTTTGAGTCCAGTTCATTAAATGCTTTGTCTGCAAGCAGGCTTGTAGTTGCATTGTATTTGGCCATAAGTTCAAATGCCGTTCTAACCATGCCGGGCGCCGAGCAATAGGCTTCGAGGTGGCCTAAGGCACCGCAACCGCATAAACGTCCGTTTGGTATCAGGGTGGTGTGTCCGCATTCTCCGGCAAATCCATCGTGCCCGTAAACCAAATCGCCATTAACAACCAGCCCGCTGCCAACACCTGTACCAAGTGTATAAACAACAAAGTTTTTCATATTTTTTGCTCCGCCATAAATCATTTCCCCAATTGCTGCGGCATTTGCATCATTAGTAAGAACAATATTATTTATGTCGGTAAAATGCTTTTTCAATAAATCAACAAAATGAATTATTCCTTTAAATGAAAGATTTGGTGCGTATTCAATGGTGCCACTGTAATAATTGCCGTTTGGCGCACCTATTCCAATACCTACAATTGTAATATCGGTGCTGACCAATTTTACTGATTTGGAAAGTTCCTTTATTGCAGTTGCCAAATCGTTTATGAACACGTCAATATCGCCATGCTTGGGTGTTTGAATTGTGTTATTGATTATAACGTTTCCGAGTTGGTCTACCACCCCTATAACGGTATTTGTACCGCCAATATCAATACCTATTGCAACTTTCTTCATGTTTTAAATTTTAATATTAAAATATAAATATTTTGTTTTTTAAAAATAAACCGGGAAAAATAATCTGACAAGTTTTTGTTAGAAATTTTCCCGGTAAATTAAAATATAATTAATCTGACAATCAGGTTGTTCTTATTTTACTACCCTTCACTGCAAAAAATAAAATATAAAGGTAACAAATGGCAGGTATTATAAACGCCAGTGAATAGCCTAATTGGGGATTATCGGCAATTCTACCCATAATGAGAGGAATTACGGCGCCACCTACAATAAGAGTGTTAATAATTCCTGATGCCGTACTCATTTCGCCTGCATCAAGCCCTTTTACAGCCAATCCAAAAATAGTAGGGAACATAACTGAATTAAAAAGTCCTATGGAAACCAATGTCCAAATGACGACCTGCCCAGTGATAAAAATTGTAGATAAAGCAAGTATGGCAGAAATACCGGCAAAAACTGCAAGTGTATTATTGGCATTTCCTCGTCCGAACTGAATGGCTATTAGGTTGATGAAAGAAGTTCCCAGAAATATTAACCCTATATTAAAGTTCCAGTTGGTAGCAAAAGCACCTGAAACAAATGCAAGAACAAGTACAAGGAGAAAGAAACTATATTTTTTTGTATTATCCTTAATTTCGGATAACATTATTGAACCAAAGAACCTTCCTACCATGGCACCACCCCAGTATATGGCTGCATATGTTGAAGCTTGTTCCTTTGCAATGTTAAGCTCTTCATGTAAAAAGCTAACCAGTAATCCGGCAATACCTACTTCGGCACCCACGTAGAAAAAAATTGCAAGAGCGCCGAGAAGAACATGGGGATATTTCCAGACACTTTTTTTCGATTCGGCTGATGATGTATTAATGATTGGAAGTTTAATAGACAAAATGATAAACGTTACGAGCAGAATAATTCCTCCCATAAATAAAAATGGAACTTGAACAGCTTGTGCTGATTGTTGAGCTACCATCTCTTCGGCACCTTTGAAAATAAAAAAGGCTATTATCAATGGAGCTATCATGGTTGCAATGGAATTCAAAGCCTGTACCAAATTCAACCTGCCCGATGCAGTTTGTTCAGCGCCAAGAGCAACTACATAAGGATTGGCAGTAGTTTGTAAAATAACAACACCGATAGCAAGCACAAAGGTGGCAATTAAAAACATTGGGAAAGATGGAATCAGGGCAGCCGGATAAAAAAGCAAACTACCGGCGGCCATTATAAACAGGCCAGAAATGAGGGCCGATTTATAGCCTATTTTTTTGATAATATAACCCGAAGGAACTGACATTACAAGGTAGGTAATGAAAAACGCTCCTGTTAATAGCTGGGCTTCAAATTCACTAAGATCGAAAATATCTTTTACTTTTGAGCTAAGCGTAATTATAAAGGTAGTAGCGAAGCCAAAAATGAAGAAAATCGAAGATATTGCATACATTCCAATGCCTGATGAATTACTTTTTTTTTCCATAATAGTTTTTATTGAATTGATAGTTAGAGTAGTATTTGAATTTTTCCCGGAACAAATTAGTTTTTTTAGGTCATATAAAAAAATTATACACATTATTTTGAAAAGAGGCTGTCCCGAATGCAACTCTATTATTTCAACCTAAAAACTCCCTTTGACAGATATTATTACCCTTTAAGCAATTATTTTTTAACCGAATAAAAAGGGAAATTACATTTTTTGTCAACAAACAAATGAAAAAATTGCACCGGGGACAGCCTCAATTAAACATTAACAGTTCGGGTAAACCAAATACTTTAAAAACAAACTAAATCAAGTATGCTATAATTATTCTATCAATTCAAATTTCACTTTCTTTAAATCTGCTGAGTTGGTACCGATAAACAAATGAAAGTCGCCTGGCTCGGCTCTTAATTCATTATTGGCATTATAAAAAGCCAAATCATTTGAGCTTATGTTAAAAGTAACAACCTTTGATTCGCCTGCCTCAAGATGTATTTTCTGAAAACCCTTAAGTTCTAACACGGGCCGGGTTATACTGCCTACCAAATCGCGAGTATATAACTGTACCACTTCTTCGCCTGCACGTTTACCTGTATTGGTTACAACAACTGATGCTTTCAAAGTATCGTTAAAATTTATCTGTTCGGTGTTCAGACTTATTTCTGAATATGCAAATGTTGTATATGATAATCCAAAACCGAATGGGTAGAGTGGTGTATTTGGGACATCAAGATACTTGGAAGTAAATTTATTGTCTGACATAGGTCTTCCGGTATTTTTAACATTGTAAAAAATGGGAATTTGCCCTACATTTCTGGGGAATGTTACCGGCAGTTTCGCTGATGGGTTATAATCTCCGAAAAGTACATCGGCAATTGCATCGCCAGCAGTTGTTCCAAGGAACCATGTCTTTAGTATTGCTGAAGCGTGCT
>BBPF01000464.1_pt1 | contig 11977 bp, 13 predicted proteins | sample 1343921 | NCBI WGS metagenome assembly BBPF01 (sample SAMD00019090, study PRJDB2971) | groundwater metagenome | isolation source: The Cedars highly-alkaline
GAGAAGGTCTTTTATTTCTCTGGTAAGCTCACCTACGGTATAAATACGGGCTCGCCCAACGACGGAGTTTTCAAAAGGAACATTACCGAATAAATCATTCATATATCAACACCTTAAATTACAAGCACCGGAATACCGCGGCACCCGGCAACTTATATTATAAATTCCTTATTTAATAAAATCCTAAATCTATTGGTTTTTGCTTCTCTTTTTAGCATTTTTAACGTTTCTTTTTGCGATTTGTTCAAATTTTCAAGTTTAAATGTATCTGCTGTCGTAAGTTTTAATATTGGAACAGGAATAAATTTTTTATTGCCGGACTTAACATCTTCTAAGTTTGTAAAGAGAATCATTTTTAATAATCCGTCTTTAATGTCCCCCAAAGACGGGAGTCTATCCTCTTTTGTATGTTTTGCATCAATTAAATGAATTTTCTTATTATGCAACTCAACTTCATCAGAAGTAAAGTAATAATTCCCGCCAAGATAATTTGTTATTGTGATCGTTTTTTTTATTCCGTCCAAATGTTCTTTTGGTTGCACAGTTGCACTTTCTCTTTTTTGAGCCATTTCTGCAAGATTTCTTGAAAGTCTCATAAATGTGTCCTTGCCTTTTTTCAATTCCATTATTCTTTTTTCTGCCGATTTTTTGGAATGCATCTCTACGGCTACTTTTTGAGAAATTTTATCATACGAGTCCATCGCCCCTTTACCTATTTCGGCGATGTTATCTATTTGCGATAAGTTCCAGTGTAAAGCATCCGACTGATATGAACGGAGTTTATTTATTTTACTTTTGAGATAATTGGTATCGAACCTTTGTTCGGTTATCTTTTTCTCATATTTTGAGCTTTGCACAGCGTCATTATAATAAGCAATTATGACATAGACACCAAGCAGACTCATCAATGAAACGGTGTCCCATTGTAAAAAATCTCTGTCGCCATCTTTCCCTTCATCCTTCACGATAGGAATTACGGTTACTTTTCTCCCCGCAAAAGAAAGGGAATCATAAACCCTTGCATAAGGATAAGACCTTGTCCTCTTTGCAGATACCCACCAGCTTAAGGCAATCCGGTTTTTATCGTCAATCTGTAAAATAAACGTTGCATCGCCTGATAATGCTTTACCCAATTCGGTAAAATCAAAAATATTCAGCTCTCTGCACAAAAGAGGAGAATATTTTATCCCTTTGATTTTAGCCGTTATACTATTCACTTTATCCATCCCTTTTCTCTTTCTGCTAACTCGAAAGTATCATCATTTTTAAATAAGGTTTGTTGCCCGTTAAAACCTATTTTTTCTTTTATTATAGGAATTAATGATTTTTTGATTTCAATCCCTATGCTGTTTCTTCCTAATCGTCTCGCCACTTTCATGGTTGTTCCGGAACCGGCAAATGGGTCTAAAACTGTTTCATCCACATAAGAAAATAGTTTTATTGCTCTATAAGGCAATTCTTCCGGAAATGCCGCTATATCTTTTTCTAATAGTGCACCTGGCATTACATTATTCATATCCCAGAGAGTCATAAACCATTTTTTCTGTTGAAATTCCTCAATGTCTACTTTTGATTTTTCTCTAACTTCTTTTGGAATTGATTTATAATCAAATTTCCCTTTTTGGAAAATGATAATACTTTCGAGAAGATTGTCCGGATAAAAGTACATTGGGTATGGATTTTGCAGCATAACTCCGCTTCTTCTGCTAATTCTTAAGTAGCCTTCCGGCTTTTTCCATATTATCCTGTCTCTGTACCTAAACTCCGCTTCTTGAAAAATCTTTGTAGCATCCGCAACAATTGGAAATTTTTCTCCATTTATCAACATATCATCTATGTTGAGAACAAAAATTCTTCCCTCGGCAAGAACTCTAAAAGATTCTTTAGCAACTTTTTTTAAAACTTCTATATATTGTCCGTAAGTTTTAAACAGTCCTTTATAATCAAAAGGGGCATTAAAATAAGGCGGAGAAGTTACGGCGAGATGAATGCTTCTGTCTTGTATTTCAGACATATCCATACAATTGCCGATAATTAGTTTATGATGTGTGCCCATATTTGTAATCTCTTTCATACGTGAATCTCGGAGCATCCGCAGGGTGAGTCTTGTATTTTTGATTTTTGAATTTTCTAAACGTTTCTATCCTTTTATCTTAACGGGGATGCCGCAGGCTACAAGATACACGGTGTCTGAATATCGAGAAAATATCTGATTGACCATACCAGACACATCCCTGAATCTTCTTGCCAGATGGTTCTCGGGCACAATCCCTGAACCTACCTCATTTGTAACAAATATTGGGAACAAGACCTCTCTTTTAAAAAACGAGGCTACCTGTCTTGCCCTTTCGAATATCATCTCGTCGGTATAATCTGCAAGTATCAGGTTTGTCACATAAAGAGTGAGGCAATCAACAATTACGCACCTATTTTTTATTTCTTCTTTTGAGACGGCGCCTATTACATTTATAGGTTCTTCTATTGTTTTCCATGAGGCCGGCCTTGACGAGCGATGAATCTCTATCCTGTTTTTCATCTCCTCATCTTTAATCTGGGCGGTTGCAAGATATATAACGTCAAGGTTTGATTCCTTTGCTAATTCACTCGCATAGGAACTCTTGCCGGACCTTGCCCCGCCTGTTACAATCGAAATTTTACTTTTTATCATACTTCTTCCTGCTTCGAAAGCATTCGCCTACACTATCTGCACCGCTACACCTTTTTCCCTAACGAGTTTTTGAAAATATCTTTTTAAGTACTGCAAATAATTGGAAGGTATTTTTACCCTTGTATCCATATCCAACTTAATTTTTATACCGGGCTTTCCGATATCTACCTGCCTTACATCTTTAATAAATATCCTCTGTGTATTAACAACAGGAGGCGGCCTTCTTGACACTATAACTTTTAATGTCCGCCGTAACTTTTCCTGGTCAAGCCTTAAAAACAAAGAGTCATACGCATGTAATATCTTATCAATTGCAGAATCTATATTCCACCTTTGTTTTGCAGATATAAACAAAACAGGAATGAAATCTATAAAGGGTGCCTTTTTGCGGATACTATTTTCATATTCAGACTTTTTTATATCTTTTATAATATCCCATTTATTTACACATATGACAAGGGGCTTATACTGTTCACAGACAAGATTTATTATATGCAGTTCTTCTGATGCAAGTCCTCTTAATGCATCAAGTATTAAGATAACTGCACCTGCTTTTTTTATATTATCCTTTGTTCTGATTATACTGAAAAGGTCGGCAGATTCTTTTAACTTTGATATTTTTCTTATACCAGCGGTATCAACCAGTACTATCTGTTTGTCCTTATACTCAAAATTTATATCAACACTGTCGCGGGTAGTACCCGGTGTGTGATGAACAAGAACCCTTTCTTCATTAAGAAGCGCGTTTACAAAAGATGACTTTCCCACATTAGGTGTACCTACTATTGCAATGTGAATTATATTTCTTTGTTCTTTTGATTTTATATATCTGTTAAAACTTACTATCTTATCAAGAAGTTCTCCTGTTCCCAGCCCATGTGTTGCAGAAACAGGAAATACATCAATACCGAACTTATAAAAATCAGAAAGTAGTGTTTCTTTTTCCAGTGTATCAATTTTATTGACAACAAGGAGTATTTTCTTACCTGTTTTTCTTAAATTATCCAAAATCTTTTCATCTACTACCGTGAACCCCTGCTGACCGTCACACAGAAACACAATCAAGTTTGCTTCTTTTATTGCAAAGTCTGTTTGTTTTTCAACCGCTTTATAAATCTGGTCAGTAGTGGTTTCAGTCCCTATGCCACCCGTATCAACAACACGAAACCAACACCCACTCCACTGAATATCTGCATAAAGTCTATCTCTGGTAACACCCGGGAGGGAATGAACTATGGCTTTTCTTCTGCCAATTATTCTATTAAAAAGGGTTGACTTTCCTACATTTTGTTTTCCTATAATTGCAACCACTGGAATATTTTTTTCAGATGTCATATTTACCAGATTTTCTTGTTAAAAAATAAAATCCTCTTATTAAATAATCAAATCCCGATATGATTGTCCATATTGTCGCTACCTTCCATCCTAAAGGAGAAAGGCCTGATCCAAGAAGCACAAGCCCGACCGACAACACTTGCAAAAATGTACAAATCTTTCCTATAACAGTCGGTTTTATTTCAAATCTATGTTTCAACTTGATAAAGATAAAAATACCTGTTATAAGAATAATATCCCTGCTTACAACTACCGCAGGCACATAAAGGGGAAAACTAAATGAAGAGATTTTTGTAAAAGAATTTGGAATGGAAAGACTTATAAATGCTGCATTAAGTAAAATTTTATCTGCAAGAGGGTCCAGGATTGCTCCAAGGGGTGTTTTCTGTCTGAAAAGTAAGGCAATTGCTCCATCTAATACATCAGTAAAAGAGGCAACACAGAATATCAAAAACGGTGTTGCCTCCCAGATTTTATCGTAATAGACAAGAGAAAGCACAAACAATGGAACACAAAAAATACGAAATACAGTTAATACATTTGACACACCCATCTTTTACCGTATTCTACATTTTTGTCTGGATTTACACAGATATTCTTTTAGTTTTTTAATATTGGGGCTCTCAATTGGCTTATATTTTTATCCCGTTAAAAATCTATTTCTTAAACGGGATCTACTTCCTTAATTTCAGTTCTGTTCCATCTGATGGGCAAAACCCTGTGCGTAACGGATACTGTGCTCCACAAACATGACAAAACATTGGGGTATCCTGCTGTGATGATAGCTGTGCGGGTTGTTGCTGCACTGTTTCACCCTTCCATTTTAAGGGTGTTCCATCTATAGGGCACACATTTACACCTGCGGTATAGCCTTTCCCACAGGTTGGGCAGAATTTTCTCTCCATCTGCTCACCAATCAATGCTCCTGCTAATCCACCAACACCTGCCCCTATAAGAGCACCTTCTTTAGCCCTGTCCCTCTGATGCCCTATTATTGCTCCAGCACCTGCTCCAAGAGCACCACCTCCAATGGCACCTTTCTGTGTTGTCGTGCAACCTGAAATAAACATAACCCCTGCACTAATACAACATATACCTATTACCAATTTTTTATTCATAACTACCTCCTGTTTGCCAGTGCACCAGTGCACCAGACTATAATTTATTATAATATTAAACCTGGAAAATTCAATTGAAAAAAAAAACAGATATGATAGAGTATTTACATGGTTGATATAATTAAGTTAAGATTAAGAAATATAGATAGAAAAATATGCTGTCTTACAAACGGACTACAGGACTTAAAGCCTGGTAGACAGGTTGTAATACAGGATGAAGGATGTTTTGAGCATGGGAGCATTCTTTCTTATCCTGAAAAAATGTATTCTGAAAAAGGAAAGATCACAAAAAAGGTTATCAGACTCCTTACAGAAAAAGATAAAATCCAGATTGAAGAAAATTCAAAGAAAGCACAAACCGCATTCTTGACCTGCAAGGCTAAAATAGAAGAGATGAAAATGAATATGAAACTTATACATTCGGAGTACTCTCTTGACAGAACAAAACTTGCATTTTATTTTAAGAGTGAAAAAAGGATAGATTTCAGGGAACTTGTCCAAGAACTAAGCACTATGTTTAAAGCAAAGATAGAACTCAGACAGATAGGGGTAAGAGACGAGGCTACCATATACGGTGGTTGTGGAAAATGCGGAAGAGAACTTTGTTGTGCAACATTTTTAAAAGACATTGAGTCTGTAACAATGCGGTTGGCAAGGGACCAGAACCTGCCGCTTAATCCTTCGAAAATATCGGGTATATGTGGCAAACTGATGTGTTGTTTGGAATATGAACATGATGTATATTGTGAACTTTTAAAAGGACTTCCGCATCAGGGTGATATTATAAAAACAAACGAGGGTGAAGGGAAGGTTGTGCAGGTTGATATATTGAAAAGAACAGTGAATGTCTTATTGCAGGATGAAAGACAGATAAATGTAGTATACAGGTGAAGAGAGTGCAGGGCAGGGTGAATGGAAGGGAAAGATGAAAAAGTTTTATGTTACAACCGCTATTGCATATGTAAATGCAGAACCTCATTTAGGTTATGCATATGAGATAATCGCAGCTGATACAATTGCGAGGTATTACAGGCAAAGAGGTGTTTCTACATTCTTTTTAACCGGGACAGATGAACACAGCCAGAATGTAGAAAAAAAAGCAAAAGAGAAAAATATCCCCCCTCTTTTATACTGCAATCATATGGTAGCGTTGTATAAATCAGCATGGGAAACATTCAACATCTCAAATGATGACTTCATTCAAACATCACAACAAAGACATATAAAAGCAACCCAGATATTTATAGAAAAGCTTTTCAAATCCAAAGATATCTATAAGGGTAAATACAGCGGGTGGTATTGTGTGTCCTGCGAGTCTTTTTTAAGTGATGCGGATATAATTGAAGGCAATTGTACAGTCCATAAAAAACCAGTTGAGAAATTAGAAGAAGAAAACTATTTTTTCTCTCTTTCAAGATATAATGGAAAACTCCTGAAATATTTTAATGATAACCCGGAGTTTATAGCGCCTAAACCTAAGTTTAATGAGGTTATGAAAATATTAGAGGGAGGCCTCCAGGACACAAGCATATCCCGCTCCACAACAGGATGGGGAATCCCCTTCCCCGGGGACTCTTCACATGTTGTATATGTGTGGCTTGATGCACTTATAAACTATCTAAGTGGAATAGGATATGGCTATGACGAAGAAAAATTTAAAAAATATTGGCCTTCTGATGTTCATATAATAGGTAAGGATATTATAAGATTCCACTGCCTTTTATGGCCTGCACTGCTGATGTCTGTTGGGCTTGAGACTCCAAAAAAAGTGTTTGTGCATGGATTCTTAAATTTTGGCGGTGAAAAAATGTCTAAAACATCTGGCAACATACTTTCACCGCAAGAGGCAGCAAAAACCTTCGGTGTTGACCCATTAAGATATTTTCTATTAAGGGAAATCCCGTTTGGTCTTGACGGAGATTTTTCCGAAGAATCTTTCTGGAAAAGATATAACAGCGACCTTGCCAACGATTTGGGAAATCTTTTACACAGAACTGTTGCAATGATTGAAAAACATTCTCAGGGCATAGTTCCGGAATCGGTCAACAATTGTCATATGAAACAGATAGCCGAGAAACTACCTTCTAAAATAGATGAGCATATAGCAGAGATTGATTTTGGCGCAGCAATAAAAGATATCTGGGAACTTGTTGAAAGTGCAAACAAATATGTTGAAACAAGCAGACCCTGGGCGCTCTCAAAAGAAGGGAAAAAACAAGAACTTGGCGCCTGCATGGCAAATCTTGCACAATCTTTGGAGATAATTGCCCTTGCTCTATGTCCTTTTATTCCTGATACATCTAAAAAAATATTTGAACAGATAGGGCTTAAAGATCTTCCGCAAACCCTGCCAGAACAGTGGAATAGATGGGAGGGAATAAAAGGCAATATAAAAGTAAAGACTGGAAAACCAATATTCCCAAGGAAAGAGTAGGCAACAGGGCAACAGGTGTTTTGGTGCAATGGTGCTCTGAAGGGTGGGTTAATTATGATGAAATGGTCTGAGTATTTTCTTCCAACACTAAAAGATGCGCCTTCTGATGCAGAAAGTATAAGCCACAAACTAATGTTAAAGGCAGGTCTGGTAAAGAAACTCTCATCAGGTATATATTCTTATCTTCCCTGTGGATTAAAAGTCCTTCAAAAAGTTCAAAACATTGTCCGAGAAAAGATGAACGAGATAGGCTGTCAGGAGATATTGATGCCTGCAATACATCCTATAGAATTATGGCATGAAAGCAAAAGATGGGAACATTTTGAACAGACCCTGTTTCGCCTTAATGATACAAGAGGAGTAACTCCTTTTGTTCTTGGTGCAACACATGAGGTTGTGATAACAGATATCGCACGTTCTGAATTCCATTCATACAAAGACCTTCCCAAAACTTTATACCAGATACAAACTAAATTCAGAAACGAACCCAGGCCGAGATTTGGACTTATAAGATCCAGAGAATTTATAATGATGGATGCATACAGTTTCCACAGAAACGAAGAAGACCTTAATAAAACATACGGCACCATCTATAATGCACATAAGAGGATATTTGAAAAATGTGCAATTGATGTAATAATCATTGAGGCAGATTCAGGACCTTTTGGAGGTGGTATATCACATGAATTTATGGTTCTATCAGATTATGGAGAAGACAAGATATTGATATGCAATTTTTGTTCACATTGTGCAGATACAAAGAAGCATCAGATAAAAGAAGGAACACCACTCTGTATAAAATGCGGGAAAGAACTTTCCGTCCAATCTGCTATTGAACTGGACCATATATTCAAATTAGGAACAACCTATAGTGTTCCATTAAAAGCAATGTTCCTTGATGAGGATGGTTCTTACAAACCACTTGTGATGGGTTGTTATGGAATCGGCATATCAAGGCTTTTAAGTGCAATACTTGAAAAACACAATGATAAGGATGGGATATGCTGGCCATTTTCTGTTGCGCCGTTTGATGTTGTTATAACACAGATAGATGTCCAGGATAAACAAACAGAACAGAGAACAACGGATTTATATAATAAACTTGTTTCAAAGGGTATGGATGTTCTTATTGATGATAGGGATAAAAGGCCAGGGGTTAAATTTAAGGATGCTGACCTTGTAGGATTTCCGATAAGGATTGTCCTTGGTGAAAAGGCGGTAAAAGAAAATAAGGCAGAGGTTTTTAACAGAAAAACAAAAACTGTTAAACTGATGGGGATTGAAGAAGCGGTATCTCAGATATCAGAACTCAAAAAGGGCTATCAAGATGATGGAGAATCAAACAATAATCAACGAACAAAATCCAATAACTAAACCTCCGGATAATAATCGATCGGTAATCAAAGATTTATTGGATAAATTTCAGATAAGAGACCTAAACGATTGGGGCGGGGTTAACGCTGATTTAATTGTTACAGACCCACCGTTTGGAATACAATTCAGCGGCAAAAACACCAACTACCACAGAAATGTTAAAAATGTCGTAGATGGTTATGTTGAATGGAAGGTACCAGAATACGGCTGGAAAACCCAACAATTATTAGATTGTATAAAAAAGAATTTAAAAGAAAGAGGTCAAGCTTTAATTTTCTCCGGATGGAACAATAGTAATATTATTCATGATAGAATTATGAGATTTAACGGATTAACACTCAGAGGAAAAATGTATTGGACTTATAATTTTGCTCCGGTTTGCAGAAAGAAACTATCCCATAATGTATATGAGGTTTATTGGGTAACAAAGGGTGAACAATGGGCATTTCATAATCGATGTAATACTCACCACTGCCGAGGGGGTGAACCGAATTTAACAAATTTAAATTTCAAAAGAGATTACAAGGTCAATATGCCCAAATATCCGACAAGACTTCCCTTTAATCTCCTTCAGTGTTTAATAGAGCATTTTTCTAATAAAAATGATTTAATTTTTGATCCTTTGTGCGGCAGTGGAATGGTGGGAGTAGTTTCTCATATGCTAGAGAGGGATTTTATAATGGGTGATTTAAATCCAAACGGGAAGCTAGTTTTTGAACATTTGTTGGATTATTATCTAAATAAAAATGGTTTAGATCAAGATATTAGATTAAGTACTTGGTGGAAAAATGACCAAAGAAGACTTTTTAAAAATAGCCCAAGAGATATCTAGGGGGTTTAAAAACATTCCTATTCTTTGGGACGGAAGAAAATCTATTCTAGAAATGAAAAAGGCGGGATTTAACCAATGGAAACAGATGGAATGGATTGGTTGGTATTTTCAATTTTTGTGTGAAAAGCTTTTAAAGAGTGTCGTAAAAATCCCGGGCCCAAGATATGGTAATGTTCAATTTGATGGGCTTAGAAAAATACCCTGGGATTTTAAAGCACATGCAATCAATACAAGTAGTCATCAAGTTATTGTAAATGATAGCGAAGCTACGGCTAATGCTATAAATGAATTTGGTTGTGTGGGTTTAATTCTGGCTATGGGGGAAGTGGAATACAATGACGATAAACGGACATTTCAGAAATGGCACGAAGCGCTTAAAGGCGGTAAATCAAAATATGAATTAGAAAGAATTCAAAGAGGCGCTTGGTCAAGATTAAGAAAAGTAGAGTTTAAATTGGAACAAATTTCTTTTATCAAAATAGATGATGCAGTTTTGGTTAAATCTGGCGCATTTCAAAGAGATTTCCGCAACGCCGATGGCACCCCAAGAAGAGAAAAGGTTTTAGTGAATTTAGAAAAATTAGAAGAAGAAATAGTGCATTTTCTTGATTTTTAAATAGAAGTAGAATGAATTTTATTTTTGACTTTGACTTGTAATTTTTAAATTAGGAGAAGTATGTATATCATAATTGTTGGTTGTGGACAGTTAGGAGCACAATTGGGTAGACTTCTTTCAAGCGAAGGACATAATGTTGTCATTGTTGATAAGAACCCAGATTCTTTTGAAAGAATTAGTAAAACCTTTAATGGATTAACAATAAGCGGCGATGCCATCAATATTGATGTATTAAAACAGGCTGGCATTGAGAACACAGACGCATTCTATGCGGTAACCGATAACGACAATGCAAATATAATGTCATCCCAGATTGCAAAAAATATATTCAAGATACCCCGTGTTATTGCTCGTGTATATGACCCTGGTAAGGCATCTATATATAAAAAATTTGGACTTGATATTGTGAGCGGAACAACGCTTCTTGCATCTATGATGAGAGATAAACTAAAAGATATGCGTCTGAGCGACAGATTGATAGAAAGCGAATATGTTGGAGTTCTTGAATTTAATGTTGATGAAAACCTGAAAGGCAAAAAAGTTGAAGACATAAATATAACACAGAACTTCCTTATTGTTGTTGTAGAAAGAAGTCAGGAAACCATTATACCCGAACCGAGTTATATACTTGAACAGGATGACAGAATACTTGGAGTTGTAAAAATAGATGCAATTGAAGATGTGAAAAAGAAGCTGGGAATATTATAAGTCCGTATTCCGTATATTGTAAAAAAAACAGAGTACGGAATACGAGCAACGAAATACGGTATACGAAATCGTGATGCAGAGGTGAATATGTATATTCTTCTTGTAGGTGGCGGAAACGTCGGATATTATCTTGCAAAGCGTCTTGTAGGGGATAAACACACGGTTGTATTAGTAGAAAAAGAGCCTGTTATATGTGAGAAAATAGCGCAAGGTATGGATATACTTGTTATAAACGGAGATGGTTGTGAACCGGATGTACTTAAAGATGCAGGTATAGAGAAGGCTGATGTTATTGCAGCGTTGACAGGAAACGATACCGATAACCTCATAATATCACAGATTGCAAAACAGACATTTAATATATCAAGAACTGTCGCAAGAGTAAATGACCCTGGTAATACACACTCGTTTAGTGAACTCGGGGTTGATGTTCCCGTTGACTCAACTTCCATAATTGCAAAGATAATTGAAGAAGAGGTCTCACTGGAAGATTTTATAACGCTTATGACATTTAAAAAGGGAAAGATTGCGCTTGTGCGTGTGGATTTAGAAAAAACCTCTCCGTCTGTTGGAAAAATGGTAAAAGATATAAACCTTCCCTTAAACTCTGTTCTTGTTTCCATATTAAGAGCCAATGATATTATAATACCCAAGGGGAGTACCATCCTTCAGGAAAGAGATGACATAGTTGCACTAACACCCATAGAAAACGAACAAGAACTCATAACAGCCATCTTGGGAAAAGTGGAAGAATAATGGCAAAGAAAAAGCTTATATTTAATATGTTTGACTTTTTTACCGGTGTTCTTATAGAGTTTGCGTTCTGCGCCTTAATAATATTGTTGGGTTTTGCCATAAGCCTGATCGTTTTTTTGTTGTAGTAAATTGAGAG
>BBPF01003580.1_pt1 | contig 11912 bp, 10 predicted proteins | sample 1343921 | NCBI WGS metagenome assembly BBPF01 (sample SAMD00019090, study PRJDB2971) | groundwater metagenome | isolation source: The Cedars highly-alkaline
ATAATTGTGGGATTAAGATATATCAAATCTTCCGGAGCACCATCCTGGTTAAATCTAATACCCAGAAAAGAAAGCGGCTGGCTAAAAGAAATAAGCGGCTGATATATCTGAGCGGTCTGGAATTCTTTCCAGAAGCGAGAGCGTTCCGGGGGCATCTGGTCTGGAACAGGAGAAATTCCTGCCTGGAAGGACGAGAGGATAAAATAGTCTGGCTGGAGTCTCGCAACATTTTTGATGTCATATCCAGTTACTACCAGGTGATAACGTTCTTCGTCCAAGGGTGCCATCTGGAACTGCCAGGGTACTTCGGTTACCCCGATAGTTTTACCCGCCGGGATATTTTCCTTAATCCATTTACCTGCTGTTGTTCGGGTATTTTCCTTGACGAAAAGCGAAAGATAAGCCATTCCGTAAAAGAACGTTATCGTCATAATAAAACCAAGCATTACTTTTTTTGCGATATTAACAAATGTTATTCGGGATGGTATGGTCCAAAAACCAACACCAAGCACAATCAGCGAAGGCACAATCGGCAGGATATACCGGGCAAAGTTAAGGGAGAAACGGGAAATGAAAATAAAGAAACAGAAACACCATAAGATGAGCAGGCTTTTTTCCGGTACCCATTCGGCTTTTTTGCAAACTATAAAAACGATTCCAACCAGAACAAACAGAGACAAAGGTAATCCTAATCCAAATGCCAGCGCCTTTAAGTAAAACATAACCGGGGAAAGGGTTAAAGGTGCCGCGTTCTCGCTGGTTACGGTAAAAATAACCGGAAGTACTTTAAGGATATACGGGTTGGTCAACAAAAATAGCCCGGAAAAAGATAAAAAAGAGAAGGATACATCTCTTATCCGTTCTTTTGTTGTTCTGCCCGGATAGAGAAGAAAAGTGAAGAGCGGTATTAAAAAAGCGGACAGGAAGGTCAATTTGGTACCGGCAGCCAGGCCGGTTATCCCACCTAACAGAAAAGGAGCAAACGGAGCCCTCACCCTTGCCCTCTCCCCATGTCTACCCGACAAACGTCCGGATTGAAGATATCTTACTCCGAAATACAGACCGGCTGTAATCCAGAAAAGACCGGGAATGTCAACGTACATATAATGACAGTTGAGAATCATCAAAGGCAAGAAAGCGGTCAGTGCCCCTGCCAGTAAACCGGCTTGATGGTTTTTCCACAAAAGTAAAGTTAGAAGATACGTAAGCCAGATAACACCAACCCCAAAGACAACCGTAATCAACCTTCCCACCAGGTAAAATTTTGCGAACTCTTCCGGATGGAAAAAGTAATAATCCAGATTGTGGCTAAGGTGAATTAATCGTAACCGGGAAAGGAGAAAGAGAACCCCACCCATCGGGTATAGATAAGGACCGCCGATAGAAATCTGCCTGGGGTTAAAGTCCATTTTTTTCGGATTCATACCCGCCAGACTTTTAAGTACAAAATATTCATCAGGATGATAACTGCGGACCGGGTTATACCAGGAACGGGGCATTTTCTTATCGGAATTGTCAAGAAGCGCTTCTAATTGATACTCTTTTAACGTTCCCACCCTTTTTTCTATTGAAGGAAGACTACTAAAGTAGAGGCGGTTTAATTCTGGAGAAGGTAGCCCCCACTTAATCCCTATGAGATAGAGTACCGCCGTAAATATGAGTAAAGCCATCAATTCAATTTTTTCTCTTTTCATCGTATGAAAATCAGACACAAAGAACTTAGCGCACCTTCGGTGCACGAGGCCTCATCTCGTAAGAGATGAGCCTCGTATCTCATAGGATTGAGATGAGACTTGGGGTCGGATTCATCCGACCCGCGGACTTGATAAATCAAGCCCCTACAATTCCTTCTAAAACCCTTGATATTCAATGATTTAAAAAGGAAATTCCTATACTATAGATTTACTATATCGTCCCTGAACCCTAACAAAAAAACATCTTTTTCAACCTTTAAATTTCTTATTTCTTTTTGAATAAATTACGTATCATTTTGCGGGACCTTAGAACGTAACAAATGTTAATAAAGGTGCTGATAAATGTTAAGAACGGGTGGAGAAACCAAGCGATGTCCTTGTTTCGGACATAATTTTTTAATGCCGGGGAAAAATTGGGGATAAGCAACAAATTATTAACAACTATAGCCAGGAACGCCGATTTACTTGTTATCCAGCGAAAATCCTTCTTCTCTTTTATGTATACCTGCGTATAGTTTCTGGTCCATTTTAATCTCTTCTTCAAAAAATCAGAAAGACTCCTGACATTACCATGAAATACCCGTGGTTCTTTGGGAATAGCAAAGTCTAAGAAGCCATGCTTTACCAGGCGGGCGATAAATTCCACATCCTGTGCATAATCACCGACTATTTTTATTAAATCCCTCCGGAGCATAAAACCGTTGCTTCCCATACAGTAGGGTTTTTCCGGATTCAGCCTTACCCGGTAATAATTCCCGGCATCAAAGAGAGGCACTTTGTCCAAAGATAGTTGTCCTTCCAGGGACCGAAAAACCGCAAACGGGTCAACGCCGACGTAACTGAGGTAGCGGTTAACGATGTTATCTCTTTTATCAACGTAAAGTCTGGGGACACATCCAAACAGGTCTTCATCCCTTTCCAGAGGTTCCACCATTTTTTCAATCCAGTCGGTTCCGATTAGTCTTATGTCCGCTTCCGCGATGACCACATATTTGCCGGAAGACTGCCATATCCCCTGGTCTTTACCCATCCCTTTACCTTCCGCAAAACCTTTTTCATTAAAATATATTTTTACTCCATACTCGGCACACTTTTGTAAAACCGCCGGATTACTTCCTCCGTCAACGATGATAATCTCTACTTTTTCCTGAGGATAATTCTGGGTACGAATTGACTTCAGAAGAGCCAGAACTCTAAAGTCCTGTTCTTTCATGGGAGTAACAAAACTAACTAACGGTTTTTCCATTAATTTTTCTTAATAATCCGACAATAAAGCCGGCTCCGTAACTGAGGTGGATAGTCAAAAATGTCAGGGGAAGTATCACCATTCCCAGGGGCTGTTTTCCTTTCAAGGTGATAATAATACTTAATAGAAGGTTACAAAATAAGTAAAGGTAAAAAGGAACGATAAGGTATGCGTTGAGCCGAAAAAGAACCGGCAGAAAGACCAGGTAAAACAAAAAAATAGCGGGTATTGTAAACAAAGATGTTGTAAACCTATTCTGTTTTGTCCGTTTAATCCTGGGCCGGACACAGGCATAATTAAATATCTGCTTTGCTAAACGGAAGAGATTACTTCTCCGCCGGTGATAAATGACCATATCCGGCGAATAAGCCACTTTGATTTTCTTCTCCACACATTCGTTCAGGAAAGACGGGTCTTCTCCGGGCCAAAAGGCTGGATTAAAGTGTACCTGGTTAAAGACCTCTTTCCGGCAGAACATATTGGCTGAAGTTAGTTCTCTTTCGTCAGAATCCAGATTGAGTTTGGCTTTACGATATCTATTCCTGATTGTGGCGCCCCCGAGAATAGAACTCAAAGCATATCCGGAAAGTTTTCCGAAGATAGAATCATTCTCCGGCGTTAACTGAGGTCCACCTACCACACTGATGTCAGGGTATTGAACAAAAAAGATTTCGGCGTTTTTCAGCCAGTTTTGACCAACGATGGCGTCGTTATCAACAAAAGCGATTATCTCTCCTCTTGCTTTCGTCATCCCTCTATTTCGATTGCCTGAAACGTTTTCTCCTTTTTCTATAATAATTTCGTACTTTTCCGGGGCATAATTAAGTTCTTTTAGATTCTTCAGTAACACGTCCATTTTTCTATCCGGGGCGAGCGCCACGACAATTGAAAAATACGGGTTTTTCATTATTTAGCAACCCCTTAGATTAATCCACCAATTTTTTACAGACGCAGATAAAAGACCATCCTGGTATTACTTCTTCTACCTTTATTATTTCAAAGCCACCCATAAGATTAAGATACCTCAGGAAACTTTCAGGAGTAAAGACATGTTTATGAGTAGGATCCAAAGCAATTGTGTTCAGACCTCGTTCATCCGGAAGAATTACCGCCATAATTCCTCCGGGGTTCAGTACTCTTTTCCATTCTAATAAAGTTTTTATAACATCCACGTAATGTTCCAAATTATGTCGGGAAACCACAAAATCTAATTCTCCGTCTGAAAACATCTGGAGCCTATCACCGGAAGTACATATATCAGCAGTACTTGTTCTTTTCTTTATACAGCCGTATTTCCCTTTTCCCCCTTTTGGCAAGATGTCAATCCCGATACAATTTTCAGAGACTTTACGGTGCCCACAACCCACGTCAATTCCCCTACCTACACAGTATGGCAAAAGTGCCATCTTCTCCGGATGATTAAATTCTTTACTGTCGAAATCAATCAGTCCGAAAAGAATCATTAATTTACTTTTAAAGCCTTTGCCAAGAGTAAGTCTTAAAACAACTTTTTTCCAGATGATCGATTTGGATATCATCAATAAAATTAGAAATCTCATTGTTTAAATAATTGTTTGAATATTCTTATGAGATAATATCGCGGTTCTTTACTTACCATTTTTAGAGTACTTATCGGATTTCTTATAATAAAATTTTTTATCATTCTTATTTTTACTTTTCTTAATTTTTTTCTACTCTCCAAAAAAATTTTTTTAAATTCCGCCCTTTTTATTGTTTCGTCAAGTAACAAAGGGTTTTCTATATTATGAAGGTCAATTAATTTCCAATCCATGTTGTTATTGACTCTGTTTCTTTGGAGTGCAATATCCCAGAAAGGTGTAGCCGGGAATGGTGTTGCTATAAAACTCCAGATATGTTTGGCTCCGTTTTCAACGGCAAAATTTATAAAGTCATTTGTTTTCTTCATATCCTCAACGGTTTCTCCAGGTGAGCCATACATTAGACTTCCGTAAACGTTAAACCCATACTTCTTACAAAATAAGATGGCTCGCCGATTCGTCTCAACATTAATACTGTTTTGTTTTAAATATTTCAAAATTCTATCCGAACCAGATTCAAAACCAAAATTAAGCGTTTTCACCTTCAATTCTTTTAATATCACGCACAACTTATCATTTATTAAATTAGTTCTGGCACAACATTCTACCGCTTTTATTCTGTTCAAAACCCCATATTTTTCGAAAACAATTTTTAACTCTTTTAACCGTTGAAGATTGACCGTAAATAAATCATCGATAACTTTTATACAGTCTAGATAGTCTAAGTGAAAATCATCAATGAACTTTTTGACTGTCCTTGCGACAAAATCCGCGGAATGAAACCTCATTTTTCCCCAAAAATGAGAACTGGCGCAAAAAGTGCATCTGTAAGGACAGCCTCTGGAAGTGAGCAGGTAACATTTGACTCCGACGCCGTTTATTGCCGGGATTTCTTCTTTTTTGAAATAATTCCTGTCTACAAATGTAAAGTCAGGAATTGGAAGCATGTCGCATTCGATCGGTTCTCTGGCTGATGTTGTAACTACCTTTCCATTCTTCCAAAAAGTAACCCCCTTGATTTTTCCGAGGTCTTCGGAACCCCCTCCTCCTGGTTTTTCTAAATAAAGTTCAACAACTTCCCGTATTGTCTCTTCACCTTCTCCAGTGATTCCGATGTCAAAGATTTCATCTAAAGATTGGGGGAGGGTTGAAATGTGCACACCACCAATGATTAAAGGAACATTAAGGTATCGTTTTATTTGCTTTGCAAAACGAATAACTTCACCATAATTTGTGGTAAATGAAGTAAAGCCAACAATATCCGGAGAAAGGATTTTCAGTTCCTTTTCAATCCTTGAATAACCGGTATAATTTTTATCTAAAATTTTTATGTTACTTCCTGTCAAACCGACTTTATCTCTCAAATAGGTGGCAATATAAACTAAACCGATAGGTGGAACCTTTTCTGTATCCTGTTGTAAAGAGAGCAAGGCTATTTTAAGAAATTTCTTATCTTTCATTTTTCCACTTCTAATTCAAACAAGACTTCTGAACAAGAAAAAAACCAACAAAAAAATCTTTCGTATAGCGCTGGGTTCAGATTTATAAGGGGATTAAAAAACCTGTTTAGAAAAGTGAAGGATTGTCTTGTGAAATTCATTTTTTTCTTCATTACCTTGAATTTTGGCAATCTATATTCTTCTTTTTCAAAATAGTCAAAAGTGAAGTAACTAAAAAGACGTTTATGGGTTGGGTCTCTAAAACTAACTCCGCAGCTAAAATGAGGCGCTCTTATTATGATTATCGCCTTGTTTTTACAAATTCTTTTGAGTTCCTTCATTATCTTTTTCAGATCATCAAAGTGTTCCAAAATATGGCTAGCATAGACTTCGTCGAATTCATTATCTTTAAATGGCCACGGAATTTGGTTTAGGTCATGGACCACATCAATGCCCGGACTTGAGGTGAAATTAAGATTAACATATCCCTTTTTGATATCTTTTCCGCAACCTAAATTAAGTCTTCGCAAATCTTTCACTTTTCCCTCTTAAAATGGCAATACGCTCAATCTGACGGCCGTATGAAAATAAGGCACGCCGGAATTTGAATTTAGACCTCCCTTTCATTCTACTCTTCCAGAGGGTTGGGACGTCAATTATCCTGTATCCTTTCTTCCAGAAATTTATCGCTAATTCAAGAGAGAGGGCAAACCCTTTTTCCCGGGGTTCCATCTTCAAGAGAATTCCCCGGCGATAGAGTTTAAAAGCGTTGCTGGCGTCCGTTGTGGGAATACGACAAATAAAATACAAGAACTTATTTGTAATGAAGGAGAAAAATCCTTGTATCCTTGGTCCGCCTTCTTTCCTGCCTCCTTGAATATAACGTGAACCGCAGACCATATCATATCCCTCTTGGAATTTAGAGACCATTTCCAGAATGGTTGCTGGCTCGTCACAGGCATCAGCCATCACCGCTATTACTGCGTCTCCCCGGGCCGATTGAAATCCGGTCCAGAGTGCTGAGGCAAAACTTGGCATGTTTGGGTTATGAACCAACCTTACTGCGGGATAACTAAGAATTAAATCAATCACTTTTTCTGCAGTCCGGTCAGTAGAATGGTCATTAACCACTACTGTTTCGTGAGGTAAATCTTTCAGGATTTTCTCCAATCCGATTACAGTTGAAACAATATTTTCTTCTTCATTTCGGGCTGGAATAACAAGTGAAACTAACATTTAGAGGAGACTTTTTTGAGCCAGTTTGGCTTGTGCCTGAAGGAACTTATCTTCAGCCTGGGTGTCCCTTGCCCAGGAAATCAAATTTTTGACTCCTTCTTCAAATCTGATTTTAGGCCACCAACCAATTTTTTCTTTAATCTTACTGATATCGGCAAAACAGTGCCGGACATCACCTTTTCGAAATTTTCCAATTATCTGCGGTTCTATCTTTTTATTCAAATTATATGCCAGAATGTGGGCGATATCTTTAATCTTCAAGGGACAACCACTCCCGACATTGAAGATTTCGTAATTTGCAGTTTCTTTTTTTAAACACTGGAAAAGGGCCTGGCAGACATCAGAAACAAAAACAAAATCCCGAGTTTGCCGGCCGTCTTCATAGATAATGGGAGGCTGATTATTCTTGAGTCGGGAAAGGAAAATAGCCGCCACTCCGGTATACGGATTGGAGAGTGACTGCCGCGGTCCGTAGACATTAAAAAAACGAAGAACCACAGTGGGAATACGATAGGTATGACTAAAAATTAAAGCCATCTCTTCCTGAACTTTCTTGGTCAAGGCGTAGATGGAGTTATTCTTCAAAGGTGTACTCTCCGGAGTAGATAAAGGCTTCAAAGATACTTTGCATTTCAGGCAGATCGGTTCCCATTTCTTTTCAGCTAACTGTTTTTCCACTCTTATGGCTGACTTAACTGGACCGCAACCTCGGCACAGGTACAGGCCTTCTCCATAACTACTCATTGAAGCAGCCATAATTACTTTGGTCACTTTGTGTTTTTCGTTGACTAAAATATCAAAGAGGTTGGCGGTTCCTCCAATATTGGTCTCAACATAGCGCCTAATCTGGTACTGGGACTGACCTACTCCTACCCGGGCAGCTAAATGAAAAACTGTTTCACAATCCTTGACGGCTTTTTGCAATTGACCCCGGTTTTTTATGTCGGCCCGGAAGAATTCCGCTTTTCGATTAAGATAATCTGGTTTTCTGCCTTGATGTACCTGAAATTCTAAATTATCTAAAATGCGTACATTAAAATTCTTTTTTACCAGGAGGTCTACCAGATGGCTCCCGATAAAACCCGCACCGCCAGTCACCAGAACTTGTCGCATAGACATTTCGTTTTCTCCCCCCTCAACTTAATTCTTTTCCGCTCGAAGAGAAAGCAAGGTAAAGGTTCACCTATTTTCTTTTAACCATGAAAGGAGTTTTCGCAAACCTTTTTCTTTCGGTATCAGAATCTGCCAGTCTAATTCTTTCTGTGCCTTTCTAATATCAGAGATATAGACACGCTGATCTCCGGGCCGCCATCTCGAAAACTTATATCGCACTTTTGTTTTGAGATGTTCTTCCAGCCAGGCAATCAATTCCAAAAGGGATAAAATATTGTCTTTTCCACCGCCAAGATTGAAAACTTCTCCTTTAAGCGTGTTGGCTTTTCTTATTCCTGATTCAAATGCGGAAATTAAATCGTCCACAAAGAGGATATCGCGTACCTGTTTGCCGTCGCCGTAAATAGTGAATTCATTGCCGCTTAAAGCACAAAGCATAATGTAGGTAATCCAACCCTGGTCTTCATTGCCAGACTGGTGCGGCCCATAAATGCACGATTGGCGAAAGACCATGGTCTTAAGGCCGTATATTCGACTGTAATCACGTACATACTGGTCAGCCGCACCTTTGGAACAGCCATAAGGAGAATAGAAATCAAGGTTCATTGTCTCACTAATTCCTTTCGGAAAACCGGTAAGGAAATACCGGCCTACTTTTTCAGATAGAGTTAGGTTTTGGAGACCTCCGTAAACCTTGTTGGTGGAAGAAAAGATAAAAACCGCTTCCGGATTCTCCTTTCGGACCACTTCCAGGAGATTCAGAGTACCCCTGACGTTAACCTCAAAATCGGTTATCGGGTACATGACACTGGTGGTAACCGCTACCTGAGCCGCTAAGTGATAGATGAGGTCTATTTTCTTTACCGAAGAGACCACCGCCTGATAATCCCGGACGTCTGCCGGAATGAATTTAAAATGCGGATAAATTTTCTGAAGCCAGGCTAAATTCTTTTCACTGCCGGGTCGGGAAAGATTATCCAGGATGATGAGTTCATCTTTCTTCTGTTTTAAAAGGTAGTGGGCTAAATTGACCCCGATGAACCCGGCTCCCCCGGTAATTAGAATTTTCATCGCAAATATTCCTTAAGGGTTATTTAATTGTTATTATAAATTATTATAACTGATTCAGGTATATTTTGTAAATAAGATATTTTAAATAGAGGACCGGAAATGGTAAACTTCCAGAAAATAGTACTGGGGTTCGGGCTTGCCTCTGAGTCGGGCTAAAAAAGAATCGTTTCTGAGCATCTTTTTTTCGGTCACCCGAATTATTTTTCCTTCTTTTTCCAATTTAAAGAAAAAAGATTTTATATCTTCATTCCATTCTCGGTTTGCACCATACCACAGGAGCAGATGGAAACCCTGATAATTGTCTGTAATTTCGGCTAGCATTTCGCTAAGGTTATTGTCTCCTGCGGGATTCATTTCTTTCAGAGGAAGTTTCCCGCGATAATACCAGTCCCATGCCGAATAAGGAAGAAAAAATTGCGCAAAACGTTGGTCCCTGCTATCACCAGTAAAAATAATTACTTCTTCTGTTTTTCCCTTTTTTTCTATCTCCCGGCTTATCTGGCGATAAGGAACCAGTTTACTTACATCATGATACTGAAGGCTGTCCCCCCGGTAATAATAATAAAGTGACGGCAAAAAAACCAGGGGTAAGAGAACAGATAAACTGATTCGGTACGGTCCTTTGGCAATGTTGTTTATTCCCGAAGCAATTATCAGAAAGAAGAAAGGTTGAAGGTGTACCAGATTTTGGGGTATGGTTGCCGAAATCAAGAAAACCATCAAAAGGGCTAAGGATGAAACAATATAACTGAAAGTTAAAATTGGTTCTCCCTTGCGGCTAAAGCTTACCAGAAAAGAAAAAAGAAATAGAATTAAACCCGGTAAAACAAGCTTGAGGTTAAGGGGAGAGACCGTCTCTCCTAAAACAAAATAGTAAAAAGCGTAGACTAGCCTTAAGAAGGGATTGGTAACCGAACGAGTTGCCTGATGCACAAAATGTATCTGAGAAAAGAGCGGTCCAGCAAGGTAAGGCAGGTAACAGAGTAAAATAATTCCAGCCACCAATAACCAACCACTTTTGGGATAACCTTTTTTAAAAAAGAAAGGCCCTGTTAAAACCTCCCCAGCGAAAATCAGCATTCCGTAGTTGTGAAGACAAAGCATTATCATAGTGGTAATGAACCAGATTAAACCAGAAGAACCTTTTTTTGTTTCTCGGAAAGCAAAGAAGAAATAGACCGAAAGAAGACTAAATAAAGTAAGGAGACTGTAAGATTTAAGAACCTGAGACCATAGTATCGCAGCCGGTGAAAGGGCAAATAATGCCAGCGGTAAAAGGATATTTCCCTTCCAGAAACGTTTTAGAAAAAGATAAAAAACAAGCAGGCTAAAGATTCCCGCAATTGCCGGAACCAGCCTTAAGGCTAATTCACTCTGTCTGATCTTCATCAGGAAGTGAACAATTCCATAAAAAAGAGGCGGATGGGCATCATTTCCTATTACCCATCGAGTCATATCCATCAGATTCAGCCTGCCCAGAGAAATTGCCAAAAATTCATCGCACCAGAATGAACGCAAACCCAAATGCCAAAGTCTGAGAAAAATCCCGCTGAAAATAATTACCGGGAGAATAACTTTATTTTGCCACCAAATAAATGTTTTTTTATGCATTATAATTATTTCTCTGCTATTATAAACATTTGTTTTCCAAAAATAAACCAAAGAAGGGGAATTTTTAAATACATTCTTACCAATAAACAGTTTTGGGGAAATCTGCTTAAAGTGGAGTAAGGTAAAAATTTTGGTATTAAAACTTTTATGCGGAAATTAAACAAAAGTAATGTTTCTTTAATAGCATTATGTGTTAAAGGGATATAATGGTCTAAAAAATCCCAGTAATGTTCCTTAACGTAAAGAATGTTAGGAGACAAAATTAAAATTTCTCCGCCTTTTTTTAGAATTCTAAAAACTTCTGATGTTACTTTTATTAAATCATCTTTGGAAGAAAGATGTTCCAAGAAATTACTCATAAAAACTTTATTGAAATATTCAGAAGGGAAAATACTTAGATTGGTCGCATCCCTTATTACTGTTTTTACATTTGGTAAAGCATAATTTGTAACGTTTGTATTAAAATCAACAGCATGTTTTTCCCGACACTTAATATTGTTTATAAATTCGCAATAACCGGCACCTACATCCAATACTACATCATCATATTTAATAAATTGTTGGAAAAAATATTTGCATAAAATTTTCCAGATTCTCAATTTTATTTCTTGATTTCCACAAAAACGTTCCCAATAAAGTTTTTTAAGTTCCATATTTTCTCTAAAAAAATTCATTTCAGGCGGAATCTAATCAAAATAAGTTCTTTGAACATCCGAAAAGAGTCGCGCCAGAGTACCACTTTACTTTCCTTGGAATTACTCCAGAAGACCGGAACTTCCCTTGCCCGGTACCCTGACATCCTGGCACGTAGCAAAATTTCCACATCAAAGGAGAACCCCTTTGTCTTCAGGAGTGAAAATAGATGATAAGCCGCTTCTCTGCGGAACATTTTAAACCCGCACTGGGTATCCTTGAAGTTTTTCATTATTATAAGTCTGACAAG
>BBPF01002071.1_pt1 | contig 11738 bp, 10 predicted proteins | sample 1343921 | NCBI WGS metagenome assembly BBPF01 (sample SAMD00019090, study PRJDB2971) | groundwater metagenome | isolation source: The Cedars highly-alkaline
GTATGCGTGTTAGTCAAGTAAATACCCATCTATAATAATTCCATGATCCCTGTTTAATATAACGGTCATCCGCCTGTACCCATACTCAGGATGTGATGTGTAAACCTCATCTATAATCCTTTTTGTACTATACTCCTCATCACATGCTAAAACAGGCTTATAGTAAATGCTTGTACGGTTTATGCCAAGAAGTTCAGATTGCTTTGTGATGCTGAGTCTCATATCACTTCTGTCAACCATGTTTATGCGGTCTTCACGGGAATTAGAGGCGGCCAGATTTTTTTTTAAGCCAAGCAACTTCATAAGAAAGTTGCCCTATTTGCCTAAGCAGTTCATCCTTCTCCTTTTCAAATGACTGTTTGACCTTCTCTGTTTCATCTGTTTCCTTACTGAACACCCTGCCCGCATTAGCCAAAAACTCAGCTTTCCAACGACTCAGCTGGTTGGGATGGACTTCATGCTCAGCAGCAATCCCAATTAGAGACTTTTCTTCCCTCAAGACTTCAATTACAATTTTTGCCTTACTTACAGGTGTATAGGTTCTTCTCTTTTCCATGATTCTATTCTAACTTATTTGGGCCGTTTTGTCTGTCTGGTTTTCTGGGGTCATTATATAGTTTCATGATCATAATCTGATGAGTTCATCAAGCCACTCGATTTTCTCGTGCTGTCTCCGCCAAAATAAATCCTCAAAAATATAGTGACTGGCCAGCATTCGCCACGCTCCCCACCGTTTTCTGGCCTCATTTAGTATTCGCTTTACAGGCACAAGCTCCTCATTGAAAAGAAGCCTGGAAAAGATCTTTTGCTCCCATGGAGAGACATGGTCAAAGGCATCAACATGCTTTAGATTTTCGAAAAGCAGGTACCATACCGTCGCTGGTCCAACTCCATAGATTTCGCGTAAGCGTTTAGCCGCTTCTTCCCTTGATAAGAAACGAACTTCATTCTCAAAATCAGGATGATCACTGAAGAACTGAGATACGCGTAAGAAGGATTTCGCCCTATACCCAACCTTGAGCTCTCGCAACTCTGCCTCATCAGCGATCGCCACAGAAGAGGCTTGCCAGAATGTGTAGAGATCCACACCGTCAAATTGAATCTTTTTACCAAATCGGGCAAGCATTGCCTCAAGCATTTTCGCACTACGAGATACTTGGCAATTTTGCAGGACGATGCTTATGCACAACAGTTCATAGAGCGAGAAAGCACAGCTAGGGCGCATCCCTCGCCATCGTTCCTCGATTGGACCAAGAAGTGGGTCTGTTGCACCAATCTCAATGAACTGGGATAAGTCTAAATCCATGGCGAAACGAAAGCGGATTTCAGCAATTATCGCGTTTAAATCTTTTTTGTCAATACGCCGAGCCGAAAATATCCGCGTATTTATGCGTGGTTTCTTATGGTCGGTAGGTTTAAAGTTTATTCCATACATGTTCTTGTTATATCGCATAGTTACCCAAAAACTGTCATTGTCAAAATAATCAACCGGAGCAGGGAAATGCGATGGTTTATGGAATGTACCTGAAAAATTAAACGGATAATTAGGTGTGAGAACTGTTTCGTGACGAAAGGGAAATTCCTTTTCGCTCATATTGTTGCCTCGCTTTTGCTGTCATGTGGGACAATATATCCCACTCCGCACGACTCATCTTGTAATCCACGCCTTCTAATCAGATGACTCGTTCCATCCTTAGCCACGAGAACCTCGGCAGGCCAGGGGTGACCACAAAAATGGATGGCTGAGTAACTGGTTGTGTATGCTCCAAAGTCCCTCATTGCGATTAGGTCTCCAACCTGCAATTCTGGAAGTTCACAACCTTTATGGACAATATCTATAGGCGTGCAGGTTGGGCCAACAAGTGTAACCATCTCGCGCTTAACGTCCCTTCTCCATCCCAGTAAATCAATCCTTGGTTCAAATGTTCGGTACAATAACTGCCTGATACCCATATTGTTGATCCCACCGTCAAGAACCGCGAACAATTTTCCTCGTGATCGCTTCAAATCTATGACTCGAGAAAGGTACGTTCCTGATCGGCTGACAAGATAGCGACCGCTCTCAAAAACCGTCTTCTGCAGACCAAGTCTAGCTAATGGAGCAACGAATTCCTCATAAACTGAGGTTAACCCATCTCGAAGCTCCCCCAGATCTAATTCGTGTTGACTGTCGTCTTCGGTCACACCGAAGCCTCCTCCAAAGTCGAGCATCTGGGGGGGCGGGAAGCCATCTCCGATGAGTTTTAAGGCAAGCGAGCACAGATACCTAGTGTTCGCAACAATATCACTAGCACTAAAGTGCTGGGACCCTCCATAAAGAAAAAGTCCAGCGTAACAAGCAGATTCTTCTTCACACGCCTGTAGTGCCTCAGGTAACAACTCCTCATCAATTCCAAATGGGGAGGGGATTCCACTCATGTGCAGTAGCGCGTGCGATGATAGGCATGTTGGATTCACCCGAAGTAACACGTTAATTGGTTTTCCGATATTTTTCGACACCGCTCTTACGAGATTCAGATCATTCAATGATTCTATGAGGATCGCACCGATACCCTCGTTTACTGCTAACGCGACTGCATCCAACCTCTTTGCGGGACCACCCAAAAGGAGTTTCTCAGGGGGCACCCCTGTCCTGAGTGCCAGAGCGAGTTCTCCTTCAGATGCTGCTTCTGCCATGAGACCATTTTGGTTCATCAAATACAATAAAGTTGGATTTGGGTTCGCCTTGATTGAGTATGCGAGTGAGGATATCGAAGGAATGCTCTTTCGTAGTAAATACACGTCACGCTGCAATACTGTCTCAGAATAAACGACAAGAGGGGTTCCATAGTTGTTAGCCGTAGACTCGTAATCTATGATCTCAACAGTACATCTTGTTGGCCTATCTTTAGCGTCACGCATAAGGAGACTCCAAAATGATCAGGCTATCACCATCAACTCGCGCACGAACCCCAATCGGAAGTGCACAGCATTCCATATCATGGCCAATGTCAGCATCCACGATAATGGGAAAATCATATGGAGCACAGTGGCGGAGAATCATCTCTTCCAGTGACTCATGTTTCTCGGAAAAGAACTGTTCATCCAAATTATTACCCTTGCCAACTACCATTCCATTAATTTTCTCAAGAACCCCAGTCATTGCAAACGAGGCCAGCATCAAATCCACTCGATGGAGTTCGACAAATGCCGCCTCCCAGCAGAAAATGGATCCACTCCAGTCCACTGCAAACCGTGTCCCATGGAGTATTTGAAGAACATCAAGATTCCCGCCAAGCAACCTGCCCTCTGCCGTGCCCGCCTTCAACACTCTCCACGGTGTTGCTTTTTGTATCGGCCCTGGTTGCAATCTACCTTCAAGAGCATTGAAAAACTGCATTGATGTGTAGATTCCTTCCGCAGAAAAATTCTTCATCTTCTCCTCGTCACCCAAGTCACCAATTCCAAAAACAATATCACTATGCCCGTGAAATGTTACGAGGCCAGTCTTATCAGTAATAACGATAGCCTGGAGAGAGTTATCTGAGAACCCAAAGATCATCTTTGGGTGTCTGCGAATTTCATTGTAGCCTATATGTGGGAGCATTTGATAAGCCGTGGTGCCTCCGACAGTGGGCAGAATCGCTTTAACTTCCTGATCCAGTAGGAGAGACATAAAATCCGCTGCCTTCGTAATTCCATCTGCCGAATAATGGGCCTTCCAGTCTCTTGTGTGTGAAGCTTCTCTTAATTCATATCCTCGATCTACAAGCAACTTCTTTCCTCGCTCATAGTTTACTTCAAGTGCCGGCTCAATCCCAGACGACGGCGAGTAAATTCCAATAATATCACCGGGCCTGAGATACTGCGGTTTTAGTTGATCAGTCATGACTTACCTCCTTAGTAATATTTCCCAACGGACGGGTACCAAACAACATCGCGCATGTCTGTTGTGTCACAAAGTAACATCAGGAGACGATCTATTCCTATGGCACCACCACCTACAGGGCGGTTAAATTCTCCGACCTCAGCAACATAATCCATATCGACTAGATGATCAACGGATAGATGTCCATGGCGATCAGTGATAGCTGATCTCACATGTTGATGCAATAGTTTGGCATCCGGCTGAAGAGCTCCAACCTCGCCAATCTCAATGTGGGCAACAACGAATTCAGCGCGGTGAATTTCATTGCCTACAGCCAGATCAGGAAGTTGGTCGGCACTCTTTGGAAAGTGTGTGAGAAATGTTGGTTGAAATATCTTTGGTTTTACGTACTTATCCAGCAATTGATGCAGAAGACGATCCTCACCTGGTATTAACACAGGTTCTGCATCCTTATGTCGCTTAACAAAATCCTTAGCTGTACCATGACCATGTTTTTCTAATGCATCCAATACCTTAATCCGTTGAAATGGCACCTCAAATCTCAGCGTCTGTTTTTGATAGGGCACGTCCAAAGTATTGAGAACGTCTTGAACAATACGGTTTACGGTGTTTTCCATACGTTTCAGTGAAGAGCCCAGATCAGCATCGACTTCGTAAATTTCGGCCATTGTAAACTCAGGGAGATGATATCGGTGACTAGAGGGTCTCTTAATTCGCTCGTTCCTGAAACATTTCCCGATCTCAAATGCCTTATTAAAAACGCAGGCGCAGCGGCGTGTGTATTCCTCTGGACAGGTGCGCAAATGCAAACGTGGCCAGCCAAGTGGCCCTAACGTCACAAAAGGCGGATTGTCTGTAGGGTCTTCGCAACATCGAAGGATTGGGGTATCGACTTCTATAAAACCTTCAGTATTCAGATAGCCTCTAAGTGCGCACATCAGCCGACCTCGCAGGACTAAATTTTGCTTAATCCGTCCGTTTCCGGCCGCCAGGAGACTTGTCCTTCCCCATTTTTTCTCTTCTTGTTCTGTCATGCATATCTCTCCTATCTTAACGTATAAAACGTCCTTGCGAAGTTAAAACCAATATTTGAGATAGTGCTTCGGTTCATCTTATCTCATCTACCAGTCTTCTGTTCGATGTATTTTGCTTTTCCTCTTATGTGGTAAAAGATTGCTGTGCTCATATTGTGTCCAGAAAATCACCTAACCGGTCTATGGCGCTCTGAAATGGCAAAGTTGGCGCCGCTAAGGAAATGCGTACCCAGAAGTTCTTGCGCCGCCTACGAGAAACGCGAAAGCACGACTCAGTAAGGATCGCTACTGCGGTTTTTTCAAAAAGAGCGCGACACACTTCATCCTCATCTTTGCTTGCGAAGGGTTCAAGTTCAATCAAGCAGTTGAATCCAGCTTCTATCTTGGTCGACCTCGTTACATATTTGGCGAGTCGCTCCAATGCATATTCATGATTTTGCTTGATTGCCTGCCCAACGGTCTTATGCCACGCTCTGTATTCCCCATAATCTCGGTCAAATCCCTCCATAGACAACCGAGTGCTAAGGTCTTTCTTAATTTTAGATGGGCATATTGCCGTAGTCACTTCAAACATGTGAAGTGCGAAGTCCAGCAGCTTCTTTTTATCACTTGTTGTGCTCCATCCAAAGCTCTCCAAAGCGTAAACGCATCTACTAAGTAACGCAAAGAATACAGGAATTATGGGAACTGTGGGAGGATTCATCATCGACATCAACTGATAATTGGATGCATGCCGCGCAATGGTTTCAGGTGCAAGTAAGTAACCGATTCGAAAACCCGGTACGGCATCTGATTTTGAGAATGAGTTTATCACTACTGAATGTGATTGTGTTCCAGTACTGGCAATAATATTCCCTATGTTGACCCATGATTCTTGGGCTATAAGCATTTGTCCGGCATTGTCGAATAATACGGTGGCTCCAGCGTTCGCAGCCGCGATCAGGATATTTCTAATCTCGTTTGCTCGATACATCTCGCCAGTCGGATTGTTCGGCGTCACTAGAACGACCAATACAGGTCGAGTTGTTTCTATTTTCTGTATTACCGCTTCTGAGCTTGGCAAGGTTTCGGACGAATCTTCACGGTCTGCAATCACTTCGTGAATCGGGAGCTTGTGGTGACGAGCTAACCGCTCGAATAGTCCATAGTTGTATCCGATGAACAGAACAGGCTTACCGGGTTGCGCAACACTAATGTAATTAAAGACGGCCGCAACAGCTTGGCTGGCTCCCAGTGTCATACATACATTACTTCCAAGTGGTTTATGTTCCGGAAAACCGCCCTGGGATGCCGCATAGTTTTCCCACATACTTACAGACCGCTGAAGGGTTGGTGCCCCTTCTTGAGATGTATACCAGCCGTATGCGAGGTCCGACCATATCTCGAGGTCCAGGAGTTCTTTCCAGATTGGCGAGACAGGGAACAGATTCACCCCGCCGGACAGCATGAAGTAATCGTGACGAGCCGGGGTTCGCAATATCTTAGAATGACGACAAAATTGTCTGAACATAAAGTCATCTGGTCTTCCTTCGATCATTCCGCTTGGCAAGGGAACCGCCCAAGGGGTACTATTTAGGCTATTGAGAATGGATGATGGATCCTCAGCCTCTAGAAGTGTCGGGTGATCTGGAACCGAAGCCAGTTTATCTCTGCCCTTACCACCTAGAATATCTGCTATCCTAATTGCTAAAGAGTGTAATGCTTCATCACTACAGCCTTGTTGAGCTATTTCAATGGTGCCAAACCGAAGGCCCATTGGACAATCAGGATCGTCACCTGGCAATATAGCCGTGTCGCACAGAATCCTTTGATCAGCTAGTAGAGACAACATTTCAGCCGCCGCTAGTGATTGAGGGGCTAGGTCAACGACGAGCAAGTGCGTGTTCGTGCCCCCGAAAGCAAGTCGCACACCGTTGTCAGTAAGAATCTGAGCTAGCGTGCCCGCCATCGCAGACGCGCGACATTGTACTTCCTTAAAAGCGGTTGATGTCGCATAAGTGAGACTTGCAGCGATGGCTTCTATTGATGATATGTATCCAACATTCTGCAGACCAGGAATAAGTGAACTTCTAATGCGATTATGCAATTCCTTTGTTCGAGACATAATTACAGCATTTGCTGGTCCGCAAAGGCTTTTGTATGTCGTGAAAGTGGCAACATCGGCAACATGACAAGGACTGTCGATTAATTTTGCGGCAATAGGGCCTGCATAGTGAGACATATCGATGAGCACAATGGCTGGAGGGCTGAAGTACTCAGCGAGATCACGCAGACCTTGCCATTTGATTCGGCATGGATAGGCCGTGGGGCCAAAAGCAATAATCCGGGGAGGTTGTGAATTATGCGACCCTTGATCACTCCAGAGTCTCAAAAAGTCAATCTCGGCGTTATTGCGATCGGGCTCTAACGAAAATATATCGTAGAGTCTCGACATCAGTGATTTGGGACTGCCAAGAGAAAAATGAGCAATTGACCGCCCCCCAATGGTGGCAATATGGCCCCCTATCTCTACTAGAGCTGTCAAAACTGCCAAGTTTGCCACTGAGCCAGATACTGGATGAGGATTCACGAAAAATCCACCAGGCACGTGAGAAGCAAAACAGAGATTTGCCGCCCTTGTACAGCCGTCTTCAATCATGGGCAGATACGCTTCGGGTGTTGCACCCCGAAGATTGTCATATCCATTCCCGACTTCATTCTGCATTACAGCCTGGCGCACCTCATCTGGCATCACGCTCCGATAAGCTCGCAAATCCCAGACCCTATCTACTTGATCTCTATACATGCGGTTCAACTCCTTAGATTAATTGTCCTGCAGATTCGTGATTCCACTCATGAATCGAGAGAGGGTAATTATAGAACTCCTCGGTCTGAACAGTTCTTAATCCATAACACCGTGCATGATCGATGTTCCTTACATCATCATCAATAAGGACACATCGGTCAGGGCGTAGGCCTAGGTTACTCATAACACATTCAAAGAACTCCTTATTGGGTTTCCTAACACCCAACTCCTCCGAGTTAGCTAACACATCGAAGATCTGATCCAACCCGTATTTCTGAACCCAACGCCGAAAAGTTGCTGATGGTCCATTGTTAACCAAGGCAAGCTTATATCGAGTTCGCCACCGCCGAAGATGCGACCATACAGGTGGGTTCGGGGCGTATCGAAATGCAACTTTTTCCTGAAGACCGAAAACCTCCGCATCCTCTAGTCCAGCTGACCGAGCGCAGGTTCGCCAAAATTCTGGTCCAGACAATACCTTTGCGCATGCCTTGTCGATATCTACAATTAAGCCCTCTTTAGGGAGCCAGGTTCGACGTGTAAGCAGGCCACCCACACAATCAATGAGCAAACCTTCACAAAACAAGCTTCCCTGCCTTTCCGTTGAACAATGAGACGGCACGTCCGATGAAGTATGCTTTAAAGTCGGAAGGCCGTAACTCGCTGGCCGGGCTTGCCAACCCAAAGACTGCATCCTCTGGGTAGAAAGTGACGAGTCCCTTGGACGAAGAGCAAGGGTTTTGCGTGGTGCGGAAGGCATGGCGTCTTCTGAGCAACGAAGCGATACGAGCTGCGAGAATTCATATCTCGATAAAGCATCTGGTCCAGCAACGTGGTATATACCACCATTGTCAATTTCCAAGAGTCGGTCAATCGCGGATGCTACATCAGCTACATGAACTGGGCTTGATATGCGAATGTCATCCATAATCACAGGTTTGATTGGTGATGAAAAATTGCACCTTTTCATGCCCCCATCGTCGTAGAGCCCGGATACCCGCACCACAAGATTCAAACGGTTGTGGGCAAGGACCGCTTGTTCTCCGGCAACTTTTGATGCACCATAAATATTGAGGGGTTTGACTTCGTCTTCTTCACGATAGAAGCCTTTTGAGCCATCAAAGACGTAGTCTGTAGAGATATATACAATACGTGCTGTGGAGATAGTAGCGATCTCGGCAACGGCATGGGCGTTTATTTGGCAAGCCATTTCCGGATTCTTTTCACAGGCATCCACGTCAGTCATTCCTGCTGCGTAAATCACCACCGAGGGAGACACTCGCTTGATAATCTGGCGAATCTGCCTCAAGTCTTGCAAGTCAAGAAACTCCATGCCAATTGACTCATGCAGGTGATAGGTGCCAAGCTTTCGTTTTCCTGGACAGCAAGACATTAAGTGACGGCCTAGAAAGCCTGATGCTCCGATCACCAAGATAGCACTCATTTATCATCACCCCTTTCCCCTTCGGCCCTTAAATTATCTACTTCGTACGGCTCGCCAAGGGGGTGGGAATCCTCACTTCCAGCACGCGGTCGAAGAGCATGGGTTTTGAGCATGGTGATAAATGAGTGGCAGTCCGGGCGTGCGCCACGAAGATCCTGCAATAGCGGCTCGAGGCGCAAGTCAACATCATGATCAGCAAGTCTAGGGGGCAAGTGAACTCCATAGTCTGGATCACCGGTTGGGCATGTGGTTACCCAACCTTCAATGGAATGCTTAAGGCCATAGATTCCCTCTTGACAATACCTGCGACAGTCATGACATTTCTGTGCACGGTGAGTTGCCCCAATACTATCTTTGAAGCGTATTCGGACGTTGTTAGTCTCGAACCAAAAGAACTGACATCCGAATCTCTCTTGGGTTGTGCAGGGACCAAATTTATTCGAAAACGTGGGGGCAAGTTCCGATAATGGGAGAAACTCCTGCTCCCATGTGGTGCGTCGTTCCTCAGAATAATAAAAGTCCAGGAGACTGACATAAGCTTCTCCAGGAAAGCCCTGTGAATTGATCTCACTACAAAAATCGATGACTCTATCGATCATATCAACGGTTGAGCGCATAACCACAACGTTGATGCCGATGTGTAGACCAACCTCGCACCCAGCACGAATAGAAGTGATTGCACGTTGAGATTCCAGAGATGTCTTGTTTGTAGTCGTCTTTACCTTCTGCAGTTCTTCTGCGTCAAGTGAAACCTTTAGCAGGTCTAAATGTGGTGCAATGGCTGGAAGCATTTCTACCAGAAAGCGTCCATTGGTGGTCAACTCAACTCGTTCGAAAATGTTAGATGCCTCTGCAATAATGAGTGGCAGTTCAGGATTCAAGGTGGGTTCGCCACCTGTAAAGGCAACTCCTCTTAAACCTCGTCGGGCAAGATGCCTGAGATTGGAAATGTAATCATCTGCCGTTAGGTGACATCCTCGCAGAGCATCTGGAACGCGATTTTCCATCCCTTCTGCCTTAGGACAGTAGATACAGTTAAGGTTGCAGTCGCCTGAGACCGAAGCTCTTACGAAAATTGGGTCTGGGCTATGCGTTAACATATGGCGACAGCCTCCTATTTGCGTCTTGAATCTCATTAAGTTTCTTCTGATCATGAATCATGGCGTATTGAGCTTGGTAATAATCAATGTTAGCCCACTCAGAAATCATCTGGGGGAATAGAAAACCGCGGCGTTTAAGTATCTCAAAAATTGGCGTTCCAGGCCACGGCTCAAGGAAATGTATTTTGGCTTGATGCTCGGACCAAATTTCACGAATTCCCAGAGCGCACTCAATAGTTCGGCTATAGTGATCGGGATCTGCATCAGGCCAGCCAACAATGAAGGTGAACATGCCGCGAATCTTGGCGCGCGCTAACTTCTGAGCTAATTCCGGGATTCCCTTTGGGTCATATTGCTTCCCAGCGAGTTTTAGAATCCGCGCGTCAGGGCTCTCCAAGCCAATTAACAACCTGACCAAGCCGTGATGAAACAGATCACGCAGGCTGCCTTCGCTAAGCAGCATGAGGTCACCGGGATGAATGCTCGCTGCCCATGGAATCCCAACCTCATTAGAAAAGTGATAAGAAAAATGTAATGCTCTTGGTATATCATGAAAAAAGTTGGGATCATGCAATTTCAGACCATTGGCATCTGAGCGGTAACACAAATCCTTTACCACTGAAACAGCTTGGGATGGATTACGCACCAACCATGTTCTTCTCGAAGTACGCGGTTCAGAACAGAAAGTACACTTTCGCGGGCATCCTTCGCTAGTCACATAGTTAATGGTTCGGGTGGCAATGGAGACATCGTGATTGAGATACTGCTCCCAGTCCTTTACTAAATCAAGGTATGGTTCGGGGAAATGAGATAGAACACTCGACTCCATATGAGAGACTTGTCTGCACGACGCCTCCCTGATAAGCACACCTCCATCGCGTGCTGACGGCCATTTATTCTTAGAGAAAATCGAAAGTAAATGGGTGAATGGGATATATCCGAAGCCGGGTATGACCGCATCGACGGGTGCCTGCTCGATGGTCTCCTTTGGGAATAAACTGATATGAGGCCCGCCCCAGACAACCTTTGCTCCATGCTGGCGAGCCACTTCACTAGCATGAATAGCGTCATGAATTGCATGTCCAGTCATAACTGATACAGCTAAGAGATCGTTGGCAGTTAACGACTCTACTTTATGGACCCAATCAACCTCAACTCTTGCATCAGATAAATCGACATCAATCCCGGCTTCTCGCACTAATGGCGCGAGAAACAATGCGGCCCATGGTGCCCAACGCTGCTCGCTACCGTTTGCAGTCCTGTAGTTGTTAGCGGCGAAGGTGCGGGGCTGAAAAAACATTACTCGTTTCACCGATCTTTCCTTGTTATGCTGAAAAAACATTACTCGTTTCACCGATCTTTCCTTGTATTAAAAAGCGGTCGAGCAGTTCCAATTTCATAGTGTCGTTACTTTTCATGGCTTGTCCAGCCCAGTTGAAGTTCGATTTCGAGCTGGTTAATCTCTTCCTAAACTTGCGCAGGACGGATGCCCGCTGGCGATAGTTAT